>Ga0163199_1003040_pt1 | contig 10189 bp, 11 predicted proteins | sample PL_2010_150m_FD_113537 | JGI IMG/M metagenome (GOLD analysis project Ga0163199, IMG submission 113537) | Freshwater microbial communities from Powell Lake, British Columbia, Canada to study Microbial Dark Matter (Phase II) - PL_2010_150m | ecosystem: Environmental > Aquatic > Freshwater > Lake ...
AGCTTTGAGCGCGGCAACATTCTCAGCAAACGGCCGCGTGGAATAATCCAGCATGACCGATGTGTAGCCGGCTTCGAGGCAAGCCTCGACGACCTCCGGTGAATCTCCGTGGTCAAGATGGAGCGCGGCGGGGACGTTGTATTTTTCCGCGACCGCTCGCGAAATGCGCCCCATCGTGTCCGGCGGATTCAGCGGGAACTCGCCGGGGCCACTCATCAAAATCACCGGTGCTTCCAACTCAGTGGCGACTTGAAGAATCGTCTCAGTGACTTCCGCGTTCCAGGCACAGAACGCCGGCACCGCATAGCCGTTCTTCCACGCCGGCAGCAGCAACTCAGACATCGGCAGGAATTTCATCGTCGTGCGCCGATGCTGCCAAACGCAGCCGGGGAATACAAGCCGCACGGCTTCTCCGCTTGTCTCAATGGGCTGCCAGCGCCAACAGCGCGAACACATAGGCGGGTTCGAGGACAACGTTCAACGGCAGCAGCGCCAACGGGCGGCGGCGGCGCAGGGCCATGATGGCGATCAGCGTCACGACCATTACCCACCTGTCCACGCGGATGTCCTTCGCGGGAAGGAGCGAAAAGTAAATGCCCGCGCCCGTCACCACGCCGCACACCGCGAACAACGCCGCCATCGTCCCGCTCATCGGCCGCGGCAGCGGATTGCGGACCTGGCTCCACACCAGCGCGAGCGACAACGCCGTGTAAGCGGCGAAGAACATGGCGTGGCTGAAGATCTCCTTCCAAAACCAGAGGCTGTCCGCCAGGCGCGGCCCGGCGGCGCGGATGAACGGGAGAATGGGTTCATGCACGCCCATCGAAACGCCGAGCCAGCACGCGGCCAGCGCAAACAGCGTCAGCGGCCCGGTGGCGTCGCGCCGTCCGCGCTCCAACGTCCAGACGGCCAGGAACTGCAGCACCACCGACAGCGGCGTGAAGACCGACAACGACAGCATTTCGCGCCAGCGCACAAACTCGCCCATCGGCAGCGCCGCGCGTGTGCCGCTCCATGCGATGTTCAGCCCGGCCAGCAGAACCACGCCCGCTTGCGCGGCAACGAACAGGCTCAGCGCGCGAACATAGCTTCCCGCATCGGCATTGCCGGGCTTCATGGAATTGGCTGCGCGGCGTCGAAGTATTCGTGGAACACCGTGGCGAGCTTTTCGCCGAAGGTCTGCCAATGGCGGCCGGTAGCGTAGTCGTTAAGGCCGGCGATACGGTTGCAGTTGAACTCCAGCACAACGGCGTCAATGCCGAATCGCTCCAGCCAGCCGTCGCCAAGCGAGCCGGGGTTGCGGAACGATGCCTTCGTGCTGCCCTCGGTGAACCACGTGTGCTGGCGCAGCAGCGCCTCCAGGCGCGCCATTCGTTTCAGGTATTGCTCCAGTTGCGGCACCGCCGGCCGGCTGATGTGGAGATTGCCGCCGCCGTCGTTGTGCAACTCCATTGCCAGATGCGGACGCTTGCCCGCGGCGGTCATCTTTTCCAGCCACTTTTCCAAAGCCGCGTTTTCCGGCGCGAACTGCGGGTCGGCGGGCTTGTCCCAGTTACGGTTGAGATCCTTGCCCTGGAGGTTGAAGCGCGTGCCGCCGCGCGCGACGCCGTCTTTGTTCGCGATCGGCATGACGTAGAGGCAATAACGCTGGAGAAACTTCTTCGCGTCGGCGTCGCCTTTGAGCAGGCGGTGGATGAGTCCCTGCACGACCCAATTGCCGCCGCTCTCCCACGGATGCGCCCGCGCGCGAATGAAGACACGGTGCGGCGCGCTCTCGTTGCCGACGCGGATGATTTCAAGTTCGCGACCTTGCACGGTCTTGCCGATGGGCGTGATTTCCACGAGCGGATTCTTGCGGATCGTCGCGAGCAGGCGGTCGAGATCGGAGAGGCGGTAGGGTTCGAGGCGCGCGACGTAGAGCCGCGGGCCGGGCATCTCGACGGTGACTCGCACGCGATTTTCCGGGAGGCTCTCCGTCGGGATGACTTTCCAATCGCGGCCGTTCTCGGAGATGGAAACCGCTTTCAGTTCCTTCGCGACGGAGCCGGGGCGGCCGTTCCAGACGTTGTCGAGGTTCCTGAACTCCAGCGTGAGCTTCGAGCCGGTCTTGGCGTGAAGCAGGAAATGAAAATGTCCGGCGGCGCGGTTGGGCGAGTTGCGCTCGTGGTCGTAGAGCAGGTTGACGACGACCGTCCCGTCGGCGGCGAACTCATACCAGAGCGGCGAAGCGTTCTCGATGCTGGTGTCAATAAACTCCAGGCCGGTGTTGTTCCCGGCCGGCTTGTCGGCGGCGAGCGCCATCAAGGGCAGCAGCAGCGCGACAAACAGTGCCGTGTGTCTTGGCAGCATGTTTCCTTTCATTTTGAAGAACGAAGCGGAGCCGGCAAGGATGCCGGCGCTACGGTCCGCTCAACTGAAGTAAAAGATCTTGCAGCCTTCGGACTCCAGTTTGAATTTCAGTTCGCTCAGTTCCCGCAGCGCCTCGCGCACGGCCGGCTGGCGGTCGCGCTCGACGAAGAAGAGCAGGAAACCGCCGCCGCCCGCGCCGAGCAGTTTGCCGCCGAGCGCGCCGGCGGCCCGCGCCCGCTCGTAGCAGCCGTCAATGTCGGGATTGCTGATGTTGGAAACCAGCGAGCGTTTCAGCAGCCAGCCTTCGTGCAGTAGTAGTCCGAAGTCGCGCAGGTCGCCGCCGCGCCGGAGCATGTCGCGGATGGCGACGGCCTGGGCGCGCATTTTGTCGAGCGCGGCTTGTTTGTCGCCGGCGCTGGTGACTTGTTGCTGGTGGTTCAGGATGTCGGACGCTTTGCGCGTCTTGCCGGTGTAGAACATCAGCAGTTGCCCGGCGAGCGCCTGCCGCGCGCCCGGCGGCGTGACGACCGGGTCCACGAAGACGCTGTCGTCGGCGTTGAACTGGATGTGCTGGAGGCCGCCGTAAGCGGCGATGTATTGGTCCTGCTTGCCGATCGGCTCCTGGAGCAGTTCGATCTCGATCCGACACGCCTCGCGCGCGAGTTGCTCGGCGCTGGCGTGCTCGCCCTTGAAGGCGTGGAGCGCGTTGAGCAAGCCGACGGTGAAGCTGCTGGAGGAACCGAGGCCGCTTTGCGCGGGAATGTCGGCAACGCTGGTGATCTCGACGCCGTGGTCAATGCCCGTCAACTTCAGCGCCTCGCGCACCAGCGGATGGCGCACCTGTTCGGCGTGCTCGACGATCTCCGTCTGCGCGTAGGCGACGCGGATGCGGTGGTCGAACGCGCGGTTGACGGTGAGGAACATGTATTTGTCAATCGCCGCGCTGGTGACGGCGCCGCCGCCGCGCCGGTAGAACGCCGGCAGGTCGGTGCCGCCGCCGGCGAAGCTGATGCGAAAAGGTGTGCGGGAGATGATCATGGTCGTTCAGTGCGCGGCGACGTCGAGGCAAACCATCTTGTGCAGATCGCGCGCGACGAGGCGGCCGTCGGCGAGCGCCAGCGGCCCCCACGCGTCGGGGCCTTCGAGCACCTGGGCGCGGGCGAGCTGCTTGTAGCCGGCGGTGGTGGCCTCGACGAGCGTGAGCGCGCCGTTGTCGTTCATCACGTAGATCATTCCCTGCGCGATCATGAACGGGGCACTGCCGAACTTGTTCCTCGCGCTGCTGGCCCAGACGATCTTGCCGTCGAGGCCGAGGCAAACCAGTTGGCCGTCGGGCCGCACGCCGAAGATGTGGTTCTGGTGGAAGATCGGCGTCTGCTGCACCGCGCCGAACACCGCCGCCTTCAGCCGGAACAGCGGCTCCGCCGACAGTTTGCCGCCGGCTTCCTTCAACTGGAGCATCATGCTGCCCGCGTCGTAGCCGCCGGAGAGAAATACGCGCCCGTTGCCGACCGGCAACGGCGTCGGGATGTTGGCGATGCTGATCTTCCAGTCGCGCGTGTCCCACAAAATCGCGCCGTCTGTTGCCGACACGCCCGCGACGCCGCCGCTGCCGCAATAGACATACATCCGCCGCCCTTGGAACTCCATCGGCGCGATGGAGGAGTGCGTCATCTGCCAGCGGCGCGGGTTGGGCGATCTCCAGAGAACCTTGCCGGTGGCGCAATCCACCGCGATGACCAGCGCCTTGCCGCCGGTGCCGAGGATGAGCCGGTCGCCATCCACGAACGGGCATTGGCCCGCATACCAAGGCGGCACCTCCGTGTCGAACTCGCGCACCAGGTTCAGCTCCCAGCGGAACTCGCCGGTGGCGGTGTCCACGCAAAGCACCTGGCACTTCGGGCCGAGCGAGATCGTGTATTTGTCCGTCACCGCCGGGATGGTGCGCGACATGCCGTGGTTGCGCTTGACCTTGCAGGGATACGTGTAACGCCAGATTTCCTGGCCGTCGGCGAGCGAGAGGCAGCGCAGCGCGTCCGCCTTTCCTTCGCGGTCATAGTCGGTCAGGAACACGCGCCCTTTCCAGATCGCCACGCCGGCGAAACCTTCGCCGACCTCCATCTTCCAGAGCGCCTTCGGGCCGCTCGCGGGCCAGCTTTTCGCCAGCGGCGTCTGCTCGGTGCTGATGCCGTCCCAATTCGGCCCGCGGAAGCGCGGCCAGACGCCGTTGAGATTCGCGGGCGCGCCGCTGCCCTTGACCAGCTTGCCTTCCCACTTCGTGGGGCCGCTGGCCGCCGCCACCTCACCCTCCGCGCGGTCCTCGCCCGGCAGCCGCTCTTTCAATCCGCCGTCGCCGCTTCCGACAAGCCACCACACGACCGCCCCGCCGGCGAGAAACGCCGCGAAGAGCGGAATGGCTTTGGCGATCAACGTCTTGTTCATAGTGCGCTGCCGGCCAGCATCCTAGCGACGTTTTGCGAAAGAGCAAAGCGTTTGTCGGCGCCGCTCAACTCCTCACTTTCCGAAACCGCGCCCGGTTGATCGGTCGTCCCTCGGTCGCGAAGTCACGCTCGAAATCCGTCATCTCCTCCGGTGTCGCCGGCACGAGCGGCTCGACGCGCTCGAAGCTCGCGTTCGCGCCGAAGCACGCGAGCATCTCCGCGAAGTAATCGCCGTGATCGGTGGCCAGATTGACAAAACCGCCCGGCTCCAGCGCCCGCGCCAGCACGGTGACGAACGCGGGCTGGACCAGCCGGTATTTGTGGTGGCGCTTCTTCGGCCACGGGTCGGGGAAGTAGATGTGGAAGGCCGTGACGCTGGCCGGCGGGAAGAGCCATTCCACGGCGTAGCCCGACTCGATCCGCAGCGCGCGCAGGTTGCCGGCGATGCCGAGCCGCGGCGCCTTGCGCTCCAGTTTCAGCACGCGGCCCTTGAGCCGCTCCACGCCGAGCCAGTTGCGGTCGGGAAACCGTTTGGCCCAGTGGAGCAACAGCGACCCGTCGCCGCAGCCGAGGTCCACCTCAACCGGCTGGCGCTTCGGAAACAAGGCGGCCCAGTCAAGCCGCTCGAACCAACTCGGGGGCGAGTGGAGGATTTTGTTTGTGGCGTTGCTTTGCACAGTCCATTTCTGCAATTGAACCTCCGAAATCACAAACTTAAAATCCAACCTGCTGCGAATCTTTTTGCCCGCGCCGGTTTTGAACCATGCGAAACCCGGAGACACGACCATGAAAACACTGACTGCAATTCTTGCCGCAACCTTCCTGCTGGCCGCGACCGCCGTCTGGGCGCAGGACGCGCCGAAGCGCGAGCGATCGGCCGGCCCCGGCGGCAGCCGGGCGTTCGGCTTGTTCGGCATGCCCCAACAGATGGGCGAGAAGCTGAACCTGAGCGACGAACAGAAACAGAAGGCGATGGAGATCGGCCAGAAATACCGGCCGCAGCTCGAAGAGATACGCAAGAAGATGATGGAGGAGTTCCGCGGCATCCTGAACGACGAACAGAAGAAAAAGATGGACGAGGCCACGGAACAAATGCGCCAGCGTTTCCAGCAGGGACGCGGCGAAGGCGGCCGTCCTCCGCGCGAAGGTGGCGAGCACAAGCCCGGCGGCGACGGCGACAAGAAGTAAACGGCCGCCGTTCCAAACAATCAACCGGTTCCGCCGCGCGGCTGCGTGGCGGAGCCACAGCGGGAAGGGCGTCATGGAACTGAAGATTGTCCCCATCGAGAAGCCGGCCGACCTCAACTTCATTCTCGGCCAGGCGCATTTCATCAAGACGATCGAGGACCTGCACGAGGCGATTGTGCAGACGGCGCCGCAGATGAAGTTTGGCGTCGGGTTCTGCGAGTCGAGCGGGCCGGCGCTGGTGCGCTGGACGGGCAACGACGACGAACTGGCGGCGCTGGCGAGGAAGAACGCGCTGGCGCTGGGCTGCGGCCACTGTTTCATCATCTTCCTCAAGGACGGCTTCCCCATCAACATCCTCAACACCATCAAGGCGGTGCCGGAGGTCTGCCAGGTGTTTTGCGCCACGGCGAACCCCGTCGAGGTCATCGTGGCCGAGACCGCGACAGGCCGCGGCATTCTCGGCGTCGTGGACGGCATGAAAAGCCGCGGCGTCGAAACGGAAGCGGACATCGCCGCGCGCAAGCAGTTGTTGCGCGAGTTCGGCTACAAGCTCTGAGGCGGAACGGTTCCGCGTCGCCACTCCCCAAACCGTTCTGGGGGCAAGTTCGGAGTTGAGAGTTGCGCGGGGAGCGGCTACGAATAGCGCTGCGGTGCGCAATTTTTTGAACGGTCAGCCGGTGAAACCGGTCGTAGAATTCATCACATCATGGCCAGATCAATGAAAGTTGTCATCCTCTGCGGCGGGCAGGGCACGCGGTTGCGTGAGGAAACCGAATACCGTCCCAAGCCGATGGTCGAGATCGGCGGCCGGCCGATGCTGTGGCACATCATGAAGATGTATGCCCGCCACGGCTTCGCGGACTTTGTGCTCTGCCTCGGCTACAAGGGGCAGGTCATCCGCGAATACTTTCTCGACTACCACGCCATGAACGCCGACTTCACCATCCAACTCGGCGTGAAACCGAAAGTCACCTACTACGACCGCGACGGCATCGAGAAATGGGGCGTCACGCTCGCCGAGACCGGCGCCGAGACCATGACCGGCGCGCGATTGGCACGCATCGCAAAGTATGTTCGCGGCGGCACGTTCATGCTCACCTACGGCGACGGCGTCTCCGACGTGAACACCCGCGACTTGGTGGCATTCCACCGCTCCCACGGCAAACTGGTCACCGTCACCGGCGTGCGGCCGCCGTCGCGGTTCGGCGAGATGGACATCAAGGACAGCCGCGTCATCGCCTTCAACGAGAAGCCGCAGGTCAGCCAGGGCCTCATCAACGGCGGGTTCTTCGTCATGGAGCCGGGATTCCTGCGATACCTCTCGGACGATCCGGGTTGCGTGCTGGAGCAGGAGCCGTTGCGGCGTTGCGCGCAGGACGGCCAGTTGATGATCTACCGTCACGAAGGCTTCTGGCAGCCGATGGACACCTTCCGCGAGTATGAACTGCTCAACCGGCTCTGGACCGGCGGCCAGGCGCCGTGGAAGACATGGAAGGACTGAAGATGGCCGACAAATTCTGGCAGGACCGCAACGTGTTCGTCACCGGCGCCACCGGCTTGCTCGGTTCGTGGCTGACGGAGAGCCTTGTCGAGCGCGGCGCCAACGTCGTGGCGCTGGTGCGCGACAGCGTGCCGCGTTCACGGCTGGCCACCGCTGGCGTGCTCGGCCGGGTCAACGTCGTTCACGGCGCGCTGGAGGATTACGCTCTCATCGAGCGCAGCCTCGGCGAATACGAAGTGGACACGATCTTCCACCTCGCCGCGCAAACCATCGTCGGCATCGCCAACAACAACCCGCTCTCCACGTTCGAGTCGAACATCCGCGGCACATGGAACGTCCTCGAAGCCGCCCGCCGCTCGCCGCTCGTGAAGGCCGTCGTCATCGCCTCCAGCGACAAAGCCTACGGCGACCAGGAGAAACTTCCCTACGACGAGACGACGCCGCTCGAAGGCCGGCATCCTTACGACGTGTCGAAGAGTTGCGCCGACCTGATCTCGCTGGCCTACGCCAAGAGCTACGGCATGAACGTCTGCGTCACCCGCTGCGGCAACTTCTACGGCGGCGGCGACCTGAACTTCAACCGCATCGTGCCGCAGACGATCCGCTCCGTGCTGCGCGGCGATCGGCCGGTGATCCGCAGCGACGGCAAGCCCATCCGCGATTACTTCTTCATCAAGGACGGCGCGGAGGCTTACCTGATGCTCGCCGAGAAAATGCGGACGCTGAAGATCGCCGGCGAGGCGTTCAACTTCAGCAACGAAATCCAAGTGACCGTGCTGGAGCTGACGAAGCTGATCCTCAAGCTCGCGGGCCGCGAGGACCTCAAGCCGCGTATCCTCAACCAGGCCCGCAACGAAATCCTCCACCAGTATCTCTCGGCGAAGAAAGCCCGGCGCGTGCTCGGCTGGCGTCCGCGCTACACGCTGGAGCAGGGATTGCGCGAGACCATCGAGTGGTATCGGCAGTATTTCGCCGAACAGTGACGGCGACAGCCATGCGCTTCATCCCCACCGAACTCGCCGGCGCCTGCGTCATCGAGCTGGAACTGCGTCACGACCAACGCGGATTCTTCGCGCGCACCTTTTGCGAGCGCGAGTTTGCCGAGCACGGGCTGGTGTCGCGCTTCGTCCAGTGCAACATCGCCTGGAACAAGGAAAAGGGGACGTTGCGCGGCATGCACTACCAGACGCCGCCGCACGCCGAGGCGAAGGTCGTCCGCTGCACGCGCGGCGCGATCTACGACGTGATCGTGGACATCCGCCCCGGATCGCCAACCCGCGGCAAGTGGGTCGCCGTGGAGTTGACGCCGCAGAACGGCTTGATGCTCTACGTGCCGGAAGGTTTTGCCCACGGCTACCAGACGCTGGAGCCGGACACGGAGGTTTCGTATCTGATGGGCGCGTTTCCCGAACCGGCCGCCGAGCGCGGCCTTCGTTGGAACGATCCGGTTCTCAACATCCGCTGGCCGTTGCCGTCGCCGATCATGTCCGACCGGGACCGCTCGCATCCCGACTTCAAGCCCTGACGGCTCTCAGCGGAGCGTCAGCTCGCGCAGCCGCCGGCCGCCTTCGCTCTTCAAGAACGTCTCCAGCGCTGTCCGCCAGTGGCTCATGCGGTTGAGGCGGAGCGCGTGGAGCCGTGCGTTGGCCAGCGCGGTGTAGCGCGGCCGTTTCAGCACGGCGTCAGCCTCGCCCGGCTTCGGCTTCACGACGACCGTGTCGCCGCCGATGTCGAGGACGGCCTGGGCAAACTCGCGCCACGTGCAAGCGCCTTCCTGCACGGCGTGAAAGAGTCCGCTCGCTCCGGCTTCGAGCAGCGCGCGTGTCTGCCGCGCCAGTTCCAGCGTCCAAGTCGGGCTGCACGTCTCGCGGTCGCTCAAGGCAATCTCCTGTTTGCCTCGCGCCATCTGCCAGACGATCTGGACGAAGTTGGCGCCCTTGGTGAGCGTAGGCGTCTCGCCGTAGAGGCCGGTGGTGCGCAGCACAAGGTTGCGAGGCGAGGCGGCCAGCACGCGTTGCTCGCCGGCCAGTTTGCTGGCGCCATAGATGTTCAGCGGCCGGGGCGCGTCGGTTTCGGCGTAGGGGCGGCCGGTCTCGCCGTCGAAAACGTAATCGGTGCCGTAGTGGACGCAGACCGCGCCGAGGTCGCGCGCCACGGCGGCGACGTTGGCCGCGCCGGTTTCGTTGACGGCGAACGCGGCGGCGCGGTTCGATTCGGCTTCGCGGACGAGGTTGTAAGCGGCGGTGTTGATGATGACGCCGGGGCGCGCTGCCGCGAGTTGCCGGCGGAGTTGGTCGAGGTTCGTGACATCGAGTTCGGGCAGATCGAAGCCCGTGACCTGCCAACCATCGCGGAAGACTTTCATCAAGTCGGAACCCAACGCGCCGTGCGCGCCGATGATCGCGATGTGTTGCATGGTCGTTTCGGGAGCGCCGCTCAGACAATCGCCGGCTGCGGGATTGGGATGATGAACTTCCCGCCGCGCTGCCGGTAAGCCGCCTGTTGCGCCAAAATCTCCTCGGCGAAATTCCACGCCAGGATCACGACGTAATCCGGCATGTCTTGCAGCAACTTCTCCGGCGGATGAATCGGCAAATGCGCGCCCGGCGTGAGACGGCCCTGCTTGAGCGGGCTGCGGTCCACGGTGTAGGCGATGAGGTCCGTGGTGATGCCGCAGAAGTTCAACAGCGTATTGCCCTTGGCGGGCGCG
>Ga0163199_1003041_pt1 | contig 10187 bp, 10 predicted proteins | sample PL_2010_150m_FD_113537 | JGI IMG/M metagenome (GOLD analysis project Ga0163199, IMG submission 113537) | Freshwater microbial communities from Powell Lake, British Columbia, Canada to study Microbial Dark Matter (Phase II) - PL_2010_150m | ecosystem: Environmental > Aquatic > Freshwater > Lake ...
AAAGGAGCATCTGTCATGGCAGAGCGCAAACAAGGATCTGTTAAATGGTTTAACAGCACCAAAGGTTTTGGTTTCATTTCACAAGAAGGCGGAGAAGATGTATTCGTACATTTTCAAGCAATTATTGGCGATGGCTACAAAACATTAAACGAAAACGATAAAGTTGAATTTTCAGTTACCCAGGGTCCGAAAGGACTTCAAGCAGCTGAAGTTAAAAAGATCAGCTAATAGTAACTCGTTTTAGATTTAGCCCCCGCTAGCCGGGGGTTTTTTATTTTAAAGACGATCAAATAAAATCTCAATTCATTTTCACCTCGCTAAAATTCTTTCAATAACGCTAGACTCTTTTAGCTGTTTTTTAACTAAAAATAAGATTTTACTTGACAATGCGATACTAACATGATATCATTATGATAGCAATAATTAGGAGTATTAAATGGAAGCTATTACTGAAAAATTAGCCAAGAAAATGAATGGCTTTGTAGCGCTTGTTTTTGTTATCATAGCAATTTTTGTTGATGTAACAATTCTGATCAGGGGAGTAATGAATAATCGTCCGGAAGTACTCTGGATTTTTGTTCCAATTACATTATTAATTTTTCTTTCCTTCAGCGGATTCTTAGTTGTTCAACCGAACGATTCGAGAGTGCTTGTTCTTTTTGGTAAGTATCTTGGAACGGTTCGCGTTTCAGGATTCTGGTGGGTTAATCCTTTCACAACAAAAAAATTGGTTTCGTTAAGGATCAGGAATTTTCAGAGCGAGACAATTAAAGTAAACGATCTTCACGGTAATCCAATTCAAATTGCAGCCGTGGTAGTGTGGCGTGTTGTTGATCCGGCACGTGCTCTCTTTGATGTTCAGAATTATGAAGGATTTGTCGCAATACAAAGTGAAACTGCTATACGCGGACTTGCAACCGAGTATGCTTATGATTCATCCGAGCATGATAAATTTTCTTTAGTTGGAAATCAGGCAGAGATTGCAGAAGCAATGAAAAAACAAGTTCAGACAAGACTCGAGGTTTGTGGTGTTGAAATATTGGAATCAAGAATAAGTCACTTGTCATACGCTCCGGAAATTGCACAAGCCATGCTTCGCAGACAGCAAGCTCAAGCAGTTGTTGCAGCAAGAACAAAGATTGTTGAAGGCGCCGTAGGAATGGTTGAGATGGCATTAAAAGCATTGAGCGAACATAATATTGTAAGTCTCGACAACGAAAAGAAAGCAACAATGGTTAATAATTTATTAGTGGCGCTGGTATCTGAGGTTTCTGCTCAGCCGGTGATCAATGCGGGTTCGCTGTATTAATAGTGTAGAGTGTAGAACGATTAGTATGTTATATAGGATTATAAAATGAAAATGATAACAGATTATATGGGCAAGAATATTGTTATTGCACAGACTTCTGTATTTAAAAGAAATTATGAGATACGGGTAAACGAAGAGCTTATAGGTTCAATGCAGCAAAAAGGATTTTTCGGAATGATGTGGAAAGTGGATATTCAAAATAAAAAATGGGAAATATATAAACCGAGTTTTTGGAGGAGTGCTTTAGATATACGCGAAGCCGGTTATGAAATGCCAATTGCAAATTATACAAGGGACGGATTTAGAAGTAGAGGAACTCTTTCTTTGCCGTTGGGTGAAAAATTAAAAATTGTTCCTCACTTATTTAAAGGTTTTTGCGAAATTAACAACGAACAGGAAGTTTGTTTGGCGAAAATTATTCCAAAAAAAATTTCCATGAAAGATAGGGCTGAAGTAATGATAGTAAAGAAAGATGATTTACTGGATAAATATCCGTGGATAATAATTCTTGCTTACATAATCACAATTGAACAAAGACATCAAGCAGCACATTCGGCTCACTAGAAATAAAGAAGAAAGTAATGGCTGAAAAGAAAAAATTTTTATTAAGAATAGATGAGAACATCTATGCCACACTTGAAAAATGGTCGGCAGATGAATTAAGAAGTATCAATGGACAGATTGAATATTTATTGAAAGACTCATTAAAAAAAGCTGGAAGATTAATAAGTAATACCGGGGAGAGTGGAAATAACAACAACGAGAACGACTCTCCCGGTTAATTCAAGTTGATTTTGTTTATCAAGCTATTGTTTCATCTTTTTCGTTATTGGCATATCGCTTACTTCTGCTTTAATTTTTATTTTACCTTTATTTTTAAATAAAAGCACTACTTCAATTTTATCGCCGATCTTAAGATCTTTCGTTACACCTAAAAGCATTATATGAAATCCACCCGGTTTAAATTCAAATTCAGATTTTGGATTTATAGCTAATTTGCCTGCGGGGCGCATTCCCATTCTATCATTATCTTTCTTAAATGACTCATGCACCTCAACTTCCTCGGCTATTTTTGATTCTGCGCCGATCAGTGTATCTGTTTTTATGCTGTTATTCTCTATGACAAAATAAAGCGCCGAGTTTGCACCTTTTGCTGCCGGTCGTACCCATGCGTTTTGAATTTTGAGTTTTGAATTTTGAGTTTTTGGCTGCTGTGCAAAAATTATCGTGTTGAGCATGAAGATTAACGCAACCATTATTAACAATCTTCTTTTCATTTTCTTCCGCTTTCTTTATACATTATTTCTATACTTTCAACCGAGTACTGCTATTGTAAACTTTTTATGTCAGCAATTATTTCGTTTACATTAATAGTGCTTCCTTTATAATTCTTTCTAATTCTTCCTTCTGGATCTATCAATTGAATTCTATCTGTATGAATATAATAATAAATCTTCCTGCCGTTTTTGAATATTGTCGAATCATTCGGAACGGCCAGCACACCAACTTTTTTTATTACAGAATCTGTTGTAGATTTATCTCCCGTGAGAAATGTCCAATTGGATAAATCCAAGTTTCTTATGCCGGCAAATTTTCTAAGTACTTCCGGCGAATCGAATTCAGGATCAAAGCTGAGCGATACAAATTGAACATTATCAATTTTTTCTTTTTTTAACTGCTCTTGTATTAACCGCATATTGTTTGTGCTAAGAGGGCAAATATCCGGACAATTTGTGAAAATGTAGTTCATTACCACAAGCTTTCCCTTTACAAAATCTGGGAAAATAACTTCTTGATTGTTTTGATTAATCAGTTTATAGTTTGAGTTTTTAAAATCGTCAACTACAGGAAGTTTTTCTCTGCATCCGTAAATAAGGAGTAAAATGAAAGGGATGGATAGTCGTTTCATAAATGTTTATCTGATATAAATTCAAGTGTACTTATATTTTCATGATCAAAATAAGGAAAATGTTTTATAGATTTCACAAAGAATAATTAAGCGGGTCGTGTGTATATTTTTATCAATTAAAAGTTGGTAACTTTGGCGCTGACAAAGAAAATAATATTGATAAAATAAATGAACAAAGAAAAAATTCTTCTCCCAGGCTTAGATAAACAAATAAATTTCCTCCGAAAAAATCTGACTTCTGAAATTAACTCTGCATTAGTAATCGGATCCGCCAGCGAAATTCCCGCGGAAATTATTTCTAAAAAATTTAATTGTAAAATTGAGGTTATCGTTGAAGATTATGAGTCCTTGTTAAACTCGAGACTAATTTTAAGCAGCGAGTCTAATGTTAACGTAAGATTAATGAGTTTTGAGGCAACTGATTTTAACCCTTCCTCATTTGATCTTGTCTATGCACAAGCTTCCATTTCATCGATAAATAGAAATAAAGTTGTAAAGGAGATTAAAAGAATATTACTGCCGGATGGATTCTTCTGTGTTGGAGAGGTTGTAACTCTGAAAAGAGATGTCCCACAATATGTTCAAGATATTTTTGATGCTTCTGATTTATTGCCCCTATTTGTAGAAAATTTAGAAAAATATTATTCCGAGCGAAAATTTGTTTTATCCGGTCGCATAGATCTCACAAACACTTTGAATGAATATTTTTTATTAAACAAAAATTTGCTCTCAACCAGCAAAGAAAATCTAACCGAACGAGAAAAAAGTTATTACAAAAAACTTCTCAATAAAATCAATCATGAATCAAATGCATATTTAAAGTTAGGAGCCGATAAGTTTATTGGTTTTCTTTCTTTGCTGCTTAAGAAGGGACATGAATGAAAAAGGGAGACCTTCTTGAGCTGGAAATTACCGATTATGCTTTTGAAGGAAAAGGTGTTGCAAAAATTATTAAAGAGGTTCACGCTTTAGATAATGTAGAACCAAAAAAATTTGTTGTATTTGTTGATGGTTCATATCCCGGTGATGTGGTTACTGCACAAATAACAAAGATCAGAAAATCTTACGCAGAAGCAAAAACAAAAAAACTTATAAAAAAATCATTGCTTCGCATTGAAGCAAAGTGTAAATATTTCGGAACATGTGGCGGCTGTAAAGCGCAAGATCTTAATTATGTAGAACAGCTGAAATTTAAGCAGGAACACGTTGCGGGTTTATTTACTCGAATCGGCGGAGTTAAGGAATTTGAACTTCTTCCTATCGTTCCTTCTGAAAAAATCTTTTTTTACAGAAATAAAATGGAATATTCCTTTTCTGACAAGCGGTGGCTTAGTGAAAATGAGATCTCTTCGAAGCAAGAAATACATGATCAGGCGTTCGCATTGGGATTACATATCCCGGGTATATACGATAAAATTTTAGATATTAATGAGTGCTGGTTGCAGTCAGAGATTAGCAATAGTATACTAAATCATGCGAGGGGGTTTTTCAAAAATCACCAAATTTTACCTTACTCTGCTCAAAATCATACCGGTTTTTTAAGGAATTTGGTAATAAAACAGTCTTTTTTGAATAATGAAATAATGGTGAATTTAGTAATTGCCGAAGAAAACGAACGCCTGTTCATATTATATAAGGAATCCCTTCTTAAATTATTTCCACAATTAACAACATTAGTTTTTAACATTAATAAAAAATTATCTCAAGTTGCTTACGGTGATTATGAAATTGTTTTTCATGGAAGCGGCTTTATTTTTGATCTCATCAGCAAATGGAAATATCGAATCAGCGCTAACTCTTTCTTTCAAACAAATACCGCTCAAGCTGAAAAACTTTTTACTATCGCAGTAGAATTTGCTGAGTTTAATGGGAATGAAATTGTTTACGATTTGTATTCTGGTTCCGGAACCATTCCAATTTTTATTTCGAAATATGTAAAACAGATTTACGGATTTGAAAATGTTGAGTCCGCTATTGCAGACGCTGTTGTAAATGTTTCGTTGAACAATGCTTTAAACTTTGAGCCGATATTAACGGACTTGAACAAATCATTTCTTCCGATAATAAAAGAAAGGAATCTACCAAAGCCTAATGTTATCATCGTCGATCCGCCGAGGAGCGGCATGAATCCAAAAACCGTTAAGGATATTTTAGAATTGATGCCTAAAAAAATAGTTTATATAAGCTGTAATCCCGCAACTCAAGCACGAGATACTAAATTACTTTGCGACGGTGGATACAAATTAATAAAGCTTAGACCAGTTGATATGTTCCCGCATACTTATCATATAGAAAATGTTGCATTGTTGATAAAATGACTTTCAGCACAATCCATCGAAACTATTTTATAAATCTACAATCTTCTTCTCGTTAAGAATTTCACCAGATAATGTTATTAATTTTAAGATTATTCTATATATTAAGGAGAGATATTGATAACGATTATAATTTCCGCATCTTAAAAACCATGAGAAATAAATGAAATATTTTCTTCTCTCAATTATACTTTTGTTAAGCATAAATTTATTGGGACAAACTCAGCTTACTACAGATGAGCTTTTTGTTAAAGCAAAAGATGCCGCTTTCAATCAAAAGGACAGAAAGCTTGCCAGAAAGCTTTGCAAACAAGCATTAATTAAAAGTCCGGATTATGAAGATATCTCAATTTTTCTCGGCAGGCTTTATACTTGGGATAACATTTATGACTCAGCAAGAGTAATTTTTAATGATGTAATTAAAAAAGATTCTGCTAACGGTGATGCGATAAACGCAGCGATTGATCTCGAGTATTGGTCAGGTAACTCGAGCGCTGCACTTAAATTTTGTAATCTCGGTGTATCAAAATTTCCCTCCTCTACAGAATTTTTATTAAGGAAAGCGAAAGTACTTGATGATCTAGAAAGATATGATGCGGCTTTTCTCTCCCTAGAAAAAATATTTAAGCTGGATAAATCAAACACGGAAGCGTTTGCTTTCGCGGAACGCCTCAAAGATAAAGTTAGAAAAAATTCAATCGGAGTAACCTATCAATATGAAAAATTTGATAAAACATTTGACCCGTGGCAGTTGGGATCGCTTAGTTATTCAAGAAGACTTTTTTTCGGCACAACTATCTTAAGAATAAATTTTGCGAACAGATTCGGGAGTAACGGTACACAATATGAAATAGACATGTATCCAAGTATTGCAAGTGGTTTTTATTCTTATTTAAACTTCGGTTATTCCAAAGACGGAATATTTCCGAAGCAACGCTACGGTGCATCGTTATATTTAAGTTTACCTCTTAGTTTTGAAATAGATGGGGGATTCCGATTATTAAAATACTCTAACGATACCCTAACTAGTGATACCTGGATTTATACTTTCGCTCTCGGAAAATATTGGGGAAGTTATTGGTTTTCATTAAGAACATATATTACCCCGCAGGTTGAAAAAGCTTCACATTCATATTCATTAATAATTAGATATTATCTATCGGGCGCAGATGATTATTTAGCTTTATCAGTCGGCACAGGAATTTCTCCGAATCAAAATTCCGTTGATGGTCCAGGCTCCTGGCTGAGATCCGATAAGTTTGGCTTGGAATATCAAGTAAAGCTAAGTAGAAACCTTATTTTGAATATATCCGGAGATTACAGCAGGGAGGAATCTCGTACATATGGATTTCTTACTAAAATTTCTGCTGGTCTTGGCTTAAAATTTTTATTTTAATTCCGCCAAAGAATGAAAAAAAGAAATCTCATCCTAACATTTCTTCTAATAATACTAATTTCATTACTGCCTTTAATAATGTTTGTAACTTGGCAGCTCAAACCGAAAAAGGAATTAAAAATTGCAGTAATAGATAAAACCAGTCTTACAACAGGCGGTGATGAACACAGATCTTTAAACTGGATTCTTGACAACAATAAATTTTGCAAACCAAACAGAGATTTATATTCTGTTTCCGAAGATTACTTCGGCTTCTTTCCTAAAGAAAATAAAAAATATTTAATAAATGATTTTGAAAATTTTGATGAGGCTCAACTAAAGACTCTTACAGATAGACTTGATATGATTTATATGACCGACTTATACGGAGTTTACAGTAAAGATTGGTATAGCGATAATTATCGAGGCGAGCGTTCGCAATTAATTTATGGGGGGATGTCTAGTAAAGAATTATCGTTATTAAATTTGATGAAAGTCCAAAATAAATTAATTCTTACTGAGTTTAATACGGTTGCGCCACCAACATCGAGAAGAATTAGAACTCAATTTGAGGAAATGTTCGGCTTAAAATGGAGCGGTTGGACGGGAAGATATTTTAATGTTCTCGATACAACCGCAAACAAAGATATTCCTATTTGGGTAGTAAGAGATTATAAAGATCAGCATAATAATCATTGGCCATTTAAGGGTTCCGGAATTGTTTTAGTAAACAATGATGACAGAATAGAAATTTTAGAAAATAAAAAAGACTTAAAAGAAGAAGTTCCATATATAATTTCCGCAGAAATAAATCAAAAACGGTTTGGGATTCCAAAAAAGTTAAAATATTCTTATTGGTTTGATATTATGTTAACCAAAAGGTTGAACAATGTTGTTTCTGTTTACCAAATATTCAGCAATGCGAGAGGCGATTCTATTTTGCAATCGCTGAATATTCCGAATCCTTTCCCGGCGGTGATAGAACATAATGATAAGGATTATAAATTTTATTATTTCTGCGGTGACTTTTGTGATAATTCAATTAAAATGATTTTCTCGAAATTTTCGGAAATAACAAAATTTAAATGGTTGATGTATCCCTCTAACGATCTTGCCGAAAGAGAAAGTTTCTTCTGGTTGTATTATCAACCTCTTGTTAGTACAATCTTAAAAAATTATTATAATTCATTGCAGAAGGAGTAGGCCAGTTAGTTTAATTTTATTAGCAGCGAATCCGGGATTAATTTTTTTGTTTGAAGCATGTAATTATTGCGCCTTCTAAAATCCGCAAATTCATTTTCTATTTTATTTTCCATCGTTTTATCATCTATAGAAACTATACTTAAATCTTTCAAAACTTTATAAAGTGTCTTGTCGGAATAAAAATATTCTCCGTACAGATAATCAATAAGTTCATTTTTGTTTCTCATCAACGGGTATCTATGAATATTCCTAAATTGTCTTGCTGTATCAAGTCCCGATCCGATAAAAGTTGAATGAGAAATTTTTTCCATTTTGTATTGATCGGAAAGAAATGCTAAAAGTGTTGGCGTTATATCAAAATGTGAAGAGATTGAAGAAAATTTTGCTGATCGTTTCAGCATCGGAGAGAAAATTATTAATGGTACATGAAATCGGTCGATTTGAGTAGTAATCGGAATCTCGGGCATTCTATGATCTCCGGTAATAATGAAAATTGTGTTCTTAAAATCATCTCTCTTTTTGTATTCATTAAAAAAATATCTGAATGCATCATCAGTATAAAGCACGGTTGAAAGTATGTCTCTGTAGCTTTTTACGCTCGTCATAACATCCGGCTCTAAATGAAGATTAGAGTATATTTCATCAAACTGTTTTCGATAACGGTCTTGATCATCTACTAAAAATGGATCGTGCATAGATAATGTAAGAAAAATGTTGATCTGATTTTCTTGTTTATCAGAATTAATCCCTACAAACCCGCGTTTAAACAAATCTTTGTCGCCATATCCCCATGAAAATCCGTTTCCTTTAGCGGGCATCTTATCATAACCGCTACCAAAATTATTCTCGTCAACAATAAGATCAACATTTTGTTTTTTAAGAAAGATGTCCATTAAATCGAAATGTGAATTTCCGCCGTAATAAAAATGTACTTTATATCCATATCGCTTTAAATATTTTATCAAAGAAAAATGCGGTGGTTGGTTTTCTGCCATCTCTAAAAAACCATTTTTTCCAAATGGAAGAGAGCCAAATATGGAAGAAAGTGCAGCAAAAGTTCGGCCGCCCGTGCTCAAAAAATTTTCCCAATAGAGACTTTGTTTTGCAAGTGAATCTAAAAACGGAGTGAAGCTGCCCATATAAGCATTCTCGCCGGAGTATCCCCTGCCCAAACTTTCTGTAATAATAAAAACAAAATTCGGTCTCTTCTCGCCAATATTAAAAAAATTGAATAATACATTTTTTGTGTTTTCTTCATGAAGAAATGGGTAATTACTGTCTGTGTACTTAAAGAAAACTTCTTCTCCTTTGCCCGAATCGATATAATAATTAGAAACGGGTAGATCGAGCTCTTTTTCAAAAAAATACGAATATGTTTTAGCTGTAAAGAAATCCAGCTTATTTACTGCTAAAAAATATTCTGATGTGTTTGAGAAATTTTGCGGTTGGGGATTAAGTTCAGTTCCAAAAATCAATGAGCCGGCAATTAGAATACAATAAATTTTTATTACAGTAAAATTGAGTCGGATCTTATGAAATAAGAATATTATTCCCGAAATAATGCCGGTAAATAAAATTAATAAAATAAAATAGATGGGATTCAATCCGCCGCTGGAAGTAACGGTTTGGTTTATTTCGAACATTGAATAGCCGAATAGATCAGAGCCGAGAGGAATTGAAGTTTTTGTAAAATATAAATCGAGCAGCAGATATATGATTACCACTAATGTAAGGGAAACATTTAAAACTATCTTTGATGTTTTTTGGTGTACTAAATATAGAATTATAAATACAACTCCGAATATCGCTGCTATTTCGAAAAAGATGTTGATTTCCGAAAAGAATGATATAAACAAAAGATTGAATTGAATGCTGTGCTTTATTATGTTGTTCCAGACAAATAGAATTTCATATAATCGAATCAGAAAAAAAATAAGCAAGATTGCCAGCGACGAGGAGGTGAAATATTTGAGTGCGTCTTTCAATTTGTTTTTCATTTCTTAAAACCTACTTTCGTTAAATTGACTCGTTAAGAAGAAAAACCTTTCTTTTCCATGTGCCCCCATTTTCTATCTC
>Ga0163199_1003043_pt1 | contig 10184 bp, 9 predicted proteins | sample PL_2010_150m_FD_113537 | JGI IMG/M metagenome (GOLD analysis project Ga0163199, IMG submission 113537) | Freshwater microbial communities from Powell Lake, British Columbia, Canada to study Microbial Dark Matter (Phase II) - PL_2010_150m | ecosystem: Environmental > Aquatic > Freshwater > Lake ...
ACCCCGCAGTGCGCGAGCAGCATGCCGTAGTAGGCGCGCGGCTGCGCGCCCAGCCGCGAGCGCAAGCTGCCCTCGCCACGCGATACGCGATGTTTCAGCGTCACCACGGACGTCGCAATAATCCACGCCGCGAGCAGCAATCCGAACGCAATGAGCGGAGTCCACCGGCCCAGCACCAGCGGCAGCAGCAATGCCGTGACCAGGCTCACGCCGACCGCCCATCTGAGCCGCACCGCAAGCTCGGGCAGACTCGCGTCCTTCCAGCGCGCGAGCGGACCGAGTCCCATCAAGAACAATGCGGGCGTCATCAGCGGCACGAACACGGCGTCGAAGTATGGCGGGCCGACTGAAATTTTGCCGAGGTTCAACGCGTCGAGGAACAGCGGGTACAGCGTGCCGAGCAGCACCGAGCCGGCAGCCACGGCAAGCAGCACGTTGTTGGCGAGCAGCATCGATTCACGCGACACCACTTCGAACTTGCCGCCGAGCCCGACCCGCGGCGCACGCCACGCGAACAGCGTAAGCGAGCCGCCGATCACCACGGTGAGGAACGCCAGGATGAAAATGCCGCGCTTGGGGTCGGTGGCGAATGCATGCACCGAAGTCAGCACGCCCGAACGCACCAGAAACGTTCCCAGCAGGCTCAGGCTGAACGCGCAGATCGCGAGCAATACGGTCCAGCTCTTGAAACTGCCGCGCTTCTCGGTGACGGCGAGCGAATGGATCAGCGCAGTGCCGAACAGCCATGGCATGAACGACGCATTTTCGACCGGATCCCAGAACCACCAGCCGCCCCAGCCGAGCTCGTAGTAGGCCCACCAGCTTCCCAGCATGATGCCGAGGGTGAGAAAGCACCACGCGAGCGTCGTCCACGGCCGCGACCAGCGCGCCCAGGTCGCATCGAGCCTGCCGCCGAGCAGCGCGGCGATGGCAAACGCGAACGCAACCGAAAAACCGACGTAGCCCATGTAGAGCATCGGCGGATGAATCACCATGCCCGGGTCCTGCAGCAGCGGATTCAGGTCGCGGCCGTCGGCGGCGGCGGGCAACAGGCGTTCGAACGGATTCGAGGTCAGCAGCATGAACAACAGAAAACCGACGCTCACCAGCCCCATCACGCCCAGCACGCGCGCCACCATTTCCTCGGGCAGATGGCGGCTGAACACGGTGACCGCGACCGTCCAGACGTTGAGCATCAACACCCACAGCAGCAGCGAGCCTTCGTGCGAGCCCCAAGTCGCGGCGATGCGGTATTGCAGCGGCAGCTGCGAATTGGAATTGGTGGCGACGTTAAGCACGGAGAAATCGTTGTTCGCGAACGACCACGCGAGGCAGCCGAACGCGATCGCGACGAACACGAACTGGCCCTGCGCGGCCGGGCGCGCCACGCTCACCCAGGAGGAATTCGCGCGTGCCGCACCGATGATCGGCAGCACGCCCTGCGTCAGCGCCAGCAGCAGCGCGAGAATTAATGCGAATTGACCGATCTCGGGGACCATGCACGCTTTCCAGGATTTGCGTAAAGCCGGGTAACCTACTTGGTGATCACGCTTTTTTGCGCTTTTTGCGCCTGCTCGATCGCGTGGGCTGCGTCGGGCGGCATGTAGTTTTCGTCGTGCTTGGCAAGCACCTCGGTCGCCGTGAACACGCCGTCCGCACCGAGGCGGCCTTGCGCAACCACGCCCTTGCCTTCCTTGAACAGGTCGGGAAGTATCCCGGTATACACGACCGCGACGGTGTGGGCGGTATCGGTCACCCTGAAGCGCACCGTCAGGCCGTCGTCTGCGCGCTTGACGCTGCCCGTCTCGACCAACCCGCCGATGCGGAACGCCTTGCCGCGCGGCGCCCCGTTCGCCATCACCTGGCTCGGACTGAAAAAGAACACCAGATTGCTGCGAAACGCGTTCAGCACCAGCGCGCTGGCGAGCGCGAGCACGCCAAGGCCGGCGGCGATGATTGCAATGCGTTTATGGCGGGGTTTCATTGGAACCAGCGGCGTATTCTAACGGATTCACGGCCACGGCCGCCAAAAAAAAGCTGGCCGCAGCCAGCTTTTTTCTTGCGCCGACCGGCTATTTTGCCGCCAGCGACCATTGAACCAGCGTCTTGAGTTCCGCATCCGAAGCCGCGACCTTCATGTGGCCCTTGCCGTCCTTGAGCTTGGCGGTCAGCGTCGCCTCGGCGTCCTTGTTGTCCTTGTACTTGGCGGCGATGTCCTTCATCGCGGGGCCGACTTTCTTTTCGGCAACCGCGTGGCAGCCCAGGCAGCCCTTTGCTTTCGCGAGATCGGCGCCCGCCTGCGCGTTCGCAGCACCCGCCATTACCATGCTGCCTGCGGCAGCTAACATCAGTAATATCGATTTCATACGCTCTCCTGTTTAACGGTTGGTTCTTCCCGTAAGTTGAACGATCCCGGCAATCTACTCTGCCACACGGCAGTGCAGACAGTGGCGCTCACACTTACACGAATAGCGCCGAACGAAGGTTAATAAAGTTTCCCGCGGGAGCAGTTGATATAACTCAAGTCTTGCCAAGTTAGCGCTCTGCTCGCGGCCAACGGCCTGTCAACCCGGTGGTCTGCACCGTTGGTGCGAGTCCGTCACATCGCCGGGAGCGGTTGGCTATTCGGGTTTGATCCAGATCAACATCCGGGATTCGCCGTCAGCTTACATTGCTTAAAGGCGATAAAAAAGAGTTTATGCCATGCAGGGGAAATCAGGCTATGTTTCCATTTGCTATCGGCATAAAATGCCACAGGTCCGAACGGCGCGCAAGATTTGACCGGATGCAAGCAAGCATTGGCCGACCCACTAATCTATGAGGTTTGCAATGAACCGTCTCATACTGGCTGTCGTATTGTCCATGACGCTGATTGGCTGCACTGACAAAGAGGTCTCTCCTGCCAAAACCACCACCGGAAAGCCGGCAACGGCAGATATTCAGGCCGGCAAAGCCATCGCGGAACGGGACTGCAAGGAGTGTCACGGCTTGAATGGTGGAGGCGCCGCCCCGGCGATTCCACACCTGGCGGCGCAACGGGAGAGTTATCTGCTCGCATCGTTAAAGGCTTACAAAGAAAACAAGCGTACCCATGCCGCCCTGAGGGACATGATGGGACACCTGAGCGAGGCGGATCTGCGCAATTTGGCCGCACATTACGCCAGCCTGCCGCCGGTCGCGAACATCCCAATAAAGAATGGTCAGCTCGTGTTTCCCTATGAAAGAGGCAAGGCGCTGGCGGCAGCCTGTACCCAGTGTCACGACGAAGATGGGAACAGCAAGATTCCCGGCATACCCAGTCTGGCCGGCCAGCAGCCCCTGTATTTCGTTGCCGCCATCCAGGAGTATCTGCACGCCGAACGCAAGACAGCACCGATGCATGCGAAATTGCGTCGTTTGGACAAGCTCGAGCGGGAAAGCGTGGCGCTGTATTTCGCGTCGCAGACGCCGGCCCAGCGCGCCGCGCCCGCAGTGGGCGATCCGGCGGCAGGCCAACCGCTGAGCGCGGTGTGCGGTGGCTGTCATGGCCCTCAGGGCGTGAGCACCGACGCGACCACGCCCAGTCTTGCGGGCCAGGATGCCAGGTATCTGGCGGACGCAATCAAGGCCTACCGCAAGACCCGCAAGCACGAAGGCATGAGGCATTCCATCGCCGATCTTAGCGATCGGGATATCGAGAATATCGCCGCGTTCTATACGGTCCAGAAATCCAGGCCCGCCGAGAAAGGACAGACTTTCATCCAGGACCTAGCCGAAAAATGCAATCGCTGCCATAGCGCCGACGCTGACAACCCCGCCATGCCGGTTCCCAAAATCAGCGGCCAGGACAAGGACTATCTCATCATGGCGCTAAGGGCGTATCGCGATGACCGGCGCGAAAGTTCCATGATGCACAGGATGAGCTTGCCTTACAGCGACTCCATCATAGAAAGTATTGCGGCTTTGTATGCCAGTCAGCCGGCGAAATAACCGTCTGTGAGAAACAAAAAAGCCGGCTGCAGCCGGCTTTTTTGTTGGCTGACGCGTTCGCGAACCCGCCGGGGCGCTTCTTATCCTGCCCGTGGAACTGCGCGGAGCGCTGGCTTGCTCCGGTTTTCCATCAACCCACGGGAGGGATATCGTCACCCTGTCTGCGCATGACTACGATAGGTGTCGGAGAGAACCACAACTGATACAGGGATACTGCCCACATGTAGGTGAAGGACATGGCCATCACCCCGCCGGACAGGATCACCACCCAAGCGAATGGATGATAGAGCTTGGTGAAATACCAGGAACTGATATCCAGGGTAAGGCAGATGAACGGAAGTACGACGGCCGCACACTTGAACCACACGGGCCGCACGTAAGCATGGCTGAAAATGAGGCCGAGGGCGAAGAAAACGAAAGTAAGCCCGAACAGGTGAATGTGCGACACGCGAACGAGCGTGAAGATACCGGTACCCGTGTCGCGTTCGGTCATTTTCTTCAGGTTATCGTAGCCGACCAGGTTCGGGAGGTGCGGGTTGCTGCCGTCGTGGCAAATCACACAGCGCTTTTCCATCGTCTGTTTGATCGCCTGCTCGTACTTGGCGCGATCGGCGCCATCCTGTACCCAGGTGACGATGGGAGCAATCTCGTCGGCCCCCAGCATGCTCCGCATCGGTCCGCGCAAGGCCGATTCGAGGCGTGAATCCTTGCCGCTGCCGCTATACGCGATGACGATGTCGTCGTAGGACAATGTTATTGGATTGCCGTCTTTTCCCGAGTAGGTGTGATACAGGTAAATCCCGGCGAACAGATAAGCCAAGCCCAGCACGAGGAGCGTCGCCGTGTACAGGACGCGCAAGCTGTAGGGCAGCTCTGAATAATGAAGGTAAAGGCGGTGCAGCGGTACATCACTCACGTTCGGTTCCTTTAGTCTTGCGGACCGGCACACTCGAGCGCGGCTCAAGCCGCGTCAGGAGTGCGCCAGCCTCGGTTCTGGCATTGCTATATTGTACAGCGACTGCGGATGCGCGCGATGCGATATCATTTTCCTTTGAGCGACGCGTAGTACGCGGCCACATTCGCCGCGTCCTGGTCGCTGAGCTGGGTCGCGAACGTTTTCATCATCGCATTGGCGCGTTTGCCCGATTTGTAGTCCTTCAGCGCCTGGATCAACTGATCCTCTTTCTTGCCCGCCAGCGCAGGATTCGGTCCGCTCCCCTCACCGTTCGCTCCGTGGCATCCTGCGCAGGCGCCGGCCTTGGCCTTGCCCGCCTGAACGTCCCCTCCGGCCTGTACCGTGCCGGCAATTCCAAGCAATGCGACAACCCCTACGATCGACAGCGTGCGTTTCATGGTCTACCTCCCTTGTGAAATGAAGTTATTTGCTTGGCAGCGTCACGTACACGACGGCACGCGCTCTCTGGCGCGAGTAGTGGGACGCGAGGTTATCGACATCGGCTTCGGTCAGCACCTCGGACATCGCGGCCATCTCCGGGCTCTTGCGCTCGCCCTTGCGATAAGCATGCAGAACATTTTCCAGGTAATCCGCCCGTTGTGCCGCCAGCATTGGAGAGCGCGGGTCGGTACTGTTGCCGTTGATGCCGTGACAGCGGTCGCACCTCTCCGCCCACTCGGATGTGCTCATGGGCTTGCGTACCTTCGGTGGTTGTGGTTGCCGCGCCGCGTAATAGGCCGCCAAGTCCTTGACAACACGATCGTCGAGCGCCGCGGCCAGACCCTTCATCGTGTCGTCCTTGCGCGATCCGTCCTTGTAGGCGCGAAGCGCCGCAGCGAAGTACTGTGCGTCTTGACCGGCAAGACTCGGCGTCGCGGGACTCCCGCTGACACCTTCGTCGCCGTGGCATCCGGCGCAGCCGGCAGCCGCGGCCTTGCCTGCCGCCTCGTTGCCCGCAGCCGGAGTTTGCGCCCGGCCGGGCTTTTGCAACGCGTAGTACAGCGCGATGTTGCTCACGTCGGCACCGCGCACGGCCGCGGCCATGGACTTCATCACGTCGTGCTTGCGTTGACCGCCCTTGTAGGCGTCCATCGCCGCAACGAAGTATTTCGGGTCCAACCCGACCAGGCTCGGCATTCCCGGAGTCTTGCTGATGCCCGTCTCGCCGTGACACCCCCCGCAACTCGCCGCTGCGGTCTTGCCCGCTTGAAGTGGGTCAGGCTTGGCGGGAGCGGCCCTCGCGCCGCTCGCTGCACTGGCTTGCGCGGGATCAAGGCTGGCATAAAACGCAGCCACTTTGACCAGCGCGTCGTCACTCAGGAACTTGACGGCCCCGTCCATGGCTTTATCGCCGCGCGCACCGGATTGGTAGGCCCGCAGGTCGCGGTAGAGGTATCCCGGGCGCTGGCCGGCGAGATGGGGCACGCCCTTGCCGGTGCTGATTCCGTTCGCGCCGTGACAGCGCGCGCACGCACTGTCTGCGAGGCGTTTGCCTTCCGCGATATCCTGGGGAGTGGCGTACGCAGCCCGCAAGTCGTCACCGGCGCTGAGCTTGATCGGCGCGGGTTGAGCCGGCGCCACTGGCGAATAACCCACACTCATCGCTCCTCCAACGAGCATGCATGCCGCCAGGAAAGAAGTCCGCGCGCCCCATTTCATGAATCGTTACCTCGAACCGTTACACCCAACATCAGTATTTTACGCTTGTCTCGCCGCTGCTCCAGCGCCGTCGGCGAATTCACGCACGACGGTCGGTTACGCCGTGCCACTGCGAAGCGAAGGCGTCGCGTTGTCCACCCAGGGCGGCAACAGCCTGACCAGCACCGCCAGCACCGCCAGCGGCGCAGCGACCACCGCGATGGAAGCCAGCAGGCCCTCCCTGCCCCAAATGTGCATGTGATAATTTACCAGACCCTGGCCTGTTTTCGAAATTTCCTGGCCACCGATAACCACGTTCCAGCGCATCATCAGCACCGAAAGTAACACCAACGCCGCGCTCACGGTAACCCCGACGATCAACGCCTTGCCGGTGGTCCCGCGCCAGATCAGGTAAGAGATCACGGTGATCGGCGTGACCGCGCCGATGCCGAATTGCACGATAAAGAAAGGCACGACCAGCGGGCCCATCACGTATTCCATGATCGTTTCTATCCCTTCACGTCCCTTATACACGATGTTGGAAAATTCCAGCCCCTCCAGTATCAGCGTAAACATCATGAAGCCCCAGAGCACATAAGCCAATCCCTTCAGGCACGCGAGATCGATTGGCACCTTGCGCAACCGGCAGGACAGAACATAGAGCACGATCAGCAAGGCGACCCCGGAGATGACGGCTGAAAACAGGAACACGACGGGCATCAGATCGGAGGACCACCACTCGCGGGACTTGAGCGAGCCGAAAATGAATCCCACATATCCATGCAAGCCATGCGCGCCGGGTATGCCCGTCACAGCCAGCGCAAACATCCATTTGTGATCGTAGCGCATTGCCTTTTCGGAGAGATCGTAGGAGCCGAGGCAGAGCACGCGGCAGAGCGTCGCCACGGGCCCTGTCTTGCCCTGCGCGTGCCGCACGAAATGCGGCCGAAACACGAACCAAATTTCCAGTGTCAGCAGAATCACGTAGAACCCGGCGAAATAACCGAATGCGGCCATCGCAGAGGTCCAATGCGGCGTGAGCACGGCGTTCATTGCGCGCTGCGGTTGTCCGAGGTGCAGCAGCAACGGTACGGGAACGAAGAGCATGAAGCATAGCGCGGTGAGCAGCGCAAACTGCGCCACGGGCTTGAATCGCTCCATGCCGAATACGTGATACAGGCTGGACACGGTAAAGGCGCCGGCCACCAGCCCCGTGATGTACGGGTAGATTACGATCATCACGGACCAGGCAATGACCGTGTCGTTTGGGTACACCGACCCGGTGTAAGTGGCGAGATCATACAGGGGTTCCATCAGATCACATCCTTATCGAGGCCCACATAAAAGACGTTGGGCGCGTTGCCGGACTCGGGCTTGAGGACCCGCACGCGGTTGTTGCGAACGAACTGGCTGATCGGGCTTTGTTTGTCTTCGAGATCGCCGAAGACGCGCGCACCGACCGGACAAATCTCGACGCACGCCGGCTGTAATCCCTTGGTAATGCGGTGATAACACCACGTGCACTTGTCCGATACCTGTTTCTCGTGGTTGAAATAGCGCGCGCCGTACGGACACGCCTGCACGCAGTACGCGCAGCCGATGCAGTATTTGTGGTCGATTAGCACCGCGCCATCTTTGGTCTTGTAGGTGGCGCCGGTAGGACAGCACTGCACGCACGCCGGGTGCGTGCAGTGGTTGCACAGCTTGGGCACGAAAAAGGCCTTATCCACTTTCGCATCCTTGTAGCGGTTGGCAAATCGATATTCTTTTTCTGACCCGGACGCCGAGATATTCACGGGGTCGTGGTGGCTGTCGATGTGCGGTTTTGTTTCGCCCTCCAGATAAACGTAGCGCTCCACCCAGGTGCGGAAATGATGTGCGGTTCCGGGAACGTCGTTCTCCCGCTTGCACGCCTCGACGCAACGCAAGCAGCCGATGCATTTCGTGGCGTCGACACCGTAGCCCCACCGGTGCTTGGTCCAATCGTAATCCTTGGTCGGAAACGAGCCGCCTCCCGCGCCGGGTCCGCTCTTGGCCGCCGTGTTCTGCGCGGTGCCGAGTGTACCGGCGCCGACTACGGCACCGGCATAGGTTACGGCGCGACCCAGCTTGCTCAGAAACTTGCGCCGTGCGGCCAGCGCGGGATTGGTTTCAGTTTCCTTCATGGTTTCTTTCTCCCTTCCGGTGTCGGCTGACAGCTTTGCCCAGCGTAGTAAGCGGCGAGGTTGGCGATATCAGTGTCGCTCAACCCCCGGGTAACGCCTGCCATCATCGGGTCCTTGCGCAAGCCCGCCCTGAACGCCTTGAGCACGTTTACCAGGTAAGCAGGCTTTTGCCCTGCAAGCATCGGCCAGGCGGGATTGGACCCGACGCCTGTTTCGCCGTGGCAGGCCGTGCAATTGGCCGCCACGGCCTTGCCGGCAGCGACGTCGCCAACACGCGACTGGCTCGGCGGCGCAACGCAACTCAGGCTGGCGTAATAGGCCGCGAGGTTCCGGATATCCTCGGTGCTGAGCGGTTGCGCGATCGGGGTCATCACCACGTCCTTCTGGTCTCCGGACTTGTACGCCGCAAGGATGCGGGCAAGATAAGCAGCGTTCTGCCCGGCCAGATTCGGCCAGCTGTCGTTCGGGCTGATGCCTTTTTCGCCGTGACAGCCGGCGCAGGCGGCCGCGCGTTGTTGTCCTGCCTTGGTGTCGCCCGCTACCTTGACTGCAGTTGCCGCGATCTTCGGCGAATGCGGGTTATGACACACGGTGCATTGCTGGCCGCCGGAATGCTTGGCCACATCAATCTGCGGTTGGGTGCGCGGGCGTCCCGGCATCGCTTCGTGGCAAAGCGAACAGAGCTTCGGAGTATCCTTGGGAATCGGCAACTTGCCGTTTTGCGGATGACCTTGGGCTGCGCCATGGCAGACTTCGCAAATCACCGACTTATGGCTGCCGGCGGACCACTGCGCATGGCGCTCGCTGTGGCACGCCTGGCAGTAACGCGGCGTCTGAAACGCTGGCTCCTGTCCGGCAATCTCCGGGACCGAAGCGGCGCGATAGTGGCCGAATTCATAAAACGAATCGGCCGTGAAATACCACTTGGCAACCGCCGCCAGCGCGCCGAAAACGACGATTAGAGTAATCAACCGAACAATATGCTTGGGCATGCTTTGGTGTCCTGTTCTCCGTTGCAGGTTGGGCCAGCAGTTGGTTAGTAAACGTCGTCCCAATGAGCGCCGACCGACTAATTACCGGCTTAATCTATGACAAGACTATGCCGCATCGGCAAGCGCGACCTTTGATCTATATCAATCCCCGTGGTTGAGCTGGTTGCCAAATGCGCATTGAGGAGGAGACACGGAGCGTGCGCGTGTCGATATTATTTCGCCCACTGTCGCGCCATGCCCCCCATCACAACAACTAATTCCCACGGTAAGTTAGGGGCTGCGCGGTGTTGGCTGTGAAAGTCTTTTAACGATGCTATTCGGCGACGCCATCGGACGCGTTGCAAATCGTTTGCTTGGCGTGCGTACCGCAGCGCTTGTGCCACCTCGAGCGATCTTAGAAGAAAACCGAAGTTCAGGCGGAGACTCACCGTCGTCGCGCAGGTGTATGGAAAAAATACCGTCCAC
>Ga0163199_1003044_pt1 | contig 10181 bp, 11 predicted proteins | sample PL_2010_150m_FD_113537 | JGI IMG/M metagenome (GOLD analysis project Ga0163199, IMG submission 113537) | Freshwater microbial communities from Powell Lake, British Columbia, Canada to study Microbial Dark Matter (Phase II) - PL_2010_150m | ecosystem: Environmental > Aquatic > Freshwater > Lake ...
AAACTTTGGGCGAATGAAATTCCGACACGAAGTCCCGTAAATGGGCCTGGCCCCATTCCAACGATTACTTCATCTATTTGTGGTAAAACTTTTAGCGCTGCCGCGACAAGTTTGGGAAGCGTTTCACCGTGTGAAAGTGCACCATCGTTATGTTCGCTGAAAACAACTTCGCCATTCTTAACTACTACAACGCTTGTGCGAGAAGTTGAGGTATCGAGAAGTAAATATGTGCTCATACCGAGAAACCTGTAAAACGCTCGCCATGGCCGATTATTGAAACCAATCTCAGGTCATCGCTCTCACCAAATTCAATCTTTATTCCTAGATACTGATCAGCAAGTCGGTCGGCTAGCCCTTCGCCCCATTCAACAACGGTGATGCTCGTAGCTAAATAACTCTCTAAATCTAAATCATCAAAGATTACAGTCGCCTCGCCTTGCAATCGGTAGGCATCGACATGTACTAATTGAATCTTTCCGGGATGAATTCTTGAAATAACAAAGGTTGGTGAAGTTATATTTTCGATTCCTAGCGCTCTGCCAATTCCTTGAGTTAGGGCAGTTTTACCAGCACCGAGTGGGCCAGATAGAAGAATTAAATCGCCGGCTTGAAGTTGCTCACCAATTCGCCGGCCAAGAGAGTGCATCTCTTCAGCACTTTTAATTTCAGCCACCAGAGAAGGTTATCCAAATATTTCCATGAAAAAAGCGGGGCCAGAATTAACTGACCCCGCATTTTCTAGTTGTTCAGGAATTAATCCTGATACTTCAACTCATTTGGTTGGTAATCCGGATCTGTATTTAGATTCACGACTCCCGCCATATTTGCCGCCATTACACCTGAGCTTGGAACTCTTCCAGTCTTTGCAGATGAAGCGAGTGTTCGAACCCAGAGCATCAGTTGATCCTTAGTGAATGACTCGTGACCAACACCAGATGGAGAGATCGCAGCCGTTGTATCAGGAAGTCCAGCTGCTGTGAACTTTGTGTAGGTCTCAGGAGTCATGGCATACATTGCAACTGTATTCCAAATTGGCTTGCTCTTTAGAAGAGCTGAGGCTTGGCTTGTAGTTGTTGCAGCTTTGAACTTTGATCTCCATGCAGCAAGTTTCGATTCATAAACTGCCCTAGCTTTATTTAAATAAAGCGGCGTGTTTCCTGGCAATACCAAGCGATCTGCCTCGTTTGATAGCAGAACTACTGGCTTTGAGGTATCGAATTTAGATTTATCAAGTGCAGCTACCTTTGCCAATGCAGTTGCATCACCAGTAACTCGTGGAGATGCGGCAAGTGTTGCAAGCATTCCATTGATTGCATCATCACCAGATAGACCAAGGTTGAAACGACCTAAATCTGCATCTGAAAGAAGTGCGGCGAAGTCTGTCTTTGTGTTGTCATAGAAACCAGCACCAACAACTTCAGATACTGCTTGGCCGCCGAAGTAGGCAGTTCCAAGAAGTTCACCAGCATTTTGCAGAACTGCGAGAGTTGCGTTGATGCTCTGTTCTGGCACAAGCGCACTTGTTGAAATTCCATCAAAGTTCGCAGACTTTGTTGGAAGGCCAGCAATTAGCCCGGCAAGTAATAGTGCAGAACGTTGTGGGATTCCAGAAGTCGCGAGTGCGGCTGGATATGCAAGTGGTAGTGATCCAGAATCCTTACTCCATTGCGTTAGTAGTGTTACTACCTTTGCAAAGTCACCAAGTACTGCGTAGTGACCAGGAACGCCCTTTGTTCCCATTGCAGTGCAACCTTTGATTGTTGGATCAAAGAAGACGCTGAAGATGTAGAGCATGTCGCAACCAGATTTAAGTTCGTTATTAATTGATGGAGTTACACCAGCAAGAATTCCGACCGCGTCTGCTGCATTTGGATACTTCTCGATGAATGGTGTCAAGATTGCACCAGCCATTGAAGCGCCATAAACAATAGTCTTCTGGATTGATATGCGAGCCTTGGTAATTGTTACCAATTCATTGAGCATTTCAACGCAATCAGATGTGTTCCAACCATGTAGCCCAGTTGATGAACAGTCATATGAAGCTAGGCCATAACCCAACGTAAGCATCGACTTCGTGGTATCAATCTTGTGATTGACACTTGTTGGTGCCATTTGTTCAACACCTTTTGGCACTGTATATCCAGGATATGGATAAGAAGGGCGAATTCCATGTTGCCAGAAGTAGAAAGTTCCGCCGTAATTGGATGGAACCATCGTCTTATATGCAGCGCCATTGCTTAGCTTTCCGTCACAAGTTATGGTGCTTGTCTTGGCATCAGTAACACAAACTGGTTCAGCTGCTTGGGCTGGTGCTGCTACTGCAACAACTAGTCCAGTTGAAATCATTGCACTTGCACCAAGTGTTGCTATCAGTCTCTTGAGATTTATATTTTTCATTTTATCCTCACGCAACCTTTGGAAGCGCATCAGCAGCAATAGCTGGACGCATGTAGTTGGAAACAGTTACTGCGCCAGATCCAGAATCGGTTGTGTAAACAACACGCTTTCCATCAATTGGTGCAAGAAGTGTTGTGGCGTCATATTCACCAAGCCAGAAGCCAGTGAAGGCCTCATGAGTGGACTTTGAATAACCAAGTGGTGCAAATGCTGCGCTGCTTAACTTTGAACCATTGTCCTCAAGGTAAGCAACCAACTTTGCACGGGTTAAGTCTTTTCCAACTCCCATAAGAGCAGAAGTAGCAAGGTAAGCAATATTCATACCTTGCATCACATTGTTATCCCAACGCTTATCTGCGCCCTTGTTGAAGTCATCATTTATCTTCTTGAATGCTGTGACATATTCATCAGTTGCATCTCCAGGAGCAGGAGCATGAGATGCTGAAATTGTTCCAGCAAGCATCGCTGCACTTGTTGCTGCAGGTACGCCCTTTGAGCCAAGAATTGTCTGGAATGTTGTCGCATCTGCGCCAACGCTAATTACCGCCCATTTTGTTGGTTTGTAGGCAATTGCACTGGCTGTTGCGTAGGCAACTGCTGTAGCAGAAGAAACAGCCGCGATAATAACGATATCAACGCCATTAGCCTTCAACTGTGAGAGTTGGCTTGCAAGGCCGATTGAACCCTGGGTTCCAGCGATGAATGATGCTGAAGTTTTCTTAGCCTCAAATTTGAGTCCTGCTGCAGTAAATCCAGCAACCGCGTTACGGCCGAAGTCATCGGATTGATACAAAATACCAATCTTCTTATCAGCATACTTTTCCTTGAGATACTTTCCAAGAATTTTTGCCTCGACGGTATATGTTCCTAGGCCACCAAATGTTGTTGGATACTTCTTAGGATCGGTATAGAAACCGCTGTAGCCACTGTTTACAAAGATATCTGGAATCTTGCGACGGTTGATATCTTTGATGATTGAAACGTGAGTTTGAGTTCCAATTGATCCAAAGAATGCAAAAATCTTATCTTCGTTAATTAATTTAGAAGCAGTGCTGATTGTTAGCCCCGCCTTGTAGGTATCATCTTTAACTACAAGCTTGATGCTGCGGCCATTAACTCCACCCTTTGAATTTACATAATCAAAGTAGGCGCGTGCTGCGTCATCCACCTTGTTATAACCAGGGCTTGCTGCTCCGGTTTGTGGCAATTGCATACCGAGAACAATTTCAGAGGATGAAACCCCTGGATCACTGGCGGCAGATGCCGAAATACTGCTTATTGCTAGAGATCCCACCAGCGCTGATGCGACTACGGTGAGAATCAGAGGTTTGCGAAGATTCACTGCATTCACTCTTTCTACTGCACTCTTGCCGTGGAACCGAGAAACTCAGCCCATGGGAACCGGACGGGTGCGTCCGGGTCTGAGCAAAGGTTAACTGTGAGTTACGCCTAAGTGAATAGCCATGCTGGTCGATATTCATAACAATCGAGCAACTTTTGCGCTCAATTCTGGAGGTGATACTAAAACTAGTGCTTTTTCTTGTGGCGGATATGTTCTAGCGCTCCGGCCGCCCCTCGGGGATTGAGGATGACAGTTAAAAGAAGCAGTAGGCCAATCGTTAGCGCAGGTAGGTAGATTCCGACCGTCTCGGGAATCGCGAAATTCTTCGTTACTTTTTCAATCAGATCAGGCAGAAAAACTATTACGAATGTTCCAAAAATTGCGCCACCAATCGAGCGCAGACCACCAATTACTGCAGCGGTTAAAAGAGTTAGGGAGAGATCGGTTGGATAAACACTTGGTGCAACAAGACCACGAAAACCATAAAGTGCACCAGCCAATCCTGCTAACCCCGATGCACACACAAAAACAATTACCTTTGTTCGTCCGATATTAATTCCAGCAAGGGCTGCGGCAACTTCATTGTCACGTACCGCGCGCCAAGTTCTACCGGTTCTGGTATTTAAAAGATTTAAAACTGCGAACAGCGCAACTGCAGTAAATGGTAGAACGACATAAAGCGACCACTCTTCAATACTTATTTCGCCTACTAAGTTAGTTAACCACTCAGGAGGCATCCCATAATCGACACTCAACCCAACATCACCACTAAAAAAAGTTTCGAATCTAACCGCGATTGATGGAATAGCCAGTGCCATTACCAAAGTTGTTCCAGCCAAATATGGTCCACTTAGCCTTGCTGCAGCAAGACCTAGAAATAACCCAAATAATGCAGATATAAATATTGCCAAGATAAATGCGAGCCACATTGATAACCCAAGGCGCGTAACTAGTAAGGCAGAGCTATATCCACCAACAGCCATGATTGCACCTTGACCAAGTGAGATTTGCCCAGATGCGCCAGTTAATAAGGTAATCGATAGAACTGCAATTAAAAGCATCGCAATATTTGCTAGTTGTGATTGGTTATATGGTTCGAATTGCTTGCTAAGAAGAATAAAGAAGAGGAATAAAATTAGTGAAAGCAGCGTACTACGCAGCCCAATTACTTTATAAGTTTTAACTTTAGACACTTCGCACCTCTTTGCTGCCAAGAATTCCTTGCGGCCTTATGAATAGGGCTAGTAACAAGAAGGCTAGAATCGCAATAAACACATTTTCTGGGGCGCTATATACATTTACAAATGAAATTACATATCCCAAAATAAATCCGCCAAGAACTGACCCGGCAAGACTTGAAAGTCCACCAACAACAGCTGCGGTGAAGCCAATAATTAATAGTAAATCTAAGGTATTTGGTGAGAGATTTGTCCTTGGCGTTACCAGCAGCCCCGCAAGAGAAGAAGCAATTCCAGATATCGCCCAACCCAAAGTACGAACCGAACCAACTTTAATTCCACTCAGCCTTGTAACTTCTGGGTTGAGTGCACTTGCCCGCATGGCAAGTCCCATTCCAGTTTTCGTGAAGAAGATTGTTGTTAAAACTAAAGTTAGGAAGACAACTCCAATGACAAAGAGATCAAAGCCGGTAATTGCAAGGCTAGTGTCACCAATTTTTATCGCATTTGGCGCGACTGGTGATGGGAATCCTCGCTCCTCACCTGCCCAGAAAATTCCGGCAAGCGCCTTTAGAACTCCGAGAATTCCAAGTGATGCAATAACTGGAATCGTTGTTCTCATCGATTGGCTATTTAACAATTGGGAATTCTTACGCGACGTAAGTGGTCGCATTAATCCAAGATCAACTAGTGCGCCGAGTGCTGCGCCGCTAATTAGCGCGATTAAAAACGCGCTCCAATATGAGTAACTGTGCTGGATTAATTGTGAAGCAATATAAGTTGTGAACATCGCTTGACCCATTTGGGCAAAATTAACTACTCCTGCGCTGCGCCAAACTAAAACTAAGCCAAGTGATACAAGTGCGTAGATTGCACCCTGAGCTGTTCCAGAGAAGAAAGCTGTTAAGAATGGCGTCATCTAGTACCCCAAGTAAGCAGCTCGAAGGGATGAATCGGCAGCCATTTCCTTAGCAGGCAGATTTGCAACAACTTTTCCGAGGGCTAATAAAATTCCGTGGTCCGCAACGGCAAGTGCGGTATTTGCATTCTGTTCTACCAGCAAAACCGTTAAACCAGTTGATCTACATAATTCATTGATGGCGCTAATTATTTGGGCGGCTATCAGTGGCGCTAAACCAAGTGAAGGCTCATCCAATAACAATAACTTCGGACGTGAAACTAACGCCCGACTTATCGCCAACATCTGTCGTTCACCACCCGACAGAGATCCTGCTGGTTCGTTGCGACGTTCATGAAGTATTGGAAAGAGTTCATAAACTTCTTTTGTAGCGGTTGCTAAATCCCCTCGTGCAATTCGCCTGCGAAAGAGGCCCCCGAGTTCGATGTTTTCAGCCACACTTAACTGTGAAATAACGGCATGCCCTTCAGGAACTTGGGAGATTCCACTTCTAACGATTGCTTCTACGCTCTTGTGAGTTAGCTCTTCATCAAACCACGTTATTGAACCGCTAGATGGTCGCTCTAGCCCAGAAATTGTTCGAAGTAAGGTGCTCTTGCCAGCGCCATTTGCACCGATAACTGTTGTGATCAAACCAGGTTTTGCTTGAAATGAGATGTCATCAAGAGCTTTGATTGAAGCGAATTGCGTTACAAGATTAGTTATGGCAAGCATCAGATACCGAGTTTAGAATTCTCATCTGGCTTATCCGTGTGACCTAAGTAAGCCTCAATAACAGCTGGATTGCGTTTAACCTCATCAAAATTGCCGGCAGCAATTAACTTTCCGAAGTTCAAAACATTTACCGAATCTGAAATCTCACTAACAAAATCAACATGGTGTTCTACGATAAGAATTGAGCAGCGACGTTTAATCTGTTTTATTAGCGCGGCAAGTGCATCGATATCATCTTGTCCTAAGCCAGCGGCAGGTTCATCGAGAAGTAAGAGTTTGGGATTTATTACCAGTGCTCGTGCAAGTGCAACTCGCTTTGAATCAGGATAGCTAAGTTCAGATGGCTTGCTACCAATTAGCCCAGTAGCGCCAGTCCAAGCGAGAGCTTCTTCTGCGCGTTCTTTGAGCCCAGCTTCAACTTTGCCAGAAAGCCCAAAGAGCTCTTTCATAAAATTCGGTTTGTAATTCTTATCCGCTCCGACCATTACATTCTGGAGAACAGATAATTCGTTAAATAACCCAACACCTTGCAACGTCCGAGTAATACCTAAATCAACTAATTCATGTGGCTTAGGAAATTCTCGCTCGACGCCTTCAAATGCAAATATTCCGGTATCACTTTTTACTAAACCTGAGATGCAATTAAGGACAGTAGTTTTCCCAGCCCCATTAGGTCCGATCAGACCCACAACGCTATTTTTGGGAACATCAATCGAGACGTTTGTTAGCGCTTTCACGCCACCAAAAGAGACCGATAGGTTTGAGATGGCTAACAGGGATGAACTCACGCGTAGATTCTAGGCACGCGAGTGGCGATTCGAGTGACCATTTCATAATTAATTGTTCCTGCCGCCTCAGCCCAATCATCAATTGAATATCCAAGGGGGCCAAATATTTCAGCAATATCCCCAGTTTTCGCATCTGAATCCGGCCCTAAATCAACTACAAATTGATCCATAGATACTCGGCCAATTATTGGGGCTTTTGCGCCAGCGACAAATACGCCAGCGGCGCTTGTTGTATTGCGTGGAATTCCATCCGAATATCCCATAGTGATAATTGCAAGTTTGGTATCACGAGAAGTTTTTTCAGTTCCGCCATATCCAACTGGTGAACCAGCAGGAACTCGCTTTACTAAATGTACTTCTGCTTTAAGGGTCATTGCGGGTTTAAGGTTCAAAGATTGTGACGAGCCAAGAGTTTTTACATCCGGGCTTAAGCCATACATTGAAATTCCCAAGCGGATGATGTCATTGTGTGAATTTGGATTCATAAGTGTTGCAGCAGAATTAGCAAAGTGGACATATTTTGGATTAATTCCGTGTTCGCGTAGCTCTGTTAATTTAGCTTCGAACTCCTGAAGCTGTTTTTTATTCGCAATTTCATCTGGTTCATCGGCTCTTGCAAAGTGTGACCAGAAGCCGATAACTTCGACATCTGCGCCTTTGATTGCAATCAAAAATTCTTGCCACTCACCGAGCAATCCACCTCGACTCATTCCAGTATCTACCTCGATATGAACTCGTGGCGTTTTACCAATCGCTTTACCTGCTGCAACTACAAGTTCTAGATGCCTCAAAGATGGAATAGATAGATCAATATTGGAATCAATTGCTGCCTTAAAATCTGCACTAGGTGGAGTTAGCCATGCAATTAGCGGTGCGGTAACTCCACTTTGGCGAAGCGTAAGAGCTTCTTCAATCAAGGCAACTCCAAGCCAGGTAGCGCCTGATTGAATTGCACATTTAGCAACTGGAATTAAGCCGTGACCATATGCATCTGCTTTAACGACAGCAAGAATTTCTGCCGAAGTTTCACCCTTAATCAGCGCGATGTTGTTAGTGATCGCCGTTAAATTAACTTCAACTACCGCCCGCATTAATCAGCCTCAACAATCACCATGGCGGATGCAATTCCACCATCGTGCGATAGGGTCAAATGCACATTGTGATTTGTTAAACGTTTAGCCATCTCACCAGTAAATATAAAATTTGGTTTTCCAGTTGACTCATTAATTACTTCAGCCTCTTGCCAATTAAATGCTGACTTCGCGTTAAGTGCTTTGGCTAGCGCTTCTTTAGCAGCAAATCTCGCGGCCAGACTGGAAACTTTGAGTTGCGACTCACTTGGCGTAAACACGCGATTTAGCAACCCTGGGGTGCGATCTAATGACTCTTGAAAGCGATCGATTGCAACAACATCAATTCCAATTCCAATTATTGGCGCCACTATGAGGGCTGCTTATTTGATGGAAAAAATCGGTCAATTGCAATAATTGCTACGAGTAAGGCGCCGCCTATAAAAACCCCACCGAGTAGATCTGAGAACCAATGGGTATTTCTAATTAGTGAAACAACCACAACAGTTGTCGTGATTAGCCCAACTATTGGATATAACTTTATGCCCTCAAATGGTGCGCGATTTGTGTAACGATAAATTAAGTAGGCAAGAAGGCCCCAAGTAATTAGGGCATTCGAAGCATGACCACTTGGATATGACATCCCACCCGCCTGCAAATCATCAATATAAAGTCTTGGCTTGGTTCTGCCAATATAAATTTTAGTAGCCCCTACAACTAAATTAAGTGAGACCAACGCCAAGATTGAAAGATTTATTGGACGAAATGATTTGAATCTCCAACTAATAATTGCGGCACATATCAGAAGAACAGTTGCAGTAAACCAACGAAGTCCAAGATCATCCAGCCCGATTAGAATATGGCCTGCTAAGCCTTTGAATTTTGGATTCTTCAAATCTAAAATGTAATGATCTAGGTGATAAAGCCAGCCTCGAGTTATTACCTGCTGGGTAATAAAGAGAAAACCTAGGAATAAAAGCCCAGATACTCGAAGGGCATGAAACATCTCATTTCGACGTTTTGCTAATTGATCTGTAGTCATTTCACTCAACCGTTACCGATTTTGCTAGGTTGCGCGGTTGATCAACGTCATTTCCTCGGGCAATTGCCATCTCATATGCGATTACTTGCAATGGTACGACCGACAGAACTGGTTGTAAGAACTCATGAGTTGTGGGAATGCGAACCAAATAATCCGCTGAAGCAAGTTCCGAATCTGCAATTGCAATTATCACTGCGCCTCTAGCCTTCACTTCTTGAATATTAGATGCCATCTTCTCCGCCAATAATGTACCTGCCGGCGGGGCTATTGCAACTACAGGTGTTCCCTCTTCAATTAGCGCAATCGGGCCATGCTTTAACTCACCACCAGCAAAACCTTCGGCATGCATATAAGCCAGCTCTTTTAACTTTAAAGCGCCCTCAAGGGCAGTTGGAAAACCAACATGGCGGCCAAGAAACAACATTGAAGTTGCGTTTGAAAATTTTCTAGTTAGTTCGCGAAGCGGTTCGACGGTTTCTAAAACCTGCTCTACTTTTGCGGGAAGTTCAGAGAGTTCAACTTCAATCTCTTCCATAAGTTCTTGTGAAATGACTCCCCTGATGCGTCCTAAATGAAGTCCAATTAAATACATCGCAATCAATTGGGTTTCAAATGCCTTAGTTGATGCAACTGCTATTTCTGGCCCCGCATGTGTGTAGAGAACAGCATCAGATTCGCGTGGAATTGTTGACCCATTTGTATTGCAAACAGCGAATATTCTGGCGCCTTTC
>Ga0163199_1003045_pt1 | contig 10176 bp, 10 predicted proteins | sample PL_2010_150m_FD_113537 | JGI IMG/M metagenome (GOLD analysis project Ga0163199, IMG submission 113537) | Freshwater microbial communities from Powell Lake, British Columbia, Canada to study Microbial Dark Matter (Phase II) - PL_2010_150m | ecosystem: Environmental > Aquatic > Freshwater > Lake ...
GGTATACGCCTTAAGCGCTCGCCTGCTGCGCTCCCCGGCACTGCATTTCGCCGTGCTGGGGACGCTGATCTTCGTGTTGGTATCACCGCCGGATTCGGCTCCGCCGCCCCGGCTGGTGATACCGGCTTCCCGTATTGACACGGCGCTTCAGGAATACCAAAGCCTCAGCGAGCATCCGTTGACGGTGGAAGAGAAACAAGCCGTGGTGCGTGCCGTCGTGGAGCAGGAAGTGCTGTACGCCTACGCGCAGCGGCTCGGAATGGGCAAAGATCCGGCGGTGGAACGGCGGCTCGCGCAGATTGCCACGTTCGTCGCCGACAACCCCGATGAAGCCGAAACCACCGGGGAACGCGCCGACGAAGCGGCCATGCTGGGCCTGGGCGAGGGGGATCTGATAGTGCGGAGGATCCTGATCGACGGCGCGCGCCGCTTGATTCGCGCCGCCGTGCTGATCCGCGAACCGGCGGAAGCGGCGCTGGAGAGCTATTTGCGCGAGCATCCCGATGATTTCCGCACCACCGAGCGCTGGCGTCTCAGCCAAGTCGTGGTGGACTCCCGTCTACATCCGAATGCCGAACAGGACGCCAAGCGGCTGCTGGAGCAGTTGCGCAAAGCTGCCGTACCGCCGGCGGAGGCGAGCAAATACGGCGATCCGGGCTTCGTCTCGGCCCAGCAGCCGGTGCTGTCCGCGCGGGAACTGGAACGCCGCTTCGGATACCGCTTCACGAAAGCCTTGCCGGGCTTGCCGGCGGGTTCCTGGCAAGGGCCTATCCCGTCGCGCTTCGGCTTCCATCTGGTGTTCATCGAGGACTATTTCCCGTCGCGGGTACCGCAACTGGCCGAGGTGCGCAGCGAAGTGCGCGTGCGTCTTCGGGAAAAGCTGGCCGATGAATGGCTGGCCGTGCGCCTCGCGCAATTGCGCTCGGAATTCGCGGTGGAGATCGCCGGAAAGGACCGGGAGAGTTATCAACTATGATTCAGAGCTTTCATTTTATTGATTTAATGGGTGCGCGCACCACGGCGATGGTTTTGGTGCGACGCCGGCTGGCACCGTTGCTGGCGGTGGCCTGGATGCTGGTTTCAGGACAGGCTTTCGGTCATGCCTTCGCGCCGTCGCTGCTGGAAATTCGCGAAACCGCGCCCGGCGAGGCCGTGGTGCGCTGGAAACAACCCGCTATCCGCGTGTCCGGCAGCGGCCTCTCGCCCATTTTGCCGCCGGGCTGCCACGAGCGCGGCAAGCATAGTGCGCACACCGAGGACACCGGCATCGTCGAAACTTGGGAGATGGCGTGTCCGGGCGGACTGGTAGGGCAAACGGTGCGCGTGGAGGGCATCGCCGAGAGCCGGGCCGATGTTTTGCTGCGGCTGGTGTTGGGTGACGAACGTTCGGTGCGCCATGTCCTGACCGCGGACGCGCCGAGCTTCGTGGTGCCCGAGCGCGAAGGCAAGCTGGACGTGTTGGCGAGCTATGGACGCATCGGCATCGGGCACATCCTGACCGGCTTCGATCATTTGCTGTTCGTGCTGGGGCTGGTGCTGTTGGTAGGTGGCGGGCGGAGGCTGGTGTGGACCGTAACGGCTTTCACGCTGGGCCATAGCGTGACGCTGGCGTTGGCGGTATTGGGCCTGGTGCATGTACCGCAACAACCGATCGAAGCCGGCATCGCGCTGAGCATCTACATCCTGGCGGTGCAATTAGGGCCGTATCGTCCGCGCCAAGCGTCGCTGATGACGCGCTTGCCCTGGTTGATGGCGGGGGCGTTCGGCTTGTTGCACGGCCTGGGTTTCGCCGGCGCCCTGGCCGAAGTCGGTTTGCCGAACGGGGAAATTCCGCTGGCCTTGTTTTCCTTCAACGTCGGCATCGAGCTCGGCCAATTGGCGTTCGTGGGCGTCGTGTTGTTGGCTTGGCGGGGCCTCTGTGCCTTACCGCTACGCTGGCCCGAGCCGTTGGGCTATGTGCCGGCGTATACGATGGGCAGCCTGGCGGTATTCTGGTTCTTGCAGCGGGTGACGGCGAGTTTGGCGGGAATGGTTTTGTAGGCGAAAGCAAATTCCCGAACCGGTTTATCACCCGGCCAGAGGGTCACTGCCATTAGAACCTGCTTATGATCTCTCCAAGCTGTTATTATTGTTAATTTTTATTATAACAATGCCAAGAGCCACCTACCCAAGTGACATCACGAGAGAGCAATTCAAAGCCATACGTCCGCAGCTTGAGGCGTTCAAAAAAATCACCAAACCCCGGCAAATCGATTTATACGATGTTTTTGTGCGGTGTTATATGTCCTGACAATGGCGGATGCTGCCATCCGATTATCCAAAGTGGACGACGGTGTACACTTATTTCAGGCAATGGAAACACAAACCTCCCCAGGCGCCGGATGGCGGGGAAGCCCCGTTAAGCGTGTTGGAGACGCTGTGCTACGGGCAACGCGAAACCAATGGACGGAAGGCCGAGACGACCTTTATTATCGTCGATGCCCAAAGCGTCAAGAACACCGACACGGCGGACGAGAAAGGCTATGACGGCGGCAAAAAGGTGCCCGGGATCAAGCGGCACATCACGGTTGACAGCTAAGGGTTGCCCCATGCGGTGTTGGTCGCGATGGCCACCGACCGGGAGGGGGCCTTGCCGGCTTTTTCCCTGCACAAGGCGCGGCTGTCCGGTGTCCAGAACGTCATGGTGGACGGCGGTTACACCGGGGAAGTCTTTGCCGGCGGGGTCAAACGCCTCTTGGACGCAGGGGTCGAAGTGGCCAAACGCAGTGAATTGCACACGTTCGCCGTGATACCCAAGCGCCGGGTGGTGGTTGAACGCAGCTTCGCAAATGCCGTCGGCTCTGGAAAAGCTGCGAAGGTTTGATCAATACCAGTCTGCAAATGGTCGTTTTGGCGTTTCTGGCGTTGCTGCTGAGGAGATTATAAACGGGTTCTTAGATGGGGTTTATTGAGCGCTTACCTTTAAAGCAAACCCTATACCGAGCCGTCAACGGTTAAAATAGTCTGATTCTAGCCCATGCCGACAGACTTTGCGACAGAACCCTATTCGCCGAGTAATGGGCTTGGCAATACGTCACTGTTTTTTTCGCCGTCTGTGGTTACTGACAATGCTGTATTCGAGTCAATACGTGCGGCAACGGAGTTAATCACGGCTTTGATTTCAGGGTGTCGGAAAACCTGGTTTTGTGCCGCAGAGATCGATTTTAAAGCATTATCGTCGTCTATTTTAGATAACCAATCTTTCAGGTTCCTGGCCCCTTCCGCCGGCGCTTCCTTGGCCCAGTCCACTATCTTCTGTGCGGCTGCGGAGGAGCCTATTCCCGCCAATGCATTTGCGCTGACTTCAGATGCCGGTGTTCCCAAAGGTTCTTGACCCAGCCAGGTACTCAAGACTTCAACGGCATCAGGATTGCGGACTTGAGGTATGACATCGAAAGCCACCTCTTGTTTGATGCGGTTTGTTTCTTCCGGTTCTTTGTCACTGTTGCTTCCAGATACCGTGAGCAGTAACTGATCGACGCCATTCGGCGCACCTACCGCAGCAATGGCTTTGCCAACGGCATTCAAAAAAGCTTGGTCGTTAATCTCGGCATTAGACCAGGCGGTTTCCAATGCCGGAGAAAGCTCTTCGTGAAATTCCCCATCCCAGCGGTTATCACCAATGCGCGAGATTGCCTGCAAAACTAAAATATACAGCGAAGAGTGCGCTTGCTGTTCAGCTAAAGTAATCAATTGGGCCAGCGAATCAGGGGTTGCTATTTCAGCCAGCAGGTCGAGTAGAATGGCCTTGATTTCCAAAGACACATTCGGCTGCAACAGTAAGTCGGCGATGTTTCGATAAACTTCGGGGTCGGGATGCTTGCGCAGACGCTCTGCAAATATTCTTCCTATGATGGGGATTTGTTGAAAATCAGACTGGTTTAGCAGTGTTTGCAAATATTGCCATAACTGCGCGGGCGTTTGATGTTGTTTGCTCATTGGAGCGGCGGCGTTGCCGCTAGTAACCTCGCCCGAGCGCTTTTTCACTGGGGTGTCAACAGGTTTGACGCCGCGGGACGTACTGATCCATTCGCCGCTCCCGATGGTTTCGTACCGGCTGATGGGCGCATTGCGGACTTGCCACCCGCCCGTGCCGGGCATGAAGGCGAGTATTAACAAAACCGCGGCGGGTATTAACCGGTTTATCACCTGGCCATCCACCAGGATTTTGTCAGTTTGGCGAGGGCCGCACTGATTTTCGCATCCTGGTCAGGTTCCGCATTCAGTTTAAGGACTGCGGTAGGTTCAGCCTGAAATATTTCACTGCGCGGTTTTTCAGAGGCCATATCCTTGCCATTATGGTTTGCTTGCTGTAAGGCTAACAAACCGACTATGCTGGTGCGCTCGACTGTGTCGGCCTGTAAAAAAGACTGCGCCGCTAATGCCGCATGCGCTTGCCCTAGCAGTGTTAAATTGAGATTGGGATGGCGGTCTGACACGCCCAGTACCGCCGCCCTGACTTCATAGCCTAAGCGTTTGCCGGAAAAACGATCTTTCGCTTTTCGGGTATCACCGACTTTTTGCAGGCCTCTGGCGGTTTCGCCGTGATTCAGCATATCGTAATAACCAAAAGCAATACGGTAGCAGTAGACATTATTGTGCGAATCAAATGAATCGTCGCCTAACACAACGCCGCCGTAAACGATTGGACAACGGTTATTAAAGCGTTGTTTGACAAACTCATTCCATACCGTGTGCTTATCCCTTTCATCATGCAGCAACAGCAAAGCCTTGGCGGGCATTTGCGGCGCTTCGGTTTTAACAAAACGGGCACCCACGCGGATATCCTCATCAGCTCTAAGCGTGCACAGCGGGCCTAGCGTATTGGCGCACTTCCCATACCAGCTTTTAAAGCGATAACCCTTATCGGGTAGCGCGAACAGGCTGACCAACGTTTGATCTGCCGCCTGGATAGTGCAATTCGACACACATTCTGTATTACCGGGAACGCCGGCCACTCGCCCACCCAAGCCGTCAGCCACCTGGGCATCCAGCGTGAAGGCTACAGCCGGGAACGGAAGAAACGCAAACATTATTGCGCAGAGCAGCAAGCCCTTCGTTGTTTTGACAGGTGCTTTTAAGTCATTATAAATAGCGAAAAAATGACGATATATTTTCATGGCTGAGTTCCGAAAATTGAGGTGCTTTTTATAATACCGAACAAAACGTCATTCCGCGAGTGAGTTTTCCGGTTAACATTTCATTCACCGTCTCTCTTGTATCCTATAGCTATCTAATGGACTTACAACTGCTTTGGCTTAGTTTCTGCGGCTGGGTTCCCATTAGATTTTGGCGCCGGTTCGTTCGGCCTGCTCTCGGCAGGACATCCTTAACGATTACGGTATTTAAGAAAGAAAATGTGTGAAACCTTCCCCGGAGATTTTCGATGACATCAGGTAATCGCCCCAAATACTTAAAAATACTAGGATTGATGAGCGCCTCGCTGATCATTTTAGCGGTACATGTCGATGTGCAGGCGAAGCAACAGCAGAATCCGCTGAAACCCAAGCGCGTCACGTCATTCAAACAGCTAAAACGGATGCTTTCGGCAAAAACGGTTCATGCCAATAATTATTCGGCATTAAATTTCATGACGAAAGAGGATGCCGGCGGCGCTATCGAGCATTCCGAAACCAATATCCAAGTGCAAGGCGTCGATGAAGGCGATATCGTCAAAACCGATGGCACATACATTTATAAAATTCAAAACGGCCAGGTGCGTATCATCCGGGCTTATCCGGCCAGTAACATGGCATCGGCCGCCAGCCTGCAATTTGATACGGCGTTCAGCCCTATTGAACTGTATGTGAATGGCGACCAATTGATTGTCGTCGGCGCCGGTTGGCGCGAAGATAACAACAGTGACGCTGCGCCGGTTTTACAAGGGAGCGGACAAGCCAAGATAGCTTTTTGGGCGCCTTCCGGGGAGAGCCGCACCATGGCCAGGATCTATGACATTACCGATCGCACGCAGCCGGTCATGCAGCGTGAAATCGCCTTCACCGGGGATTATCTGTCCTCGCGTAAAATAGGCGAGAACGTTTACCTGATAGGCAGGAAATATCCCCGTTATTACTTACGCTATTTTGCAGGTGCAATTATTCAATCGGACAGCTTAAGAATGACCCAGGACAATGTCTTGCCTCATATCAGTGACAGCGCGGTTAAAAACAGCGAAGAACACATTTTGCCGTTGACCGATCTTTATTATTTCCCCAACTTTGTTGAACCGGATTATGTGGTCGTGGCGGGCTTCCGTCTTAACGCCTTGGATGAAGAAGCCGATGTTAAAGCGTACTTGGGCGGCGGCGATATCAGCTATGCTTCCGCTAAAAATTTGTATCTCTCTGCGGCGGATTACAACAGCGATACGACCGGCGAGCAGTCAGCGACAACACCGGTTACGCATCTTTATAAATTCGCCCTTGACAATGGCAGCGTTAACTTCAGTGCGGCGGCTGAAGTTCCGGGGGTCGCGTTAAATTCGTTTTCTATGGATGAACATAAGGATTATTTTCGCATCGCCACCACTGTCGACCTGTGGACTCAATCGGGCGACACCGGCAGCTTTCAGACCTGGAACAACCTGTATACTCTGGACAGCGACATGAAAATTGCCGGGCGCCTTGAACATTTAGCCGAAGGCGAGCGTATCTATTCGGCACGTTTTATCGGCGAACGCGGCTATCTGGTCACGTTTCAACAAACCGATCCCTTGTTCGTTATCGACCTGTCCACGCCGGATGCTCCCAAAGTATTAGGCGAGTTAAAAATTCCCGGTTTCAGCAACTATCTTCATCCGTACGATGAAAACCACATGATTGGATTCGGACAAGATACGGATGAAACCGGCACGGGCGTTATCACCAAAGGCATGAAACTGGCCTTGTTTGACGTGACCGATGTCGCAAAGCCCGTTCAAATGCACAGCCTGACCATCGGCGAACAAGGCACTTACTCGCCGTTAATGTGGGACCATAAGGCCTTGCTGTTTGATAAAAAACGCAGTCTGCTGGGTTTTCCGATCAACGAAACGGCGCAAAAAGCCGGCGAAGAATGGCCCACGGAAATTTTCCAGGGCGCTCAGCTTTATAAAATCAGCCTGGCGGACGGATTTCAAAAGCAAGCCGCCATTAGCCATCAGGAAAACGATCAGGCCGATGACTGGAATCATTACATTCAGCGCCTGTTGACCATTGGAGACCAGTTGTACACCCTTTCCGAAACACGGGTGCAAGCTAACGACCTGGCTGAATTTAAGCAAACCGGCGTCTTGGACTTTCCCATCGAGGCCATGCCGGATTGCGCACTTCCGCAGGCCGATGCAACAATCGGCGACGACTGCCAGGTTTTAATTGACCCACCGCAGTAATTCACAACACAGTAAATACATTGGAGAATGATATGAATAAATCAACATTACGCTTTATTTTTTTGGCAATGGCATTGGCAAGCACATCCGTATGTGCAGAAAACCGTGCGCTTGAAATCAATATCGGCGGCCGAGGTCCTGCCGTCGATGTGGCGGCTTTTGAAACCGTCCAGCAAGTTATCGGCCACGCGGTGGCCAACGGGATTGTTGATAAATTTATCGTAAGCGGATACGGCATCGAAGGCGGTTTTTCCGCCTGTGCCCAGGCATCGCCCAGAACAAAAAGCTTTAGCTCATTTGTGCGGCAATTGCGCACGATTGTCCCCAACCCGAATACCACCGCCTATTCACTGCAGTTGGTCGCAGCCTGTGCCGATGAAGCGACTGTTTGTACCCAGGATGTCAAACAATGTCCCGATGGCTCCTATGTCGGCCGCATAGCGCCTTCCTGTGAATTTGCGCCTTGCCCCGGTAATTAACCGGTATTTTTCAGCGCTCCAGGCTTTTATCAGCGTATTTCTGAAGCGGACGGTGCGTTTTGCTGAAACCTTGTAGGAGCGGGCCATGCCCGCGATGGGCGATGAGGTCAGCACCGATCGCGGGCATGGCCCGCTCCTACCTTAACTGTGGGCAGTGACGCTCCGCGTGGGAACTATAATTTCGGGAAAGTTATTTTTAGCCAAATCCTTAGACGCAAGATGCCGCTTGATGTGCTTTCCAAAAGCCTGGGCCGTAAAAATAGCGTGTTACTTCGATAGTCAGTCAATTTGCATCAAACAAAATGAGGTTTACCATGAAAACGCGTACCATCGTAATGATTCTAGCGGCATTGAGCGGATTTATTTCAGCCGGCGGTTTTGCCGGGGAACTGGGCGGGAATACACCGGCAATTACGAACAGCTTAACAGCGCCAGCAGCGAATAATGGATTTGATCAACACGGTTACTATACTTTCCGACCGGATTTACGTAAGTGCCTTTCGCCTTTATGCGGCGGCATTTTTGTCAAAGCGGTCAACAGCAAGTTGACGCGTTGCGCGGACGGCAGCCTGCAAGCGGAATGTTATGTCGCCTCAGTCAGAAACAGGAAAAACATCGATACCGGTTCGGCGGCCCTTCTTCATGGCCGTATCAAAGACAAGATTTACCCGGACTTCGGCAATCTAGGCGTCTTTGAACTGACAGCGGCTTTTAGCGCGGCAACGGCAGTCGTTGGCGAAGGGCATTTTGTCGGCCTTGAAAATAACGGTATTGTCTGTATAACCACGCCTTGCTTCTCCGTCGACCAGTATCTGTTGAATAAAAATAAATTACGGGTCATTTCCGGTATTAACCTTGAAGAAGTCGGCGCTTCCGAAGAGATTTTAAAGAAAGCCTTGGCCATCATCGCCGATGGCGGTGTATTACTTGCGTCCGGCGTCAATAAGCAGGTTGAAGAGGTCGCCGGAACAGGTATTTCCTTTGTTGCCGACCAGTTTTATTTGCCGATTGAACCCGCAGTCCAATAAACGAGAGCCCAAATATTCCGGCGGCCCGGTTTATTCGGGTTATCTCAGGACACTCATGTCTATGTGTTGATAACAGTATAATTTTTGTGATGATTAAAACGACTTTCGCTGCTCTTGCTCTATGCGAGCGGGCAAAAATTAACAGGCATATCAAATTTGAGTATTTAGGGTAATAATATCGCCAGACGTGATGCTGAAGCTTAAGTCTCCCGGCATTTTACTTTGATTAGGATTTGGCTAAAAATAATTTCCCAAAACTATAGTTCCCAACTATAGGCTAACTTCGGGAAGTTATTTTTTACCCTATTCTTACCGCCTTTAATTTATCGACCATGCGTATTTTGATTATCGAGGACGAAATCGACATCCGGTCCCAAATCCGTAGGCAATTCGAAAAAGAGGGCTATCAGGTCGATGAAACCGGTGACGGCCGGGAAGGGCTTTATTTTGCAACCGAATATCCGGTAGATGCGGCCATTGTCGATTTGGGACTGCCCGGCATTTCCGGCCTGGAAATCATCAAGCGCCTGCGCCAACAAGGCAGTAATCTTCCCGTTCTGATTCTTACCGCGCGCGGACGCTGGCAAGAACGGGTTGAAGGCCTGGAAGCCGGAGCCGATGATTATCTGGCAAAACCTTTCCAGATGGAGGAACTCTCCGCGCGCATCAAAGCATTAATACGCAGAGTCGTCGGCGCCCCCCAATCGCTGCTAAACTGCGGCTATCTTATACTCAACCTGGAAACGCAACGCGCTATGGTCGACGGACTTGAAATAGAACTTACCAGCTTCGAATACCGGATGCTGGAATACCTGGCGCAACAACACGGCAAAATTGTTTCCAAGGACGATCTCCGCAGTTACCTCTACCCCCACGACACCGACCCGGAAAGCAATGTACTGACCGTGCTGGTAGGCCGTTTGCGGCGCAAACTCGATCCGGAAGGTATTCGACAGCCCATCGAAACCTTGCGTGGTCGGGGTTACCGGCTGACCTAAGCAATAAACTCGCGTGATAAACTCGCTTTATCTAAGGCTTAATCTCACAGCCATTCTGGTTTTGGTCATTTTCCTGACTGCGACAGGGGCTATCTTTGACAATGCGTTTCTGGAAAGCGCCCGCTTGTCGTTGCGAGAGCGCATGTTGGGGCAAGTCTATCAGCTGCTGATTGCATCCGTCGTGGACGAGACGGGCCAGCTCATTATGCCGCTGCCGACACACTTGCCTTATCCCCAGCTCGCCTTGCCGGATTCCGGAC
>Ga0163199_1003047_pt1 | contig 10174 bp, 8 predicted proteins | sample PL_2010_150m_FD_113537 | JGI IMG/M metagenome (GOLD analysis project Ga0163199, IMG submission 113537) | Freshwater microbial communities from Powell Lake, British Columbia, Canada to study Microbial Dark Matter (Phase II) - PL_2010_150m | ecosystem: Environmental > Aquatic > Freshwater > Lake ...
CCGCCAGCTTCGACGCCGACGCAATCAACGCCGCCGACGGCACCGGCGCGCCCTGGTAGGCATCCGGCGCCCAGAGGTGGAACGGCGCGGCGGCGGCCTTGAAGCCGAAGCCCACCAGCACCAGCACGAGTGCGACCACCAGTAGATGGTTCAAGCCCGACACGCTGAGTTGCCGGGCAATCTCCGGCAGTTCGAGCGAGCCGGTCAGTCCGTAGATAAGGCTGAAGCCAAACAGGAGAAACGCCGCTGACATGCCGCCGAAGAGGAAATACTTGAGCGCCGCCTCGGCTGACTCGGGGCTGGATTTGTTGAAGCCGGCGAGCACGTAGAGCGAGAGACTCGCGAGTTCGAGCGCGAGGAACGCCAGCAGCAGTTGCTGTGTGGCGGCCATCAGGGTGAAGCCCGTCGTGGCAAACAGGATGATGGCCACGTATTCGGCCGGGTTCCGCAGCGGGCGGGCGCCCCGCGTCACACCAAAGGTGAGCAGCGTGAGCCCAAGCACACCGAAGCGCGCGGCAACGGCAAGCCGATCCAACACCATCACGCCGCCATACACGGAGCCGCGCACGCAGAACCACACATGCACCATGGCGACGCCCACCGCGAGCGCCCCCATCAAAAGCGCCAGCCGCAGCCGCTCCTCCAGCGTGTGCCGGCGGAATAAGGCGAGGTCCAGTCCCAGCACAATCAGGGCGCCGAACACGAGCGAGGTCTCGGGTCGCAGCGCGCGGAAAAGTTCAGCGTAGCTCAAGTTCACGGAGCGCCTCCTTTTAACGCCGCCTGCATCAGCGGCGACTGCAGCGCGGGCGTGATCCAATTGAGCAGCACATCAGGCTTGAGCCCGATGTAAACCGTCGCGGCGATGAGCAGCATCGCGCCGAATCGCTCCGGCCAGGTGATGCCCGGCAGCGCATGAGCGTGCGCGTGGTCGGTGTTCGCCCCGGCGACCGAATGGTCGGTCGTCCCGAAGAACGAAACCTGCACCACGCGCAACGTGAACGCCGCCGCCACGAGCACGCCGCCGCCGGCGAAAGTCGCCCACACCGGTGAGGTTTTCCACGTGCCGATGAGAATCGTGAGCTCCGATGGGAAGCCTGAAAAACCGGGCATCCCCATCGACGCCATGCCGGCGAGCACGAACGTCAGCGCCGCAAACGGCATCAGCCGGTGCAGCGGCATCGCGCGGAGATCGGCGAGCTTTCGCGTATGCGTGCGTTCGTAGACCATCCGACCGACCACCGCGAAGAGCAGCCCGGCGATCACGCCGTGCGAAAACATCTGGAGCACCGCGCCGCTCACGGCGGTGGCGTTCGCCGCCGCCAGCCCGAGCAACACGAAGCCCATGTGGCTCACGCTCGAGTAACCGATCACGAACTTGAAATCGTCCTGCACGAGCGCCACGAAGCCCGCGTAGATGATCCCAGCGATCGCGAGCCACGCGATGACCGGCTGCCAGAACATCAGCCCGACCGGAAAGAGCGGCATCGCCACGCGCAGGCAGCCGTAGGCGCCGAGTTTCATGACCACGCCGGCGAGCAGCATCGACGCCGCGGTCGGCGCCGCCACGTGGCCGGTCGGCGCCCAGGTGTGAAACGGAAACATGCCCGCCAGGATCGCGAAGCCGAGGAAGACGAGTGCGAACATCCCGATTTGCTCGCCGCGCGAGAAGTGCGTCGCGACCTTCGCCAGTTCGGCGAGCCCGAAGCTGTGCGCGCCGCCCGCGGCATAGGCCCAGAGCACGCCCGCCAGCACGAGCGCGCTGCCCGCGAACGAGTAGAGCACGAGCTTCATCGCGCCGTATTCGCGGTTCGTGGAGCCCCAGTTCGCGATGAGGAAATATTTCGGCACGATCGCGATTTCGTAGAAGACGAAGAGCGTGAACGCGTCCGCGCTCAGAAACACGCCGTAGACCCCGCCGATGAGCGCGAGGAAGAGTGCGAAGAACTCGCCGGTGCGCTCCTCGATGTTCCACGAGAACAGAATGCCCGCGACCGCCGCGAGGCCGGTGAGGATGACGAGCGTGAGGCTGATGCCGTCGGCGGCGAGGTGGTAGCGGATGCCCATTTCGGCAATCCACGGGTAATTCACGAGCGTCTGGAGCCCGGGGCCGGGCACGAAATTCGCCGCCACCGCGAGTGCCACGCCAAAGCTCGTGAGCGCCGTGAGCAGCGCGACCACGCGCGCCGTCGCCGCCGAGCGCATCCCCGCCACCAGCGCGAGCGCCGCGCCGGCAAACGAAATGTAGATCGTGTAGGGCAGCGCGTTCATGGGTGGGCCTGGTAGCCAAAGTCGTGAGACTTTGGCTGCTTTGCGCTGCTCGGGGCAGCCAAACTCTCACGAGTTCGGCTACTCGCATTTCGCGCCAGCAACTTGAAGTTGGAAGTCATGGCAGGACGAGGTGACCGGCCCACGAGGTGACCAGCGGGTTGATGAGGCCGGCGAGCAGTTGCGGCCAGACGCCGAGCAGAAACATCAGAAATACGAGCGGAGCCAGCGCAGCCATTTCCACCCCGGACACGTCCTTTAAGTCGATGGCGCAGCCGCCAACCGGGCCGTGGAAGACCCGCTGCCAGAACGTGAGCAGGAAGATCGCCGTCGCGAGCAGCCCGAGGCAGGCGACACTCGCGGCGATGGCGTAGAGGCCGAACACGCCGCGGAAAATCAGAAACTCGCCCACGAAGCCGTTGAGGCCCGGCAGCCCGAGCGACGAGAACATCGAGATGCCACACAGCCCGGCGAAGATCGGCGCGGCGGTGCGCAGGCCGCCGAAATCATTCAGCCCGCGTTTACCGCCGGACCGCGCTTCGAGGATGCCGACGCAGCAGAACAGCGCCGCGGCGGACAGGCCGTGGTTGAACATCTGGAGAATCGTCCCGCTGAGCGCGGCGGTCGCCGCCTCGCTCGAAAGCCCCGGTCGGCCCGTGGCGTAGGAGACGGCAAAGAGCGCGAGCAGGCAGTAGCTGAGATGGTTGATTGAGGAGTAGGCGACCATCCGCTTGAGGTCGGTCTGCTTCATCGCCGCGTAGGCACCGAGCACCACGCCACCGAGCGCGAGCCACAGGAGCCACGGTGCCGCCGCGTGGAGTTGCGCGGGAAAAATCGGCCAGAGAATCCGCAGGAAACCGTAGACACCCATCTTCGACATCACCCCGGTGAGAAACATCGAGCCGCCCGTCGGCGCCTCGGCGTAGGCCGAAGGCAGCCAGGTGTGGAACGGCCAGAGCGGCACCTTCACCGCGAGCCCGAGCAGCACGCCGAGGAACACCAGGCGGGCGGTGCCGGCGCCGAGTTTTGCGACGAGCGTGCCGTCGGCACCGTGTTGCGCGAGTTGCTGGAAATCGAGCGTGCCGGTCGCCACGAAAATTGCCGCGAACCCGACGAGCATGAACGCGCTGCCGCCGATGGTGTAGATCACGAACTGGTAGGCCGCGCGCGTGGCGCCCGGGCCGCCCCAGAGTTTAATCAGGAAGAACGCAGGAAAGAGGCTCAGCTCCCAGAACAGGAACCAGTGGAAGAAATCGAGCGCGAGGAACACCCCGAGCGCCGCGCCCTGCAGCAGCAGAAACAGCGCGCCGAACGCCCGCGGGCTGTGCTTCACGCGCCACGAGGCGAGCAGCGCTGCCGGCGTGACAAGGCCGGTGAGCAGCACGAGCACCAGGCTCAGCCCATCGAGCCCAAGGCGGTAGTGGACGTTGAGCGCGGTAATCCACACGTGGTCCTCGACGAACTGCGGCGCGATGCGCGCGGGATCGAACAAGCCGGCCGCGACCAGCCCGAGTGCGAGCGGCACGAGACTGAAGGTGAGGGCGACCACTCGACTCACCGTTGCGCTTGCGTTTCGAAGCAACGCGAGCAGCGCCGCGCCGGCCCATGGCATGAAGATGATCAGCGAGAGGAGCGGCAGCGACTTCATGCGACACCTCCCATTTTCAGCGTAGGGGCGCCGCTTGACGGCGCCCGCGGGCGTCGGCGAGCGACGCCCCTACAAATCTGGTGCGCACTCACCATCTTCATCGGCGACCTCCCAGCAACACGATGAGGACCAGCAGCACGAACCCGATGGCGCCCGTCCGCAGGTAGCCATGGGCGTCGCCGGTCTGCGCGCGCGAGTAGGCTTTGCCGGTGCCGCGGAGTGACTCGCTGCCGGCGTCGAAGCCGGCGTTGAGCCCGTCCTCGTCGGCCTCACGGTTGACCACGCCGGCAAATTCACCGAGCCGCGCAAGAAAACGGATGACGCCGTCCCAGACGAACCGGTCGAGCATATCGGCAAACATCGCCAGTGCGCTGTTCAGTTGAAAAACCGTCGCCGCGTAAAGTTCGTCGAACTTCATCCGCGCGCCGAGAAACGCGATCACCCCGGGCATGCGGGCCGCGAGGGGATCAGGGGAGGAAGACTTTTCGCGGAGCTTGCGGCCGTAAATTGCCCAGCCGGCACCGATGCCGAGCGCGACAAGAACGATTGAGAGCATCATCAGCCCGCTGCCTTCCAGGAGCGAGTGCCCGTGAACTTCAGGTTCACCGAGCAACCTGGCCTGCAGCCACGGAAACACCGGCGTGCCGAGGAAGCCGAGCGCGACAGCGCCGACCGCCAGCAGCACGAGCGGGACGGTCATCGTCGCCGGGCTTTCGTGCGCGTGCTCGGAGGCATGCGAGCGCGGCTGGCCGAAAAACACCTCGGCCATCAACCGCGTCATGTAGAAAGCCGTCAGCACCACCGCGGCAAGGCCGGCGTAGAGCGGCAGGTGCGAGACGTTCCATGCGTGCGCGGCGTGAAGGATGCCTTCCTTGCTCCAGAATCCCGAGAAGAGGAATGGCACGCCGGCGAGCGCCATCATGCCGATGGCAAAGGTGGCGAAGGTCGTCTTCATCTTGCCGCTCAAGCCGCCGAGCGCACGGATGTCCTGCTCGTGGTGCGCCGCGTGAATGACCGAGCCGGCGCCGAGGAAGAGCAGCGCCTTGAAGAACGCGTGCGTGAGCAGGTGGAAAATCGCCGCGGTCCACGAGCCGACACCGATCGCGAGCATCATGTAGCCGAGCTGCGAGACGGTGGAAAACGCGAGGATGCGCTTGATGTCGTTTTGCGCGACGGCGATGAGCGCGCCCATGAGCGCCGTGATCGCGCCGGTGAAGGCCACGACCTTGAGCGCGTCGGGCGTGAGCAGCGGATAAACGCGCGCCATTAGGAACACGCCGGCCGCCACCATCGTGGCGGCGTGGATGAGCGCGGAGACGGGAGTCGGTCCCTCCATCGCGTCGGGCAACCACACGTGCAGTGGAAACTGGCCGGACTTGCCCACCGCGCCGCAGAAGATGAGCAGCCCGATGACGGTCGAAAGCGCGAAGCCGCCGAGGGCCGTCTGTGCGCCGAGCGAGCCGAGCACGGACGGCTCGAGCACACCACTGCCGCCATCGTAGAAGAGCAGTGAGCCGGTCGAGTCGTAGAGCCACAGCATCCCGATGAGGAGGCCGAGGTCGCCGATGCGCGTCGTGATGAAGGCTTTCTTCGCCGCGGCGGCGGCCTCGGGCTTGTGGAACCAGAACCCAATGAGCAGATACGAGGCGAGGCCGACGAGTTCCCAGCAGATGAAGAGCAGCAGGAGGCTGTTGGCGATGACGACGCCGAGCATCGCCGCTGCGAACAGGCTCAGGAAACAAAAGAACTGCTTGGCGTTCGCGTCCTCATGCATGTAGCCGAGGCTGAAAACAAAAATCAGCAGCCCGACGAACGTCACCATCACGAGCATGAACGCCGCGAGCGGGTCGAGCACCCAGCCGAGCCGCAGCGCGCTCGTGCCGAGGTCGAACCAGGCGAAGTTGGCTGTCGCATGCGCGGCGGGAATGGCGAGCGCGCCCGCCAGCGCGCCGCACGAGAGGAAAAACGCGATCACCATGGCGCCGATGGCCGCGCCGGAGGCGAGCGAGCGTCCGCTGCGCGGCGTGAGCGCGCCGACGCCGGCTGCCAGCAGCGGCAGCGCGGGGATGAGCCAGACGTAGTGGACGGGTAGCGTCATGGTTCAGCCCTTGAGGCGCGTGGCCTCCTGCAGCCGGATGTTTTTCTGATGGCGATAAATCGCGATTACCAGCGCGAGCCCGACTGCGGCCTCCGCCGCAGCGACCGCAATCGAGAACACCACAAACAAGACACCCGTCGCCGGCGCGGGCACCGGGCTGTAGCGCCAGAAGGCGATGAAGTTCAGATTCGCCGCGTTTAACATCAGCTCGATGCCGAGGAGCACCAGAATGGTGTTGCTGCGCGACAGTGCACCGATGAGCCCGATGCAGAAGAGAGCGCTCGAAAACAGGAGACAGAGTTGTAGCGGACTCATCGGACGGGCTCCTTTGCGGCGCGTGGCGGAAGCGCTTCCGCTTCCGCGGAACGGGAAGCCGTTCCGCTACAGATTCGCGGACTCATGGCGTGTCCTCCGGTTCTTGTAGGGGCGCTGCTTGTCGGCGCCCGCGGGCGTCGTCAAGCGACGCCCCTACGTCATCGCGATCGGTGGACGCGATCACGATGGCGCCCAGCAGGGCCACGGTGAGCAGCGCGCCGATCACCAGCAACGATGCGACCTGCGGTCCCATGAGCTGCTGGCCGAGTTGCAGCACCGAAACCGTCGGCGCGGGCCCGGGCGCGACCTTGAGGCCCGTCGCCAGCACGGCGCCAAAGAGCACGCCCAGCACAGCCCCGCCGGCAAGGAGCGCCGACAGCGCGCGGCCGAGTGACTCCGGCGCCACGGCGAGATCATCGCGCGAGCGGCGGGTGAGCAGCACCGCGAAGAGCACGACCATCGAGACGGCGCCGACGTAGACAATCACCTGCGCGAATGCCACGAACTCGGCGCCTGCCCAAAGGTAAAACGCCGCCACGCCCGCCCAGCTCGCGACCAGCAGCAGCGCGCTGTGGATGAGGTTGCGCAGCGCCATCGCCACCGCGGCGGCGCCGAGGGTCACGAGGGCGATGATAAGAAACGGAATGCTCATGACGCGGCGTAACGATAGGTGCGCGGGGCGACGCCGGCGCTCAGGGTGCGGCCGATCACGACAAAGGGCACAACAACCAGCGCGAGGCAGATGGGCCAGCGGGCGATCTGCAACGCGGTGGAGCCAGCCATCAGCGACCACACGGTGGTGGTGCCAAGGTTGATGAGCGCCAGCGGCACGAGAAATTTCCACGCGAACCGCGTGAGTTGATCCATGCGCAGGCGTGGGAAGGTGGCGCGGATCCAGATGAAGCCGAGCAGCAGCGTGATGAGCTTCACCGCGAACCAGGCATAGGACGGCACGAACTCCAGGAACGGCAGCGGCGCGCGCCAGCCGCCGAGGAAGAGCGTGATCGCCATGCCGCTGAGCGCGATCATCCCGAAATACTCGGCCATGAAGAAGAGCGCGTATTTGAAGCCGCTGTATTCGGTGAGGTGGCCCGCGATGAGTTCGCTCTCGGCCTCGGGCAGATCGAAGGGCGAGCGGTTCGACTCGGCGAGCGCGGAGACCATGAAGATGACGAAGCCGCAGAAGCCCCACGGCGTGAGCACGTGCCAGTGCGGGATGAAGCCCCATTTCCAGCCGGCCTGCGCCTCGACGATGCCGGTGGTCGAGAGCGTGCCGGCGAGCATGACGACCGGCACCCACGAGAGGAGCAGCGGCAATTCGTAGCTGATGAGTTGCGCCAGCGCGCGCATCGCGGCGAGCAGCGAGTATTTGTTGCGGCTGGCCCAGCCGGCCATGAACACGGCGAGTTCCGTCGAGGCACCGGCGGCAAAGAAGTAGAGCACCGCGGCGTCGAGTTCGAGCGGCACGAGGTGGCGGCCGTAGGGAATCACCGCGAAGGTGAGAATCGAAAACGCGAGCAGCGCGACGGGCGCGAGGAAATGCAGGAGCTTGTCGGCGTCGCGTGGCACGACGTCCTCCTTGGTCAGCGCCTTCACCCCGTCGGCAAACGGCTGCGCGAGCCCGTAGGTGCGGATCTTTCCGAGAAACTTGAGGAACGGAAGCGTCGGCGTCGGCGCGCGGTTCGGGCCGGGCCGATTCTGGACGCGGCCAAGGATTTTTCGTTCGGCGAGCGTGAGAAACGCAAACAGCAGCCCGAAAACGGCGAGGATGACGGCGATCGCGATGATGCCGTTGACGATCCAGCGCCACGGTTCCGGCAGGAAGCCGGTGACGGCGTCGCGCAGGAGTTGCGGCGCGCGTTCAAGGAAGGCGTCAGTCGTTGCGGCGGCACTCATGCGGCAGGCGGCGGCTTCGGGGCCTCCGCGCGGGGCGCGGCGGGCGATGGGGTCGTGGCCGAAGCGGGCTTGGTTGCCTTGGCCGCCTCGCTCTTGGAGGCGGCTTCGGCCTTGGTGGCGGCGGCCTTGGCCTTTTGCTCCGCAAGGATCGCGTCGACCTCGGCGGCTTCCTTCGGGTGAATTTGGTGGTAGTAGGTGTTGGGTTTCGCGAGATCTTCCTTTTTCAGGAGCAAGGCGTCGAAGCGGCTGGCCGTGGCGATCTCGAACTCCTGGTCCATCTTAATCGCATCGAAAGGGCAGACCTCGACGCAGATCTGGCAGCTCATGCACACGGAGATGTCGATGTCGAAGACCTTGGGTCTCGTGACCACCTTTCCTTTGGCGTCGCGCTCGCGAACGATGTAGATGCACTGCGGCGGGCACTCCTTCTCGCAGATCAGGCAGGCGACGCAGCGGAGCGTGCCCATCGGATCCTCGGCGTTTTCGGCGACGAGGAAGGGGAAGTTACGGTAGGCCTCCGGCAGTTTCTGCTTCACCTCCGGATATTCGACGGTGGTGTAGCGCGCCGGATCGTGGAAGCTGCCCACGAGGTTTTTCGCGGTGACCGCGAGTCCTTGAATTAATCCGGTGCCGAGCATGGCGGTTAACGGTCGACTTCCCCTAGCACGATGTCCACCGAGCCGAGGATGATGACGGCGTCGGCCACCGTGTGGCCGAGGCACATATCCTCGAGGATGGTGAGGTTGATAAACGATGGCGGGCGCACGCGGTAGCGGAGCGGGTTCGCACCACCGTCGCTGAGGAGATAGAAACCGATTTCGCCCTTCGGCCCCTCGATGCGACCGTAGGCTTCGCCAGCCTTGGGGCGGAGGCCGCGGTTCTTGGACTTCGAATCGAGGATGGGGCCGGCGGGAAGCCCCGCGAAGGCCTGCTGGAGAATTTTTATGGATTCGCGCATCTCGAGAACGCGGATCATGTAGCGATCATAGACGTCGCCGTGGTCGCCGAGCGGCACGCGGAAATCGAAACGCGGATAGACGCCGTAGCCGTCGACCTTGCGCAGGTCGTAGTTCACGCCGGTCGCGCGGAGCATCGGGCCGGTGACAGCGGCGTTGATCGCGAGTTCGGGCGAGAGGCGGCCGACGCCCTGCGTGCGCGCCATGATGATTTCGTTGCCGGTGAGCAACGCCTCGAACTCGTCGAGAAACATGCCATAGCGGTCGGTGAGTTTTTTCGCGCCCGCGAGCCAGTCGGCCGACGGGTCGACGCGGCAACCGCCGAAGCGCTGGTAGTTACACATCATCCGGGAGCCGCTCAGCGACTCGAACAGATCGAGGATGTATTCGCGCTCGCGGAACGCATACATCAGCGGCGTGCCCGAGCAGCCGCAATCCTGCATGAGGAAGCCGGCGAGGCAGGTGTGATTCAGGAGGCGCGTGAGTTCGGCGAGGATGACACGGACGTATTCGGCGCGCTCAGGCACGGGCTGGCCGGCGAGTTTCTCGACGGCGATCGCATAAGCCCAGTTGTTCGTCATCGAAGACAGGTAATCGAGCCGGTCGGTATAGGGCATCGATGCGAGGTAGCTGGTGTTCTCGCCGAGTTTCTCGTGATTGCGGTGCAGGTAGCCGAAGACCGGCTTCAGCTTCACGATCGTCTCGCCGTCGAGCGTGACGACCATCCTGAATACGCCGTGCGTCGACGGGTGATGCGGCCCCATCGAGACCTCGAGGAGGTCGCCGTGAAATTCGTCGTGGACGGCGCGAACATGAGAGCCACCCGCCTCCGGCGGGAATGACGAATGACCAATGCCTAATGACGAATGCTCCGGCATCGCAGACGAAGAGACTGTTTGTCCATTAGTCATTCGATATTCGTCATTGGACATTCGCCGCAGGCGGCGTCGGTGCCGCCGCGGGCGTGGGATAATGTGTCTTCGCCTTCTCCAACAC
>Ga0163199_1003048_pt1 | contig 10173 bp, 10 predicted proteins | sample PL_2010_150m_FD_113537 | JGI IMG/M metagenome (GOLD analysis project Ga0163199, IMG submission 113537) | Freshwater microbial communities from Powell Lake, British Columbia, Canada to study Microbial Dark Matter (Phase II) - PL_2010_150m | ecosystem: Environmental > Aquatic > Freshwater > Lake ...
GCCATCGTCTGAGTGAGACATGTCGTTTGATGCGAAATTAGTCGAGTTGGGTATCACGCTGCCGCCGCCGCCGAAGCCGGTCGCGACCTATATCCCGGCCGTGCGGGCCGGCGAGCTGCTGTTTCTGAGCGGCACCGGCCCCTTCAAGGACGGCCAGATCGCCTTCGCGGGCAAACTGGGCAAGGACCTCACGGTGGAGCAGGGCTATGAGGCGGCGCGCCTGACCCTCTTGAACGCACTGGCCATGGTGCGGCAGGAACTCGGCACGCTCGATCGCGTGGTCCGAATCGTGAGACTGACCGGCCATGTCGCGTCCGCCGAGGGATTCATCCAGCAGCCGGCCGTGATCAACGGCGCCTCGGACCTCCTCGTGCAGATTTTCGGAGAGGCGGGGCGCCATACGCGGCTGGCCCTCGGCGCGGCCGAACTTCCCCTCAACATGTGCATCGAGCTCGAACTCATCCTCCAGGTCCGCTAACCCGCAATAATGCGGGTTAAGGCCTGCGGCGCTTCCTTGACACCCTGAAAAACCGCTTGTTATAGTGCGAAACCATTTTGGGAACGCGCCCATGAAGAGATTATTCCTGTTCGTTATCGGGATGCTGGCGGTTGCGAGTCCCGCCTGGGCGGCAGCCACGATCAATCCCGACTCCGGGCCGATCGGCAGCACGATCATCATCACCGGCGAGGGATTCGGGAAGTTCGTCTCGACCACGGACAACGCGGTGCTCTTCGGGAAGGCTCCGGGCCTGGTCGAGCATTGGGAAGACACCCGCATCGTCGTCCGGGTCCCGCGCAAGGCGGCTACCGGTCCCGTGACGCTCAAGTCCGGCAGGAAGGCCAGGAATGCCGGGTCTTTTACCGTCGAGATTCCGCTTGTGAAGGAAGTGTCCCCGGCGGCGGCGCCTCCCGGGCAGATCGTGCAGATCATCGGGCGGAACTTCGGGCCGACCATGGGCCAGAAGGACAGCGAGATGCAGTTCGGGGTCAACGAGGTGCTGTTCAACGGCATCCCCGCCCAGATCGTCCGCTGGCGCGATACGCGCATCGAGGCGAAGGTACCGCCGAATGCGGCCAGCGGTCCACTGGTCGTCCGGTTGGCGTCGGTGGACCCTCTGCCGGACGGCTCCTGCTGCGCTCCCGCGGAGTACAGCGTCACGTCTCCGGTGCTGTTCACGGTGATGGCGTCCATCATTCTGGAACCGACAGAGGGACCCTTGGGCAGCGTTGTGGTCCTCTCCGGAGACGGGTTCGGCAAACGCAAGCCGGGCGAGGACACGGTACTGTTCAACGGGGTTCCGGCCCCGATTCTCGAGTGGACCAACACCCAAATCCGTGCGATGTTTCCCCTGAAAGGATCGTCCGGGCCGGTGACCCTGAAGAATGGGGGACAATCGCGGATGGTGGGCGAATTTCGGCTGATGCCGCACAAGATCATCGGGTTTATCCCGGAGACGGCGCCCGTCGGCGCGCTCATCACGATCAGCGGAGAGAATTTCGGAGTTTTTTTTGAGGGCGGGTCCAACCAGGTCCTCATCGGGGACGTGCCCGCGCGGGTGTTCCAGTGGTCGGACCGGGTCATCGACATGTGGGTGCCGGTGAGCGCGAAGAGCGGCCTGCTGGTGGTTCGCCGTGGCGCCGGGACGGCCAAACCGGACGGCACGTGCTGCGCGGAGCGCGGGTTCGCCGTGGTGGACGGCGGCCCCTTCACGCTGGCGGTGCCCACGGCCTCGGCGATCACGCCGAAGACGGCGGAAATCGGGACCCTGATCACAATCACGGGAACCGGCTTCGGGGAGTTTCTCAAGACCGATGAGCGCACGATGGACAACATTTCCAGGGAAGCCCACCAGGGCAAGCTCACGCAGTTTACGGAGAACATCGCGAGGACGGCCGTGCTGTTTCCGGCGAACAAGGATTTCGTGAAGGCGACGCATGTGGCCGGCTATGTCGAAAGCTGGACCGATACCGAAATCAAGGTGCGGGTGCCCCAGGTTGCCGTCCCGGGGACGGTGCTGATCTCCCGGGGCTCGTGGGACATGCTGCCGGATGGCTCCTGCTGCAAGGACAAGGAGTGGATTCAACGCGAAGCCGGTTTCTTCGCGCCGACGGGGCTCGACAAGATTACCTCGGAATACATGAAAAAGAGTCCAAGCGCCGGGTCTGAGCAATGATGAGCGGCAAGAGCAAGGGATGGCTCCGCGCGCTCGGCGCCGCGACGCTTGTGGGAGCGGTCGGCCTCCTCCCGGCCACCCTACTGTGGGCCGCCGACCCGCTGCATGTGGTGAAGAGCGGGACGACCCACACCCTGTACGGAGTCGCCTTCGCCTCGCCTTCGGCCGGGTGGGTGGTCGGCGGCGGCGGCACGATTCTCATGACCGCAGACGGCGGCGCGACGTGGAAGGCGCAGAAGAGCGGAAGCCATGAAAGTCTGTACGATGTCGCCTTTCCCGCGCCGAAAACGGGATGGGCGGTGGGGGCGAACGGCACGATTCTCATGACTGCTGACGGCGGCGCCAGGTGGACGCCGCGGAAGAGCGGGACCGCCGCCGACCTGTTCGATGTCATGTTTCTTGACGCCGCGCATGGGTGGATCGCCGGCGCGGAGGGGACGATCCTGTCGACCGATGACGGCGGGAAAACCTGGCAGGACCAGCCGACCGGCAGCCGCGCCAACCTGTACAGCGTCCTGTTCATGAACGACAAGGTCGGGTGGGCGGTCGGCGCGCTGGGGACCGTTCTGGCATCGAAGGACGGAGGCCGGACGTGGGCGGCTCAGGAAAGCCGGACGCATAGCACCTTGTTTGATATTGCCTTTCCTGATCAGACGGTCGGCTGGATCGCGGGCAACGGGGGCGCACTGCTCCAGACCCTCGACGGCGGAGCCACATGGGAAGACCGGTCGCTCTCCCATCCGGCGGACCTGACCGGTATGGCGTTCACGGACTTCAAGAACGGCTGGGTCGTCGGCGATCGGGGAACGATCCTCAGAACGACGGACGGCGGGCTCAATTGGGCTCCGTATGGGCGCAGTCCTCGTACCACGCTTTACGGAACGGTGTTCCTGAACGCGAAACAGGGCATTGCGGTCGGCGACAAGGGCACGATCGTGCAGATCGTGATCCCGTAGTGTTGCGTGTCTAACGCGGGGACTGGCTCGCCTTCCGAAGCGTGCCTGTCCACCTTACCCATCACCCCCCGCTGTCCGTGACAATTTATCAGGGCTTGGTTTTTCTTTTTTAACCTTTCCGTGATCCCGGTGTCATATGAGATATGAGCAGTCGGCAGCGAGAGAACACGGCCAAGTTTCTCTACGATATGGCAAAGGGCGTCGGGCTCATTGCCGTGGTCGGAGGTCTGGCCAGTGGACAGGTCAACTGGTGGGGTGTATCATTGGGCCTGATAGCGATGGGCTGCTTGTTTTTTATCGCCTATTGGCTGGATGGGGAGGCGGCTGAATGATTCCGGGGTGGACCTTCTTTGATCAACTCATGCTTATCCTCGCGGTGCTGAGTGCGCTCGGAGCCGTCTGGACCTACTTCTACACCCACCCTCGCAAGAGAACGAAATAAGCCGCGCTTGTCGCCAGTGACGCGCTGACCGCCGCGCCTAAATCTCCTCGCCTGTATCCGGCAAGATACAAACCGAACCACCCCTCGCGCTCGCTCATCCTTAGTCTTGCGTGACAACTCATAAGGGCGGGGCTATACTCGCGGACGGTTTGTGGGAGGCAAATGGTTCCTGACACCATTCTTTGCCACCTTGTCTTGACGGGGGAGCTTACGCCCCCAATAGGAACCTTTTCTCCCCCCCCTCTTCCCCCTGCGCCCGGCCTTCAAGAGCGAATTGTAAGAGGGGAGGGCGCGGCAAGCGGCGCCCCTACGCGGGGATTGGGTCCTGAGAAGACGGGCGTATCGCCATACGCCCCTACAAATGACGCAAACGCTGGATTCCGGGTCAAGCCCGGAATGACAATCAAATAAGAAAGGGACTCCTGGCGCACTGCACGAGATTTAGCCCAGGTCTCCCCATTCGTACTGCACGAGAGACAGTGCCGCAAGGACGGCGCTCTCCGACCGCAAGATCCGGGCCCCCAGCGAGACGGCTTCGAATCCCGAGTGCTCCGCCAGTTCGATCTCTCCAGGCTCGAACCCGCCTTCCGGCCCGATGGCCAGCGCCACGGAATCGGGCCGTAGTTTCCCTCGGAGCCGGTCCCGTAGTGACAGCCAGCCCGGTTTTTCCCACAGGATCAGCCGGCAGGCGGTTGAGGCGGATTCGGCGCACCAGGCGGTAAACGATTGCGGCTCCGCCACGGCCGGCACCTCCCAGCGCATGCTCTGCTGCGCGGCCTCGAGCGCGATGCTCTGCCAGCGCTGCGCCTGATGGCCGGTGCGCGGGGCTTTGGGACGCACGACGGTTCTGGCGGTGATGAGGGGGACCAGGCGGGCTGCGCCGAGTTCGGTCGCTTTCTGGATCGCCCATTCCATGCCGTCGCCTTTCATGAGCGCGAACCCCACCGTGATGCGCGGGAGACGGAGAGGCGGAGGGGGAATTTCAGAAAGGACCTGGCCGGTCAGGCGGTCGCGGTCCACGGTGGTGATCCGGACCTCGTAGCGGGGGCCGCCCGCTTCCGCGAGCCACACATGCTCGCCGGGATGGACGCGGAGGCTTCCCTTCAAGTGGCGGGCCAGCGGGCCCGTGAGGGAAGCCGTTGCTCCCTGAATGGCCCCCCGCTCGATGAAGAAGACGGGCATGCCTACTCGAACATGGTTTTCATTTTATCGATGATGCCGCTGCCTTCCGCGTCGAGCGACTCGCCGCCGGCCCTCGCGAATTCCTCCAGCAGCTCTTTCTGCTTTGGGGTCAGCTTGGCGGGGATCTCGACTTTCACGCGGATGAGCTGATCGCCGGTCCCGTTGCCTCGCAGACTGGGGGCCCCAAGGCCCTTGATCCGGAAGATCTTGTCGTGCTGCGTGCCCGGCCCGATCTTGATGAGCGTGTGCTCTCCCTGCAGCGTCGGCACCTTGATCTTGGCGCCGAGCGCGGCCGCGGCGAAGCTGATGGGAACCTCGCAGATGATGTCGTTGCCCTTGCGGGTGAACCGGGGATGTGCGCTGATATTCATCAGCACGTAGAGGTCGCCGGGGGGGCCGCCGTTCTCGCCGGGCTCGCCTTCGTTGGCCAGGCGGAGGCGCGTGCCGGTTTCGACGCCGGCCGGGATGTGTACGCTCAGGACGCGTTCAGTCCGTATCCGCTGCTGGCCGCGGCACGTTGGGCAGTAGGCGGTGATGGTGTGGCCCATTCCCTGGCAGCGGCCGCAGGTCTTGTTGATGGTGAAGAAGCCCTGCTGGAACCGGAGTTGGCCGGCGCCCTTGCAGCTCTGGCAGGTCTTGACGTGGTCGGGGCTCTGGGCGCCGCTGCCCCGGCACTCTTTGCAGGTCTCCCAGCGGGGAATCTTCAGGGAGACCTCTTTGCCGTACACCGCGCCTTCGAAGGCCAGCGTCAGGCGGTATTCAATGTCGGAGCCGCGAAAGACCCGCTGCCCGCCCTGCCGCCCCCCGAAAAAGTCTTCGAAGATATCGTTGACGACGTCGCCGAACCCGCCCTGGCCGAATCCTTCGAAGCCCTGCGCGCCGTCGGCGTGTCCGAACGCGTCATAGCGCCGGCGCTTGTCCTGGTCGCTGAGGACGGCGTAGGCCTCGTTGATTTCCTTGAACTTCTCCTCGGCGTCTTTTTTCTCTTTCTCGCCCGAGTGGGTGTCGGGGTGGTGCTGGCGCGCGAGCCTGCGGTAGGCCTTCTTGAGCTCCTCCTCGCCGGCGCTCCGATCGACGCCGAGGGTCTCGTAGTAGTCGCGCTTCACCGTCGCGGCCATGGCGCGTCAAGGCGGGCCACGATCATTTTTTGTCTTTGTTCACTTCGGTGTACTCGGCGTCCACGACTTTCTCGTCGCCGCCGGCGCCGCCGGGCTGGCCCTCGCTCCCGCCTCCGTCCGGCCCGGGCGTTCCCGTGCCGCTTGCGGCGGTCTTTTTGTACATTTCCTCGCCGATCTTCTGTGAGGCCTTGACCAGGTTCTGCGTGGCCGCTTGGATGGCCTCCAGGTCGTTGCCTTCCAGCGCTTTACGGGCCGCCGCGATCTCCTCCTGGATTTTCTTCCGGTCGTCTTCGCCGATCTTGTCGCCGTGCTCGGCAAGGAGTTTCTCGACGCCGTAGATGCGGTTGTCGGCCTCGTTGCGGACTTCCACGAGCTCGCGCTTCTTCTTGTCTTCCGCCGCGTGGGCCTGGGCGTCCTTGACCATCTTGTCGATTTCGTCCTTGTTCAGGCCGCTGGAGGCCGTGATCCGGATCGACTGCTCCTTCTGCGTGGCCATGTCTTTGGCGGCCACGTGGACGATGCCGTTCGCGTCGATGTCGAATGAGACTTCGATCTGCGGCATGCCGCGAGGGGCGGGCGGCAGGCCGACGAGATCGAAATGGCCGAGGGTCTTATTGTCAGACGCCATTTCCCGCTCGCCCTGGAGGACGTTGATCGTGACCGCCGTCTGGCCGTCCGCCGCCGTGGAGAAGATCTGGCTCTTTTTCGTGGGGATGGTCGTGTTGCGCTCGATGAGGCGCGTGAACACGCCGCCCAGCGTCTCGATACCGAGGGTCAGCGGGGTCACGTCCAGCAGCAGCACGTCCTTCACTTCGCCCTTCAGCACGCCGCCCTGAATGCCCGCGCCGATTGCCACGACCTCGTCGGGGTTGACGCCCTTGTGCGGCTCCTTGCCGAAGAAGTCGCGCACGAGCTGGATGACCTTGGGCATGCGGGTCATGCCGCCGACCAGCACGATCTCGTCCACTTCCTTGGCCGAGACGCCGGCATCGCCCAGCGCTTTCTTGCAGGGCTCGATTGTGCGCTGGATCAAATCGTCCACCAGCTGTTCCATTTTTGCCCGCGTCAACTTGATGACGAGGTGCTTCGGCCCGCTGGCGTCGGCCGTGACGAACGGCAGGTTGATTTCGGTCTCCTGGGAGGAGGACAGCTCGATCTTAGCCCGCTCCGCCGCTTCCTTCAGCCGTTGAAGGGCCATGCGGTCCTTTTTGAGATCGATCCCCTGGTCCTTTTTGAACTCCTCGACCAGCCAGTCCATGATCCGCTGGTCGAAGTCGTCACCCCCGAGGAACGTGTCACCGTTGGTGGATTTGACCTCAAACACGCCGTCGCCGATCTCCAGGATGGAGATGTCGAATGTGCCGCCGCCCAGGTCGTAGACCGCAATCCGCTCATCCTTCTTTTTGTCCAGCCCGTAGGCGAGGGACGCGGCCGTCGGCTCGTTGATGATGCGCAGCACGGTGAGGCCCGCGATCTGCCCCGCGTCCTTGGTGGCCTGGCGCTGGCTGTCGTCGAAGTAGGCGGGCACCGTGATGACGGCTTCCGTCACCGGCTCGCCCAGGTAATCCTCGGCGGTCTGCTTCATCTTCTGGAGAATCATGGCCGAGATTTCGGCCGGGCTGTACTGTTTGCCGCGGATCTCGACGTGCGCGTCGCCGTTCGGGGCGGAGGCAACCTTGTACGGAAGCCGCTTGGCGGCTTCACGGACCTCTTTCGATTCGGCTTTGCGGCCGATCAGGCGTTTGATCGAATAAATGGTGTTTTCCGGGTTCGTGATGGCCTGGCGCTTCGCGATCTGCCCAACCACCCGCTCCCCCTTGTCGGTGATTCCGACGACGGAGGGCGTGGTCCGGTTTCCTTCCGCGTTGGCGATGACGACTGGATCGCCTCCCGACATGATGGACACGCAGGAGTTCGTTGTTCCAAGATCAATTCCGATGACTTTGCCCATGTGCGCTCTCCTCCCCTTCTGCCTTGCTCAGTCCCCATCGGCCTTGTTCGATCCGGCGACGGTGACCATGGCCGGACGCAGGACGCGATCGTACAAGTAATATCCCTTTTCGTGCTCCGCCACGACCGTGTTCGGCTCTTGTCCCTCCCTGGCCTCGACCAGGGCGACGGCCTGATGAACGATAGGATCGAAGGGGAGCCCCATGCTGGGAATCTCCTTAACGCCGAATCGGGATAAAGTCTCGACGTAGTGCTTGCACGTCAACTCGACGCCCTGGACCAGGCCGTTGGCGCCGCCGGGTTGTTGCGCGTGCTGCAACGCTCTCTGCAGGTTGTCCAGAACCGTGAGCATATCCTTCAGGATCCGTTCGTTGGCGTACTTGGTGTAGTCCGCCTGGTCCTTTTGCGCCCGCTTCTTGTAATTCTCAAACTCTGCGGCCAATCGCAGGTAACGGTCCTGGGCGGTTTTAAGCTCGTCACCCGCAGTCACTTCCGCTGGAGATTCCACGTTTTCCTGGTCCTTAGACTCGCTTGTTTTTTCAGAGAAATCTTTCATGGTAGTCGTCTTGTAAAGATTCGACTGATTTAGAATAGCCACGCCCGGTCTGTAATCAAGCCAAAAAGCGGATTGTCCTGGAAATTTCTTTGGGAGAAGGATGTGGAATCAGGACGGTCGGTTCAGGGCGTACAGGAGGGCGAGGCCGTCAAGGGTCAAATGTGGTCGAACCTCACGGATCGAGCGGGATTCCGGCGCGATGAGCCCCGCGAGACCGCCGGTCGCCAGGACGAAGCAGTCCCGGCCCAACTCCTGCTGTATCCGGCGCACGAGTTCATCGACCAGCCCGGCATATCCGAAAACCAGTCCTGCCTGCATGCTGGACACGGTGTCCTGGCCGATTGCGGACTTGGGCCGGGCCAGTTCGATCTTGGGAAGTTTCGCGGTCCGTGCATAGAGAGCCTCGGCGGAAATCCGCAGGCCCGGAGCAATCGCGCCGCCCAAGTACTCGCCGTCGGCCGTGACCGCACAAAACGTGGTGGCGGTGCCGAAATCAACGATGATGATGGGGCCCCCGTACCGGCGGAAGGCCGCCGCCGCGTTGACGATCCGGTCGCTGCCCACCTCGCGCGGGTTGGTGTATTTGATGGTCAAGCCCGTCTCCAGTTCGGCGGAGACGTTCAGCGGCAGGCAATGAAAATAGGTCTCGGCCAGTTCTTCGAACAGGGGCGTGAGCGGGGGGACGACGCTGGACAGGATGACGCCGTCCACACGTTCCCGGCCGATGCTTTCCACCCGCAGGAGATCCAACAGGAGAATGGCATATTCGTCGGTCGTCTTGGAGTGGTCGGTGCCGATGCGCCAGTCGGCGACGAGTGTGTCGCCGTCGAAGACGCCCCAGACGATGTTCGTGTTTCCGATGTCGATTGCGAGCAGCATAGAGCGCCTGTGGCTTCCGTAGCTGCGAGGTCTTGGCCAAGCAGCGTTCTAATCAACGCAAGTGTACGACATCGCCGGCCCGGATTTCGAGGATTTTCCCTTCCCCTGTGCGCAGGCGCAGTGCGCCGTCAGGCGCGAGCCCTTCGGCCGTTCCCTCGATCGGACCGCTCCCGGCCAGCTCGATCCGCACCTGTTTTCCCAGGGTGTCGCACAGGCTCCGGTAGGCTGCGGCGATACCGTCGGTCCCTTGGTTGCGTAACTGGTTGTAGAGGCGCTCCAACTCCCCCAGCAGCGCTGCCAGGAGAGGCGCACGCTCAACGGGGTGTCCGGTCTCAATCAAGAGCGACGTGGCGGAGGAGCGCAGGTCTTCAGGAAAAGCCTCGGACGGCATGTTCACGTTGATGCCGATCCCCACTACCACGGCCTTTGCTCCTGCCTGGCCACTGCTGATCGCTTCCACCAGGATGCCGGCCAGCTTGCGGTCCCCTCCGTCCCGTGGAACGAGCACGTCGTTCGGCCACTTCACCCTGAGGGAGAGGCCGGCCAGGGTCGTGATTGCCCGTACGACCGCGACCGCTGCCAGCAAAGGAATCCAGGTGATCGCGCTCGAAGCCTGTGCTGTGGTCAGCAGGATGGAGGCATACAGGTTCACGCCGTGCGGGGAGACCCAGGGCCGTCCCAGCCGGCCTCGGCCTGCCGTTTGGGACTCGGCGACCACGACGGTGCCGTGCGAGGCGCCTGCGCGCGCGAGGTCAGCCAGGATGCGATTCGTCGAGTCCACCTCTTCATGGACGGAGAGGGTCGCGCCGATTTCACGGGTGTTCATGTGCGCGCGGATGCGGTCGAGCGAGAGCGAGGGATCAAACGGGATCGAGAGCGGGAAACCAGGTGGTGGGCTCACCGAGAGACGATATCC
>Ga0163199_1003050_pt1 | contig 10170 bp, 7 predicted proteins | sample PL_2010_150m_FD_113537 | JGI IMG/M metagenome (GOLD analysis project Ga0163199, IMG submission 113537) | Freshwater microbial communities from Powell Lake, British Columbia, Canada to study Microbial Dark Matter (Phase II) - PL_2010_150m | ecosystem: Environmental > Aquatic > Freshwater > Lake ...
GCGACGCCGCTGGGCAACGTCGTTTTCCTCGCGGTGGGGGCGGTGCTGGCAAATTTTGTCGGCACGACGGGCGCCTCGATGGTGCTGATCCGGCCGTGGATCCGGATGAACAAAATCCGTGTGAGCGGCTTTCACGTGGTGTTTTTCATCTTCACCGTCTCGAACATTGGCGGCGCGCTCACCCCGATCGGCGATCCGCCGCTATTCCTCGGCTACCTGCGCGGCGTGCCGTTCTTCTGGCTGCTGGAACACGTGGTGATCGAATGGCTGGTGACGCTCACCGCGGTGCTCGCGGTGTTCTGGGTGCTGGACCGCCGCAGTTTTGCGCAGATGCCGGGGCGGCTGCGCCACCACGCGGAGCAGCCCGACACGTGGCGGTTCAATGGCGGGGTGAACGTGCTGTTCCTCCTCGCGGTCATCGGCGCGGTGTTTTTGCCGGCGAAATTTTTCCTGCGCGAACTCGTGATGCTCGCGGCGGCGGTGGCGAGCTGGTTCCTGACGCCGAAGGACGTGCACGCGGAAAACCACTTTTCCTTCGCACCGATCAAGGAGGTGGCGTGGCTGTTTGCGGGAATTTTTCTCACAATGATGCCGGCGCTCGGCTATCTCGCGCGGCACGGGCAGGAGTTCGGGCTCACCCGGCCGCTGGCCTACTACTTCGCGACCGGCGGGCTCTCCGCGGCCCTCGACAACGCGCCCACCTACGTGAGTTTCCTCCAACTCGCCCAAGCCGCGAGTGCGGCGCCCGGTGCGGACCCGCTGACGGTGGCGCAGTTGCTGGCCGCCCAGCCGCAGGTGGTGGTCGCGATCAGCCTTGGCGCGGTGTTTTTCGGCGCGATGACCTACATCGGCAATGGTCCCAACTTCATGGTAAAGTCGATCGCACACGACGCCGGCGTGCACTGCCCGAGCTTCTTCGGCTACCTGTTCAAATACGCCGTGCCGATCCTGCTGCCAATTCTCGCGCTGAGCGGGTGGCTGTTTCTCCGATAGCTGATGCCGGGTGCGCAGCCGTGCGGCCCAGCTTTGTCAAATTGCCGCGAATTTCTGGGCGCGGAAGAATCGGCCTCAACGCCCCGCCGCCCGGGCCGATCATCCCGTGGATGAGGAATTTTCCTCCCCGCGCACGCCGGCTTCTGCTTGCCCAGTGGCCCGGCGATGAGCGTCCTTGCAATCGTCCCCCATGGCCACCACCCGTGAGAAGCTGCTCGAGATCGCCCGGTCGCTGCCGCCGACCCCGCGGGTGTTTTCCGAACTCGACCGGCTGCTGCTCGATCCGCACAACGCGCTCGCGCCCATTGCGGAGCTGATCAAGCGCGACACCGCCCTCGCCGCCCGGCTGATTCGCGTCAGCAACAGCGTGGCTTACCGCGGCGAGCAGCGTGTGGGCTCGGTGGAGGAGGCGGTGGCGCGCATTGGTTTCTTTGAGACCTACCGGCTCGCCGGCCAGGTCGCGGGCGCGCAACTCGCCGAGCGCGCGCTGAAGTTCTACGGCATCGAGGCCGACGAGTTGCGCGATCACATGCTGCACACCGCCTTTGTCTGCGAGCACCTCGCGCTGGAATGCGGCCTCGACCCGCGTCGCGCTTACACGGCCGGGCTGATGCGGCCGCTCGGGTTGCTCGTGCTCGACCGTGTGGCGGAAGGGCACCCGCAGATCGCCCGCTACCATCCGGTGCGCGACCGCGATTTTCTGGCGTGGGAAGGGCGGATGTTCGGCCTGTCCAGTCCCGAGGTGGCGGCGATGGTGCTGGGTGAGTGGAGCTTCCCGCCGGAGACGATTGACGCCGTCCGCAGCCAATACCTCCAGCGGCCCGAGGACAGCGCGTGCCGTCTGGCCTGCCTGCTCAACCTCGCTGGCGGGCTCGTCGCCGACGCCGGCCAGGCGCTGCTCGGCGAGGTGCGCCATTGGGGCGCCAACGCCGCGAAACTGGAGGCCGCGGGGCTGGATGAGGCGCGTTTCCGGGTGGCGGGAGCGCGTGGCCGGCAGGCGTTTGCGGATTTTCAGCGCCGCCTGCGGGGTGACGAGGCGCCGGCGGTGACCGAGGGCGGCGCGCCGCATGGGGCGATGGCGGTAGATTCCTGCAACTTTCCCGTGCGCGCGCGGGTTGTGGAGGCGAACGATGAACCTCCAGTGCACACACCAACCTCGGGGCTGATTCCCCCGGCCGACTTCACGACGTTCATGCGCGCCTACCAGGACATGGTCTTCTCCACCGCCGCCCGCCTCACCCGCAACGACGCCCAAGCCGAAGACATCTCGCAGGAAGTGTTCATCAAGGCCCACGAACACTTCAACCAGTTGCGCACCAGCCCGACCGCCGGCGGCTGGCTCAAGACCGTCGCCACCAACCTTTCCCTCAACCACCTCTCGCGCTATCGCAACCGTTGGCGGTTTTTCTCCGAATTCAAGCGGGACGACGCGGGCACCGACGAACCCGACGTGGAGTTCGCCGCTCCGGACAGCTTCTTCTCCAACGTCGACGCGAGCGAGCGCCGCGAATGGATCGAGCGGGCGCTCGACCAACTTCCCGACCACCAGCGCGTGCCGCTTGTGCTCTACCATTTTGAAGACCTGCCTTACGAGGATATCGCCCGGCAACTGGGCGTCTCCCTCGCCAAGGTGAAGACCGACATCCTCCGCGCCCGCGCGGCGCTGGCGAAGATCCTCCAGCGCTCCGGCACCGCGCACGAGAAACTGACAAGCTGAACAACATGCACCGCATCACGACGAATTCTCTCCTTCAGCTTGTCATTCTGACCCTGAGCAACGCGAAGGGGAAGAATCCAGTAGGAGACTCGCATCTGCTCAGCGCCACGAATCTCAAAGTGGATTCTTCGCTTCGCTCAGAATGACAAACACCTTTTTACCATGACTCCCTCTCCCGACAACCACGAGCAACTCGAGCGCCTGATTCACCGCACGCTCCGTGAGCTGCCGCCGCGCCGCGCGCCCCGCTCGCTCGAAGCGCGCGTCATGGCCGAGCTCGAGCGCCGCGCTGCGCTGCCGTGGTGGCACCAGAGCTACGCCCACTGGCCGGTGGCCGTGCGCGCGGCGTTCTTCCTCGGCACCGCCGCGCTCGCGGCGCTGCTCGTCGCCGGACTTTTCTCGCTCACCCGCGGCGCGGGCGCCACCCAGCTCGCCGCCGACGGTTTCGCCTGGCTCTCGTTGACGCGCGATCTTGCGCGGACCGCGTCCGACACCGCCGGCGCCCTCTGGCGTTCCATCCCGCCGCTCTGGCTCTATGGCACGCTCGCCACCCTCGCCGCCTGCTACGCCACGCTGATTGGCGTTGGCGCCGCGGCCTACCGCACCTTCCGCGCGACCCGCTAAGGACTTCTCCATGCAAACGCTCTCCACCGCCTCCCGCCCCTCCTTCATGCAACAAAGTTCCCGCCAACTCTTCCTCGGCGCGGCCGTCGCGATTTTTTTCACGCTGACGCTCGTCACCTTGGCCCAGACGCCGCAGCCCGCCGTCCCGGAAAATCCCGCGCCGCCCGCTATCGAGGCGCCAGCCGCCGCTCCCGCGGTAACCCCCGGGCCTGCTCCCGCCGCCGCGGCATCGGCTACGCCCGCCGTCGAACCGGCGAAGAGCGAACTGCGCGATCTCACCGCCGCTCCCGCCGCGGAGGTTGAGAAAAAAGACGCCGCAGTTGACGAAGAGCCGAAGTCTTCACGCCGCTCGCGTCGCAGCCATCGCGGCGACAACGACCGCGTCAGCGTCATGGGCGAAACCCACGTGCTCGCGGGTGAGCTGATTGAAGGCGCGGCCGTTGGCGTGATGGCCGATGTAATCGTCGACGGTGAAGTGACCGGCGATGCCGTGGCGGTCTTGGGCGACAACCGCATCAACGGCACCGTCCGCGGCAATGCCGTGTGCGTGCTCGGTGACATCTATCTCGGCCCGAAGGCGAAAGTCGGCGGCGACATCGTGTGCGTAACCGGTGACGTGCATCGCGAGCCCGGGGCGGAAGTCGGCGGCAAGATCATCAAGAAGACCATCGGCAGCAACCGACACTTTGGTCCGGGCTTCAACACCTGGTGGCAGCACGGCCTGAAGCTTGGCCGGCCGCTCGCGACGGGCCCGGGCATGAGCTGGTTGTGGCTCTTCACGGTTTTCATGGTCGCGTTTTACGTGGTGCTCGCGCTCGTGTTCCCCGGCGGCGTCCGCAAGACGGGCGACATGCTCGTGCGCCGGCCGGTTGCCGTGATCGTGTCGTCGATTCTCACGATTCTCGCGCTGCCGGTGCTCTTTGTTCTGCTGCTCATCACGATCGTGGGCATCCCGGTGGCGCTGCTGGTCCTGCCGGTCGGCATGGTGCTGGCGGTGATTTTCGGCAAGGCGGCGATTTACGGGCTCGTCGGCCGTGGGCTGACGGCGGACAAGTTTCACCCGGCGCTCGCGGTGTTCATCGGCGCGATTCTCTTCGTGCTGCTCTACCTCGTGCCGGTTGCCGGCCTGATGCTGTCGTTGCTGGTGGCGCTGCTCGGCCTCGGTTGCGTCGTGACGGCGCTTTTGGCTTCCGACAAGAAACTCGCCCCGGCTGGCGCAACGGCTTCGCAAGCCACTTCGGTGCCGCCGCCACTCGCGCCGATGACCGCGGAGGTCACCGCGCCGCCGATGGCGTTCGCCGCAGCGGCCGCGCCGGCCGGTGCGTCGCCGACCTGGGTGCCGGGACCGATGGTCGCGCCGACGCCGCCGTTCGCCCAAGTGCCGCCCGCCTCTGCCGCGATGCCGCGCGCCGGATTCTGGATTCGCACCGGCGCGCTGTTCATCGACGGCCTGATCATCGCCGTATGTTTTGGCCCATGGGCCGGGCCGGCGGTGCTGCCGCTGCTTGCGCTCTACGGGGCACTCATGTGGAAATTCCGCGGCACAACCGTCGGTGGCATCGTGTGCGGGCTGCAAGTTGTGCGCCTCGATGACCGTCCGCTGGACTGGCCGACCGCCGTGGTGCGTGCGCTCGGTTGCTTCCTCTCCCTGGCCGTGATCGGGCTCGGCTTCGTGTGGGTGGCCTTCGACGACGAGAAGCAATCCTGGCACGACAAGATCGCCGGCACGACCGTCGTGCGCCCGCAAAAGCGCGTCTCGCTGGTGTGAGGCTCGGCGGCAGGCCGGCTCTCCGAGCCGGTCTGAGTTCCCCCCACAAACCGCGAGTGTCATCCATTAGATGACACTCGCCGAAAGCTGCCTCGTGGCGGAAAAACAAAGTGTCATCTAATGGATGACAGTCGCGGTTGGGGCCAGGCGCGGCGAGGCGCCGCGGGTTTGCCCTATTTCCGGATCGAGATCTTTTGAATCACCAGCGGCTTCACCGGCTTGCTCAGCGCTCCATCGGTGCCGCGTTCGGTTTTCACCTCGGCCATGGCGTCGACGACCTCGAGGCCCTTCGTCACGCGGCCGAAAATCGTGTAGCTTGGCGGGAGCGGGTGGTCCTGATGGATGATGAAAAACTGGCTCGTGTTGGTGTTGGGCCCGCGGTTGGCCATCGCGACGATACCGCGCTTATAGCCGAGTCCGCCTTGGTAGAGCGGCGAACGCGGCTGGCATTCGTCCTCGAATGTCCCGCCCCACGCGCTCTCGCCGCCGCTGCCGTCGGCCTTCGGATCGCCGCCCTGCAGCATGAAGCCTTTCACGACGCGGTGGAAGGTGAGGCCGTTGTAGTAACCGCGCTCGGCGAGCAGGCGGAAGTTTTCGGCGGCCTTGGGTGCATCGCCCGGCAGCAGCTCGATCTCAATTGTGCCCTGCTCCGTTGCCATTACGGCCACGGGAGGCTTCGCCGCTGCGGTTTCAGCGGCGGATTTGTTGTCGGAGCGGCTGCAGCCCGCAGCGAGCAGCAGGGCGAGGGCAAGAGCGGTGCGGAAAAGCATGGCGGACATCTTTGGAAACGCAGCAATGAGTCAAGACGCGGTTGGCGTCAGCCTCACGGTGAGCGTTTCGAAACCGTTGGCGCGTTCGTAGGCGGCCTCGCGTTCGATATGCGGTTGGGCCGCGAGCACCTCGATGTGCGCCACGCGCGCGCTAAGCGCCTGAAGGAGCGTGCGGACGATCAGCCGCGCGTGCGGCGCGCCGAGGCAAAGGTGCGGGCCGAAACCGAAGGCGAGGTGCGGGTTCGGTTTCCGCTCGAGGCGGATTTTCTCGGGCGATTCGAAGACCGCGGGGTCGAAATTGGCGGCGGCCCAGCCGAGGGAGACGCGACCGTCGGCGGGCACGGTTACGCCGTGCACGTTGGTCTCGACGGGGCACACGCGTCCGATGTGGGTGAGCGGCATGAACACGCGGAAAAACTCTTCGCCCGCATGCACGATGCGGCGCGGGTCGGCGCGCAGCCAGGCGAGGGCGTCGGGATTGCGACCGAGGTAGGCGACGATATTGCCGATGCTGTGGATGATCGTGTCGCGACCGCCGGCGAAGGTGAGATTGCCGAAGCCCATCATCTCCTCGCGCGTGAGGCGTCGCCCGCGATACGTGGCCTGGGTGAGCGCGCTGAAGAAATCCGCGCCCGGGTTCATTTCGGCGCGGTCGAATTGGGCGCGCAGGTATTGCTCGAGCGTGTGGCCAGGCTTGAACGGCCCGCCGCTCACCTTGAACACGTGGATGCCCCAGCCGAGATAGGTGGCAGCTTCGGACTCGGGGACGTTGAGCAGATACGTCAGAGCGTGCGACTGGATGGGCAGCGCAAAATCGTTCACGACCTCGAGGGAGTCGCGCGCGAGCGCGGCGGTGAGGCATTGGGCGATCAACGCCTCCACTTTCGCGATCACGTCGGGCTGTTTCGCCCGCTGGAAGAACGGCTCGACGATCGCGCGGTAGTCAGTGTGCTGGGGCGGATTGGTTTCGATGGGCAGCTGGCGTATCGAGCGGACCGCCTCCTCCGAAGGGATGGGCACGCGGAACGGCGCGTCGGAGCTGAAGGTTTTCCAGTCGCGCGCGGCTTCGCGCACGTCGGCATGGCGGAGCAGCATCGGGACCTTCTCGCCCTGAAACGGGCAGCGCAGCACGCCGTCGGTCTGGCGCGCGTCGCGGAAGGGATCGGGGACGGTGGGCATGAAGGTGGGGGAGGGAATTGCGGGATAGCGTGGAGCGCAGGCGCGCGGCGCGCAAGCAGCCGGGCGCCGGTGGGCGCCACGCCGCGCGCGGGGCGGACCAAGGCACCGCGCTCTTACCGGAGCGGATCGTCCGCTCGTCCGACGCGCCCAATGGGCGGCGGGAATTGCCCTCAGACCGCGTAGGCTTTGCGCATGGGGCGCGAGAGCAGGCGGTCGGCGGCGGGATCGTCGATGAAGCGCTCCTTCGCCGGATTCCAGCGCACGCTGCTGCGGCCGAGGCGGATTGCGATGTTGGCGAGGTGTGAGATCGTGATCGCGCGGTGCGAAAGATCCGCCGTGCAGATCGCCGGGTTTCCGCTGTAGACGCAGTCGACAAAGTTCCACTCCTGCACCTTGCTTTCGTAGAGGTGGATCTCGTCGTCGCGGATTTTTTCCAGGCGGAGCGACTCGGGCTTGATCTCGATCTTGCCGCGTTTGACGAAGATCGATTTGTCGCCCTCACCCTCGAACCGGATGCCCTCCTCCTGGGCACTCGAGACGCTGATCCGAACACCGTTCTCATAGACCACGTCAAACGAGTAAGCGGTCGGCGTGTTGTAGAGGTCGGTCTGCGGCGGCAGTTTGGTGATCACGTTTTCGATGCGCACCGGGCCCGACGCGTCCATGCCGAGCGCCCATTGCACGATGTCGAAATGGTGCGCACCCCAGTCGGTGACGCTGCCGCCGGAATAGTCCCAGTTGTGGCGCCAGTTGAGCGGCATAAGCGCTGGACAGTAGGCGCGCTCCGGTGCGGGACCGAGCCACAGGTCGTAATTCACTTCTTTCGGCGGGGCCTCGGGCGTCTTGCGCGAGGCGAGGCCGGACCAGTCGTTGTGCCCCTTGTCCGGGAGGCCGACGACAATCCGGCGGAGTTTACCGAGCCGGCCGTTGCGCACGTATTCGCAGGCGGTGCGAAAGAAGACCGAACTGCGCTGCTGGCTGCCGGTCTGCCAGGTGACGCCTGCCGCCTTGACGGCATCGGCAATGCGCCTGCCCTCCTCGACGGTGACGGCGAGCGGCTTCTGGCCGTAGATGTGTTTGCCCTTGCCCGCAGCGATCACGGCGGCGGCGCAGTGCCAGTGATCCGGGGTTGCGATGTAGACCGCGTCGAGATCCTCCTTGTCGAGCATCACGCGAAAATCCTCGTAGACGCGGCAACCGCGGAATTTTCCGCTCGTGGTCTGCTGGGCGTAGTAGTCCTCGATCTTCTTCTGGCCGACGAGGCGGCCGCCGCGCAGTTCACCCTTGTAGCCGTAGTGGGGCAGGTCGGACACGGGGTCGGCCACGGCGACCATCTGCACGCGGGCGTCGCCGAGGAAGTTCATGGCGCTCTCGTGGGCGATCGTGCCAAAGCCGATCATCCCGACGTTGACGCGCTCCGACGGTTTGGGTCGCCGCACGCGGGCCACCGAGGGGCCCATGCACGAGGTGAGCGAGGGCAGCACCAGCCCAGCGGTGGCTGCCGTCGCGGAGGTTTTGAGGAATTCACGACGATTCATCGGAGTTTTCATGGAAAGAAAGCTGTGCGCCCGGCGGGCGGGTCGCGACGCCGGGTGAGCGTAGCGCGCAGCGTGGCATGACCAAGTTCAAGCCCGATTCCCCCGTGACAAAGGTCCCACGAGGGAGCCGTGCACGATCCGCGCAATCTTCACCAAGAAATGCGCGCCGGTAAGCTCCCGATCAAACGCTCCTCAGGGCTTCGGCGCCGCCTTACCCTTTGCGGGTTTCGCCGCGGGCACACCGGCCGGCGGCGACCACGAGGCGGGCTTGGGTTTTTCGACCGTGAGCGAGCCGTTGTCGCTGTTGGCTTTAATCTCGGAGGCGAGTGGGGCCATGATCGTCGCGACGCGGGCGGCGGACGTGGCGCATGAGCCCCGCGAAAGATCCTGATGGAAAAAGCGGAGACCCTACTTGCCGCGCTTTTTCTTCGTGCCTGGAGTGCGGGGTGGGTCGAGGGAGATGGGGCGTGCGTCCTTGAACTGGTCGAGGGCGGATTGGAGTTGGTGGGCGGCGGCGAGCGCGGCGTTGTCCTTTAACGCGGCGACGCGGAGCGGCGTGCTTTCGTGCGGATCACGATCGAGGTCGAAAAACTCGCCGGTGCTGTAGAGCTTGAAGTGGTGATCGAACGCCTGTTCGACGGCGCCGCGCGCGCCGACGTGTTCGGTCTGCCCCACACGAAGCGGCACCCAGTAGCTGTAGATCCAGTCGCGCGGGCTTCCTAGTTCGCCGCGGAGTTGCGGGAGAAAGCTGCGGCCATCGAAGCGAAGTTTTTCGGGCGTGGGGACACCGGTTGCGTCGAGCAGCGTCGGAAGAAAATCCGTCATGTCGACCAGGTCGCGGCACACGGTGCCGGCCGCGAGGCGACCGGGCCAGCTGGCAATGAGCGGCACGCGCATGCCGCCGCGGGTGGTGCTGCCTTTCTCGCCATCCTGCTCGGTGCCGTCGCTGAGCTGCGTGGTGGCGCCGCGGCCGGTGCCGTTGTCGCCGGTGAAAAGGATGAGCGTGTTGTCGCGGAGGCCGAGGGCGGTGAGTTCCTGCGTGAGGGCTCCGACCAGTTTGTCCATGTAGGCGACCATTTCGGTGAAATGCTTTTGCCGGTAGGGACGGAGCTTGGCGGTGGGCTGGCCCCAGTCGGCGCTGTCCGGCGTCGCCTCGTAGCCGCCGTGCACGAGAATCATCGGGTAGTAGAGGAAGAACGGGCGCTCACGGTTGCGACGGAGAAAATCGAAGACGAACTGCTGGCAGACATCCGGGCCGTATTGGCCTTCGAGCGTCTTGAGCTCGCCATTGATCGAGAGGCTCGGGTTCGCGTAGCGATCGCCGCGACCGAGGAAGGACCAGAGGCAGTGCTCGTCGAACCCGAAGTGTTTTGCCAGCGTGGGGTCGCGCGAGCCGAGCTGCCACTTGCCCGCGATGCACGTCGCGTAGCCGGCGCGGCTGAAAATTTGGCCAAACGTCGTCTGCGATTTCTCGAGCGTGCCGAACTCGACGTAGTTCCGGACGTTGGAGAGGCCGGTCATCAGCTGCACGCGTGTGGGCGTGCAGTTGGGCTGCGCATAACACTGCTCAAAGCGCACGCC
>Ga0163199_1003051_pt1 | contig 10169 bp, 7 predicted proteins | sample PL_2010_150m_FD_113537 | JGI IMG/M metagenome (GOLD analysis project Ga0163199, IMG submission 113537) | Freshwater microbial communities from Powell Lake, British Columbia, Canada to study Microbial Dark Matter (Phase II) - PL_2010_150m | ecosystem: Environmental > Aquatic > Freshwater > Lake ...
CCGAGAGCGCAGTGAGTCGGACGGTACCGCCGCCCCCTTCGATCCCAGTAACATCGAGCGTCCCCTGCAACGCAATGGCACCTTGGTCGGAAGCAATATTCACTGTTCCACCGGCAGCACCACTCGTCTGCGCCAAGCTCGACGCATCCAGCGTGACGCCGCCGCTACCCTTGATCGAAATGGAGCCGCCACCCGAACCGCCGCCCGCACTCAGCTGCGCGGCGCTCAGCGCTGCCGTGGTCGCGGCATTCACCGCGATCTGACCGGCAACTCCCACCGTGGCATTGGCCGATACCGGCCCCGATATCGTGACAGAGCCCGCGCTCGACGCGAGCGTCACGTTGCCACCCTCGATGCCGTTTGCGCTTACACGCGCCGTCGGCGCGACCGTGACGGCGACGGGTGCCGTGACGCTGATGCTGCCACCCTTGCCCTGCGCGCCGTTCGCCTCAACGACGCCCGCGATCGTTGCACTGCCAGTGTCGGACTGAATCTTGATCGAGCCGCCGCTCGGCCCGCTCGCCGTCGTGCTGCTGCCGGCTGAGAGGGTCACGTCTTTCGTGGCCTTGAGATAGATCTTGCCGTTCTCCCCCACCACCGCGCTATTCGCCGAAATCACACCGCTCTGCTTGATCGCGCCAGCGAAAATCCCTACGGTGCCCGCCTCGGCGATCATCTTCCCCACGTTGACCGCGGTGTTCTCGGGCGCGGTAAGCAGCACACGCAGTTCGGGCTTTTGCGAATCGACCAGCTCCACGCTCTTGCCCGCGGCGAGGATGATCTCGCCCTTGGGGCTGGTGATGACGCCATTGTTTTCGACGTTGGGCGCGACAAGGTAGACGAAACCGCCGGTCGGCGTGGTGATGGTGCCGCTGTTGATGACCTTGCCCGAGCCGCCCGTATCCTGCAGCTTGAACTTTCCCGCGAGCGCGTCGCTGTCACTGAGGTTGAGGCTAGAGGCGACGAAACCCGCGGTGTCGATGCGCGCGCCGGCGCCGATGGTGATGCCGTTGGGATTGATCAGATAAACGCGGCCGTTCGACAGCAGCTGTCCCAGGATCGCCGATTGCTCCTGGCCGGTCACGCGATTCAGCACGGCGCTTTGCGCGTTTTGCTGGATGAAGCGGGTTACTTCGTCGGCGCTGACGGAGAAGCCCTTCCAGTTTATGACTGCGCCGGGGGTGTTGGTGATAGTGAGGGTTTTGCCACTCGCTGCGAAGGTCGCGGCACCGCTGGTCACGCTCGGATTTACGGGATTGGCCTGGACGTGGCCGACCGCGCACAAGGCCGCTGCGACAAGCAGGGCCTCACGCCGGAGTAACCGAGCGACCGCGCGTTTTGCGTTCACCAAATACCCTTCTGCCAAGCCCGCCGGGCTGTTCGTGATTTCGGAACCTGGCCGACCGCCGAAAACCATCTGCACCAATACGGCGAACAGGACCCCAATTCACTTTCTAAATCATGGTAGCACAATCTCAGCTATGTGCTTGGCGGGATTATCTAATTTGCCTGCGGCCGGCACCCTGGAACGGACACCGTTCGTACCCCGTCTTTCGATTCCAGACTAGGGTCTCCGGGTGCGGTGGAACAGGAACTATTTCACACTAATTGGCAAGAATGCGGAAATTGCCGTGGCCGCGGGTCCGGGGCCGGCGTTTTTGCCATCTATTCAACGCGCTATACGCCGCCAACGCCGGCGCAAATCGTTTGGGAATTTTGTTGCGTGCGATCAGTAAATGTAGGCCATGCTCGCGTGCACGCGCACATCGCCGATTTTCTGCAAGCCGCCGCTGTCCATCACGGTCGCGACATCCAGCCTGACGCTGAGGTTGGTGCTGCGCGAGAAGCGCAGTCCGAATCCGGCGCTGCCGACGTGCTGGCCGGTTTGTTCTATTGCGGCCGGGCGTATGCGGTTTACGCCTCCCCAATCGTAAAACGCCAGCGCACGCAACCTCGCACCGGTGAGCGGAACGACGCTGCCGAAATCCGGGCTGTACAGCTCCAGCGTGCCGCGGTATCCATTGTCGTTGAGGATTTCGCGCTCGAGAAATCCGCGTATCGGGTCCGCGACACCGATGCCGAATTGCTCGCCAGCGACCAGCATGTCGCGCGTCAGCTGTCCGCTCATGCCGAAGCGGAACTGCCAATCGCGCGGCAGCGCGCGGTTGTGGTTGAAGCCCCAGCGGGTGATGAAATAGCGTGGATTTGCGTCCGCGCGCGCCGGCGGGCGCACCGGAACGACAGAAATGTCGCCATGAAACGCGCCGGTCCCGCCGTCGTTGCCTCCGGGAAGATTTTGGCTCACCGAGACGAAGAAGTTGCTATCGCTCTCGCTTTTTCGGTAGACCCCGGCGTACGTCAGGGTAACAGGATGCACCGTAATATCCGGCACCAGGCCGAAACCCGCCACGTCTATCTGCCTCACCGAGTTACGGTAGCCGCGCCAATCCAGGCTGTAGCTGAGTTTATGCTCCAGATCGCCGAACTTCGGCAAATTCTGGTTGTAGCGCGCGCCCAGGATGGCGCCGCTGCCGCTAATGGTGAACAAGTTTGCCACTACGCCGGAATTGACGTTCGAGTAGCCGCCCGAGAATTCCAAGGTGTCGCCCTGGCGGTACAGGGGTATGCGGTATTGCATGCCGAAGATCAGCACGTGCTTGCTCGGGTACAGGCCGAGCCGATTGGCCCGGTCGTCGTCGTTGGGCGCGGTCACGTACTGCGCGTTCAATACGTGATCGCGGTTAAACATATTCGCGTTCTGGTAACCGAGTCCCAGGCGGAAAATGCCCGTCTGCTCGGTTCCCGTATTGTCCAAAGTAACGCTGAGCTTGTTGGGGCGCTCGTCCGCGACACGCACCACGGAGTCGACCTGGCCTTCCTCGGCGCCGCTGCGCAGCAGCACGGTGGTCTGCTTGGCCGGATTCTCGTTGGCCACGCGCAGATTGTCGGAAATTTGAAAAATATTCGGTGGCTGTCCCGCCTGCAAGCGCGGCACGCTGGCGAGTACGTTGGCTTCGTTGAAATACTTGTTGCCCTCGACGACGATCTTGCCGATCCGCGCTTCGACGACCTGGAATTCGATCTCGCCTTTGTCGATTTGCTGTTCGGGCAGGACCACCTGTACCGCGCTATAGCCTCTGCTGGTGTAGGATCTTTCCAGGGCCTCCAGCGCCCGTTGCACATCGCCGAAATCCTTGCCCTTGCCGATGTAGGGCGCAAGCAGAAGCTGCAGCCCCTCCGCCGTTATCAGTGTGGCGCCGTGCACGGAGAATTTGTCGATATTGAAACGCGGCTCCGCGGCCGGCACCGGTGCGGGAGTGGTTGAAGGCGCCGGCACTGCCGCTGTCTGCGCTTGAGCAACCTGCGCGCCCAGGCACAACAGCGACGCTGCGGCAAACGCAGTTGCAAAACGTTTCATCGAACTGACGGCGCCCTTGTCAATATCTGGATTTCACGCAGTGCGTGCTGCCAACACCATCTGGCGGTCAGCGGAACCAACTGCCGCGAACGCGCCTCCAACCAAGCCCGGAATCTTGTTCGAAGGGCGACCAGCATTGGACGGTATAATTTGCATGGTTTGCCTGATCGCGCAGACTTCTTCTGCCGGATTTTGATTATATCCAACTTCAATAAGATAAACATGAACAAGCACTCGCGCCTTCTTATTCTGGGGTCTGGCCCCGCCGGTTATACCGCGGCCGTGTATGCCGCGCGTGCCAACCTGAAACCCGTTCTGCTCACCGGTCTTGCCCCGGGCGGCCAGCTCATGACCACTACCGACGTCGACAACTGGCCCGCCGATTTCGCCGGCGTACAGGGGCCGGAACTGATGGAACGCTTCCAGAAGCACGCCGAGCGCTTCGACACCGAACTCGTGTACGACCAGATTCACACTGTCGCACTGGGGCAAAGGCCGATCACCCTGACCGGCGACAATGCCACTTACACCTGCGACGCGCTGATCATCGCAACTGGTGCCTCGGCACGTTACCTGGGCCTGGAATCCGAAACGAAATTCATGGGCAAAGGCGTGTCTGCCTGCGCCACCTGCGACGGTTTCTTCTACAAGAATCAGGACGTGGCCGTGGTGGGCGGCGGCAACACCGCGGTCGAAGAGGCGCTGTATCTGGCGAACATCGCGCGCCATGTCACTGTCGTGCACCGCCGCGACAAGTTCCGCGCCGAAAAGATCATGATCGACAAGCTCATGGCCAGAGTCAAGGGCGGCAATGTCAGCGTCAAGTGGAACAGCGTGCTCGACGAGGTGCTGGGCGACAAGACGGGCGTCACCGGCATGCGCATCAAGGACGTCAAAAGCGGCAGCACCGAGGAACTCAAGCTGCACGGGCTGTTCATCGCCATCGGCCATTCGCCCAACACGCAGATTTTCGAAGGCCAGCTCGACATGAAAGGCGGCTATATCAGGACCAACGGCGGCAACGACGGCAACGCCACCGCCACCAGCGTACCCGGCGTATTCGCCGCGGGCGACGTGCAGGATCACGTGTATCGCCAGGCCGTGACCAGCGCGGGCTCGGGCTGCATGGCCGCGTTGGACGCGGAAAAATACCTCGACGATCTGGCGTAGAGAGCAGCGCGCGAGTGCTATGCAGGCTCGCCGACCACTGGCGCGCCGGACCAGCCATGAAGAAAGCCGCCAAGACGTCGATTGAAGACACCGACCGGGACCTGTTCCGGCAGGCCGTCGCCGATGCCCGGCCGCTGCCACATCACGGCAAAGTGCAGCGCACCCCGGCCGCGCCGCCGCCCTACCCGGTGCAGTCGCACCTGGACGAGCATGCAGCGCTGGAGGAAAGCCTCGCAGCCGGATGGACCGCGCAGGACTGGCTCGACACCGGCGACGAGCCCAATTTCGTGCGCGCAGGTGTTTCGCGCCAGGTGCTGCGCAAGCTGCGTGGCGGCACCTGGGTGATCCAGGACCAGCTTGATCTGCACGGCCTGGACCGCCACGAGGCGCGCGAGGCGCTGGCCGCTTTTCTCGCGCGCTGCGCACGGCGCGGCGTGCGCTGCGTGCGCGTGATCCACGGCAAGGGACTCGGCTCGAAGAACCGCGAGCCGGTGCTCAAGACCAAAGTGAAGTATTGGCTCGCGCGTCGCGAGGAGGTATTGGCCTATTGCCAGGCGCCGCCGGTGGATGGCGGAGGCGGCGCGCTGCTGGTGCTGCTGACTGCCTGAACCTTTCGGCAAGTACGCGGGGACACCGTCCCTTGCGTCGGCCTGCGCCTCTAAATCGCGGACTCGTTGGTCTCGCCGGTGCGGATGCGCACCACCTGCTCGACAGAAGTGACGAAAATCTTGCCGTCGCCGATCTTGCCGGTGCGCGCAGCCTTGATGATCGCTTCGATCGCCTGTTCCACGATGTTGTCGGCCACGACGATCTCGATTTTCACTTTGGGCAGAAAATCCACCACATACTCGGCGCCGCGGTACAGCTCGGTATGGCCTTTTTGCCGGCCGAAGCCTTTGACTTCGGTCACGGTGAGCCCGCTCACGCCGATTTCCGACAGGGCTTCGCGCACTTCGTCGAGCTTGAATGGTTTTACCACGGCGTCAATTTTCTTCATGGCGGACTCTCCCCTGTCGCAGTTGCGCCAAGTATAGCAACAAACGGCACAGCCAGAACGTGCATGCCCGCGGCGGCCCGCACGGCAGCCGCGATCCCTGTCACGCCTTGAACTTTTCCTGGTAGCGCGAGGTGATCGGATAGCGCCAATCCTTGCCGAAGCCGCGCTGGGTAATGCGTATGCCCACCGGCGCCTGGCGGCGCTTGTATTCGTTGCGCTTGATCAGGCCCACTACGCGCGCCACGTCCTCCTCGCGCTGGCCCGCGGCCACAATCTCGGCCGGGCTCAGGTTCTGTTCCATGTAACCGGACATGATCGCATCGAGCACCTCGTAGGGCGGCAGGCTGTCCTGGTCGGTCTGTCCCGGGCGCAGTTCGGCCGATGGCGGGCGCTCGATGATGCGCCGCGGAATCACCTCGCCCAGGGAATTGCGGTATTCGGCCAGACGATAGACCAGGGTCTTGGCCACGTCCTTGATCGCCGCAAAACCGCCTGCCATGTCGCCATACAGCGTGGAATAGCCCACCGCCATTTCCGACTTGTTCCCCGTGGTGAGGACGATGGAGCCGAATTTGTTGGATAGCGCCATCAACAGCGTGCCGCGTATGCGCGCCTGCAGGTTTTCCTCGGTCGCATCCGCCGGCAGTCCCTTGAACTCGCCCTCGAGTGTGGCAAGAAAGGCGTCGAACATCGGCTTGATGGCAATCTCTTCATAGCGCACGCCGAGGCGCTTGACCATGTCGCGCGAATCGATCCAGCTGATGTCGGCGGTGTACTGCGAAGGCATCATCACCGCACGCACTTTGTCCGCGCCCAGCGCGTCGCAGGCGATCGCTAGCGTCAGCGCCGAGTCTATGCCGCCGGACATGCCCAGAATCGCGCCCGGGAAATTGTTCTTGCCCAGGTAATCGCGCACGCCCAGACACAGCGCGTGGTAGACGGAAGCCTCATACGACAAGGTCGGTGCGCGCGCACCCGGCTGCGGCACGCCATCGACAATATCGACAAAATCCAGCGCTTCCTCGAAGAACGGCAGCTGGTGGGTCGGCTCGCCGCGCGCATCGAGCACGAATGACGCGCCGTCGAATACCAGCTCGTCCTGGCCGCCGATCAGATTCGCGTAAACGATTGCCAGCCCGGTTTCCGCGGCGCGATTGCGCGCTACCGCCAGGCGCGAGGCGTGCTGGCGGGTGTGATAGGGCGAGGCATTCAGCACCAGCAGCACCTGCGCGCCGGCGGCGCGCGCGAGGCGTGGCGCATCGGCACGCCATACCTTGCGCTGATGCGCCGCCGCGCCGTGCTGCCCGGCATTGGCGCCGGCTTCGGCCGGCCCCTGTTCGCCCCAGAGATCTTCGCAGATGTTGAGCCCGAGGTGCACGCCGTTCACCTCGAACACCACCGGCTCGCCGCCCGGTTCGAAATAGCGTTCCTCGTCGAACACCGTGTAGTTGGGCAGGTTGCGCTTGCGATAGGTGGACGCGATCCTGCCGTCCTGCAGCAGCGACGCGGCGTTATAGCGCTTGCCCTCGGCGAGCAGCGGATGGCCGACGATAACGCTGATGTCGCGCACCGCCGCAGCCAGCTTGTCCAGCGCGGCCGCGCAATCGCGGAAGAATCCGTCGCGCAGCAGCAGGTCCTCGGGCGGATAGCCGCACAGGGAAAGTTCCGGCGTCAGCAAAACGCCGGCGCCGGCGGCCTTGGCGCGCGCTGCGCAATCGAGGATTTTGGCGGCGTTGCCTGCAAGATCGCCCAGTACGCAATTGATCTGCGCGACGGCGATTTTGACCGTGTTCGTCATCGGCGAATTATAGCGCTTGCGGCGCGCCGACCCATCGCGAATAATCCGCCTGTTCAATGATCGCGGGCAGGCTGACGCCGCCTGCGGAATTCATTGCAAGAAGAGGGATTTACCCCCCCTAATGCGACCCGGTATTCGCCGTTGCAAAATCCATTTGGCAACGGTTTTTTGGGACTCAGTCCATTGCCCGAATTCGATCTGCGTGTGCTCGATGATCTGTCCGGCGTCGATGCGACCGAGTGGAACCGCCTCGCCGGCGGCCACCCGATGCTGTCGCATGAATTCTTTCACGCATTGCATCAGACGGGCTGCGCGAGCGCCGACAGCGGCTGGCTGCCGCAATTCCTCACCCTGTGGGATCCCCGCGATGCAGCGAAGCCCGTCCTGAAGGCGGCAATGCCGCTCTATCTCAAGTCGCACTCCTATGGCGAATACGTGTTCGACTGGGCCTGGGCCGACGCCTATCAGCGCCACGGTCTTGCCTACTATCCGAAATTGCTCGGGGGCATTCCGTTTTCGCCAGTATCCGGGCCGCGCCTTCTCGCCAGCAGCGAATCGGCGCGCGCGGCGCTGGTGCGCGCGGCGTTGAATCTTGCGCAGCAGACTTCGTCGCTGCACATCCTGTTCCCGCAGCCTGCCGAAGCCGCGTTGATGCAGTCGGCAGGCATGATGCTGCGTTCGAGCGTGCAATTCCACTGGAGCAATCCGGGCTACGCATCCTTCGAAGAGTTCCTCGCGCAAATGTCCCATGACAAGCGCAAGAAGATCCGCCAGGAGCGGCGCAAGGTGCGCGACGCCGGTGTGAGCCTGCGCCGGCTGCGCGGCGACGAAATCAAGGAAAGCGACTGGGCGTTCTTCACGCGCTGCTACAACCGCACCTACCGCGAGCATCACTCCACGCCCTATCTCAGCCTGGAATTCTTCCAGCGCCTCGGCCAAACCATGCCACGCCACCTGCTGCTGATCGTGGCCGAACTCGAGGGCAAGCCGATCGCCAGCGCACTGAATCTGTATTCGCAGCAAACCCTGTTCGGCCGCTACTGGGGCGCGCTGCGCTACGTGCCCTGCCTGCATTTCGAAACCTGCTACTACCAGGCGCTGGAATTTTGCATCGAGGAGAACATCAAGGTGTTCGAGGGCGGCGCGCAGGGCGAGCACAAGCTCGCGCGCGGCTTCCTGCCGGTGACGACCCAGTCGGCGCACTGGCTCGCCCACCCCGAGTTCTCGGATGCCGTGGAGCGCTTTCTCGAACGCGAGCACCAGGGCATCGCCCGCTACGTGGACGAACTGAACGAGCATTCGCCCTATCGGGAGTCGCCCGGTGGTTAAACCGGGAAACAGGCCCTAGAACCTGGGCTTTTTCTTTGCCTTCTTGAACCGCTCGACGCCGGCAAGAATTTCTTTTTTTGCCTCTTCGGCGCCGACCCAGCCCTCGACTTTCACCCATTTTCCGGGCTCGAGATCCTTGTAGTGCTCGAAGAAATGTGAAATTTGCGCAGTCAGCAATTCGGGCAGGTCGCGCGGCGACTTGATCGCCCGGTACAGGCTGGAAAGCTTGTCTACCGGCACCGCCAGCAGCTTGGCGTCGCCGCCGGCCTCGTCCTCCATTTTCAACATGCCTATCGGCCGGCAGCGCACCACCACTCCGGTGATGATCGGAACGGGGCTCAGCACCAGCACGTCGACGGGATCGCCGTCATCCGAAATGGTGTGCGGAATATAGCCGTAGTTACAGGGGTAATGCATCGCAGTGGACATGAAGCGGTCGACGAATACGGCTCCGGTTTCCTTGTCGACCTCGTACTTGATCGGATCGGCGTTCATCGGGATCTCGATGATCACGTTGACATCGTTGGGAATGTCGCGACCTGAGCTGACTCGGTCCAGATTCATCGCGTGTCCTCGGTTGGATTCGAATTCCAGGGGCATATTACTAGATCAGGGAACTCATTCCTGCATTTTGTAATAAGCTATGAACCTCGATTTTTCCGGACGGTTCCCACATGAGCGAAAAGCCGATCACTCTCACCGATCTGCAGAATCTGCGCCGCGACGGCCAGAAGATCGCCATGCTCACCGGCTATGACGCGAGCTTCGCCGCGCTGCTGGAGAATGCCGGCGTGGAAAGCATCCTGGTCGGCGACTCCCTGGGCAACGTGCTGCAAGGCCACGCCACCACCCTGCCTGTCACTCTGGCCGACATGGTCTACCACGTCGGCTGCGTCGCGCGCGGCGCGAAGCGCGCGTTTCTGATCGGCGACATGTCTTTCGGCAGCTACCAGGAAAGTGCCGAGCAGGCGTTTCGCAGCGCCGCACTGCTGATGGCGGCGGGCGCGCATATGGTCAAGCTGGAAGGCGGCGCGACATTTGCGCAGACCACGGAATTCCTGGTGAAGCGCGGCGTCCCGGTGTGCGGTCATCTGGGCCTCACGCCGCAGTCGGTGCACCAGATGGGTGGATTCCGCGTGCAGGGCAAGACCGTGGACGCCGCACGCCAGCTGATCGAAGACGCGCTCGCGCTGGAGCGCGCCGGCGCCGGCTTGATCGTGCTAGAAGCGATCCCGGCAAAACTCGCCGCGGAGGTCACCGCCAGCCTGTCGATTCCGACCATAGGCATAGGCGCGGGACGCGATTGCTCCGGGCAGGTACTGGTTCTCTATGACCTCCTCGGCATATTCCCCGGCAAGAAGGCGAAGTTCGTGAGAAATTTCATGGAGGGCGCCACCAGCATCCAGCAAGCCGTGGAGAACTATGTGCGCGCGGTGAAAGACGGATCCTTTCCGGGA
>Ga0163199_1003052_pt1 | contig 10167 bp, 4 predicted proteins | sample PL_2010_150m_FD_113537 | JGI IMG/M metagenome (GOLD analysis project Ga0163199, IMG submission 113537) | Freshwater microbial communities from Powell Lake, British Columbia, Canada to study Microbial Dark Matter (Phase II) - PL_2010_150m | ecosystem: Environmental > Aquatic > Freshwater > Lake ...
AAATCGATCTACGTAATCTTGAGTCACCGGCAAGATCAAAATGATCAACATGCCGACGATCATCACGATCAATAATTTTGGATAACGCGCGGCGATCAAAAGTGATGCCGCCACCAACGCCAGCATCGCCGTGCGCGAAAAGGTGAGGACAAGGCAAACGGCGATCAGCGCGAAGGCGATTCCCCACACCCACCGATTCACAAACAACGGGCGTGACGCCGTCAACTGCGGCGCAGCCACCGCCCCCACCACCGCCAACAATCCACCCAATGTGTTCGGGTTAACCGAAGTGCCAATGGCGCGTTGACCCAACTCGGGGTTGCTCTCAATATATTGCAATACGTTGCCTGTCGGGTAGCCGATCACGCGCAATGCGTTCAATGCACGCTCGGCAAAACTCTCCGGAATGAAATACAACACGATCCCAATTGTTGCCGCTATCGTTCCGCACACTACGACGATCAATACCATGCGCTCCAAACGTTGACGATCATCCACATAATCTACGACGACAAAAGTAAAAATCACGCTCAAAATAAATTCGGCGAAGTGCCGCGCAAGATTGGACGTGAGCGGTCCGTTACGCAAGCCGACCACAAAAGCGAAAACCGCCATTGCAATAAACCCGATGATCGGCGCGTGCGCCGGAGTGAGCATGACGCGCGTGCGCCGCCTGCTCATCCACTGCATGGCATAAACAAACAACACGGCGAGCAACGCCATATCTAAAAACGTTGGCGTGAGAACAACTTTGATCGGCAGTGTGGCAAAAGGCAGCAACGCGATCACCGCCACAATTCCCCACATACCGATCTCAAGATTGGTCAACGTGTAAAGTGAAACGGCGATTGCCGCAATCGCAATCGTGGCGATCAAAACATTAGTGAAGCCGAGCAACGCGCCGACAACAGTAGCGATAACAGCGGCGACGAGTGCGATTGGTAATTGGTAATTAGTAATTAAGAGTTTCATTGTTTTCAGAAAAGCAGATACTTCACCGTCATTGCGAGAAGCACCCTGAGCGGAGCGCGGTGATGTTTCGCGCGCAGTCGAAGGGGGCGACGAAGCAATATCAACGAGACCAGAGATTGCTTCGCAAAATGCGCTCGCAATGACGCACTTGCGTGTCTCTCACGCATTACGGATTAACTGTAATCTTGCCCACTTCAATCGCCCTATCCCCCCACTCGCTCCCGTCAGAACGAAACGCGGGCAACGGTTCAACCGTCGTGGGGTCATACATCCCGACTCGAATCACATATTGACCCGAAGGCAATGTGAATATATGCGGATCGATCACAATGCGATTCGTTTGCCACATTGACGTTAACCAATCACCATTCAACGGCGGCGCATCGGCTTGGGCAACTCGTTTGCCCTGCGAATCAAAAACGTGGACGAAGACGGTGTAATCATTTTGGATCAACGATGAGGTTGACCAGTATAACGTCAGCGTGATCGGTTGCCGCGCAGTTGGATTGGCGGGAAGATCATAGCCGACGAAAGTGATCCCGCCTTCCAGCGTGGAGTCGGCACGGGCTTGGGGCGTTGCCATCAACGGTTGCGCCAAGTCCAATAATCCCACATCCACCGTCACCGACTTCAACACATTCCCCTTTTCATCGGTGATCGGCAACTTCTGGCTCGAATCTTTTTCCCACATCGCCACATCCAACAAAAGTTTCGACGGCGTCTTCGCTTTCGGATCGAGCGCGATCACGTAACGATCTTTGTAAATCTCACCGACGCGCCACAACGACGTGGGTCGCAAGCCGCCGCCCGTCCACGTATCCACATTGCCCACCAACGTTTGCTTCTGACCCAACAGATGCAAAAACAAATTGTAGTCCGCGCTCATCGGCGCGAGTGAACGCCAATACAACGTGACGATGACGGAATCATTTGGCGTGGCTCGCTGTGGCGATTCAACTTTGTAACCGATCAACTCCACACCTGGCGCAAGCCGCGCCCGAATCGGTTTGAGATCGGAAGGTAATTGCGATTCGCTGATCGGCGCGGGAGGGAGATAAGCGGCGGCGACAGTGTTAGAGGCAGTGAACAAGGCGATGAATCCGATGACGCCGACGATCACGCTTGAAATTATTTTTCTGTGTTTCGCCGGACTCCACGCCAGCAGCCCCGCCGCGAGATACATCGAGAGGATCGGCAGCGTGGTGAACATCAGCCGCCCTTGCATGGAGTGACTCAAACGATTCCATTGCACCAACCCAATCGCCGTGCCGATGATGAATGTGACGAGCATGGCGTGGGCGATCAGAGTCCACAGGACTGGCACGTCATTGCGAGGAGCGCCCTTTGCGACGAAGCAATCTCTAAGCCAAAACCAGAGATTGCTTCGCAAAGAACGCTCGCAATGACGGTGTGGCTCTCCTTTTATTTTCGTCAACGCCACCACCCCACCCCCGACCCCAACAAACGCAAGCGCAGTAAAAAAAGTGTAGACCCACTGCGGCATGAGAATGTTGAACGACCCGAACAATCCCCAAAACGAAAACCAAAAACTAGGAAACTCTTCGATGAAGACGGCAAAGGTAAATGGTTCGGTGCGAGTGGCGGTTGTCTTGGCGTGAAGATCGAGTGCAAGCAGATCGTTATATAGAATGATGTTACGCACATACCACCACGCCGAAAGCGCAACCGCGATGACAACGATGATCGCTCCATCTACAAAAAACTTTTTCCACGCGCGCGTGCGCCACGCTTGCACGAACATCGCCGCGCCCACGACGGGTAGCAAAACAAGAGCGGAGACTTTGATGAGGGCGGCAACACCGAGCAAGAGTCCTAACATCGGCGCATCCCACCGACGCGAACCGATCTCACGAACAATAAATTGTGACTTTCCAAGAACTTGATGCAAAGCGATGAACAGCGTGAAGGCACACATCAACCATGTCAGGTTATCATTGTTAACCGATGCGCTGATGAAAACAAATTCGGGATTGAAAGCGAGAAGTGACGCGGCAAGCAGAGCTAAAATTTTTGAAGAAAATAACAATCGCGTCATCAAATAAGTGAAGGTGATCGTGCCGAGACTCATCACGATAGACATAAAACGCAATAACCAGATCGCCAACGTTGAGCCACGCAGACGAAACAACTCAACTGTAAACAGAGTTCCGGCTTTGGTGTAGTTCACATTTTGCGGTGTGCCGGGGATGCCGATGCGCGCAAACGGATTCGGCGCGCGGAGCGAATCGAAATCGCTGGTGTCAATCCAAAAAGTGAGCGCGGCGGCGATGTAGTAATACGCAGGCGGATGAAACGCCACTTGCTCCCAAGGTTGTTTGACATCGAGTCGTTGAACGGGAAGCCCACGCCCCAATGCGATGTTGCGGACGAATGGATAATGAAACACTTCGTCGGAGGCTTCAAACGGCGGAGTGACGATTGCATACAAACCAGCGACACAGATGTAAACGGCAAGGAGAATGATCAGTGAACGATTCATGATGACGCGGATTTTATCACGCGCTTAAGTTAAGGACTCGGGAATCTGATAAGATCAATCCAATGAAAAAATTTTTCATCCCTACAATAATTTTCCTCTTGATCGTCATCGGCACAATTTGGTATTGGGAGTATTCGCAAGACGACGTCTATATCACCTATCGCTATTCACGCAACATTGCGCTCGGAAACGGTTTTGTCTTTAATCTAGGCGAGCGCGTGCAGGGGACAACCACCCCGCTCTTTGCTTTACTGATGGCGAGCGTGTATTTCATTACGCACGATCTGGTTCATGCTGGCAATTTGATCAGCGCGATGAGTTTGCTTGGCGTGTGCTTCATTACTATGCAACTCGGAAACAAAATGGGCGGAGCGTGGCTGGGTGCAGGCGCGGCGATCATGCTCGCACTCAACACGTTGTTTTATATTTCGTTCGGGATGGAGACGTTGATCTACACCCTCTTGCTTGTCGCCGCATTTTGGTTTGCCTATAACAACCAAGATTTTTCCGCGGGCGTGTGCGTTGGCTTACTCACTGTCACTCGCGCCGACGGCATCATCGCGGCAGGCGTGCTTGTGCTCGCCGCGCTCATGGTACGAAAACGCATCCCATGGAGAGGCGGCATCACCGCCGCACTCATCATCGGCGCGTGGTATTTTTTCGCTTGGGCATATTTTGGATCGCCACTGCCACAAACATTCAGCGCCAAAGTCGGACTCTTTAGCGGCATCACATTCATCACCGACGGCGTGGACTGGTTTCAACGTTTGTATCTCAACGGCTCGCCGCTTTACCTCATCGCGCCAATTTTTTGGATCGTCGGCGCAATCGCCAGTGCGCGTGATCGCAATTTCGCATTCATCTTGTGCGCGTGGTCAATCATTTATCTTAGCGGATACACCGCACTCAACGTCTCCGCATTTTGGTATTACCCGCCACTACTCCCGGCGATTGTGATCACGATGGGATACGGCGCGATGAAGATAGCTCAATGGATTCGATCACGACAGATTCGAATCGCCGCGTCGGCTTTGGTTCTGGTGTTGCTCCTTATGGGGCAAGCGCGAACCGCCATTGCCTATTCGGGTGCGCCGACTCGAGTCGAAACCTATCGCTTGGTCGGCGAGTGGTTAGCGCAACACACGCCAAAAGATTCGCTCGTGCTGGTAGGCGATCTCGGCGTGGTGAGTTGGTATTCAGATCGTCCAACCATTGACGTGCCGGGGCTGGTCGTGCCAACCATGTATGTTCACAACGAAACCTACGCCATTCAAAAATTCAAACCGACTTATATCGTAGCGACTCAATATTGGGCATGGAAAGCGATCTTGAATGAAGCGTGGCTGGCGCAAGACTATGAACGCCTGACACAAATCAGTTCAAAGGGTGATATTGATTTCAGCCCAATGATCATCTTCCACCGTCGCCCTAGCCAACTCAAACCATCACTCAATCAGGATGCAAAACAATTCGGACGAGTTATTAAATTTATGGGCATCTCTGATGTAGAAGACAGGTATTGGTCAGGCGGAGAGATCACACTTGAAGCGCAGTGGACATTGACACAAGAAACGAAAAACATCTACGCCGCATTTATTCATTTAGTTGATTCCAACAATCAAGTCCTCGCACAAAGCGACTCTTGGATCGGCAGAGACGCACCAACCAGCACGCGCAAAGCCGGAGAAGTCATCACAGATCGCCACTCGATTTTGCTGCCACCCGACTTGAACGATGGGAAATACAAATTAATCATCGGAGTTTATGACTCAACGACGGGCGTGAGGGAGAAATTAGCAAACGGCAGTGATGCGTTGGAGATCGAAACGATTTCGATTCAATTTCCGGGGGGAAGTGGGATGCCGTAGAAAACGCCTGTTTTCATTTCCAACATTCATTAGGCAAAGCAAATGAATGCTCAGATTGTGGCGGCGCGATCAACGGCAACCGTTGTTGTGTCTCTTCCGCATAAAGACCAACAGTGATACGGGCAACGCGAGCGCGATCCGGCAATGCCACTTCATCCTGAATCCAATCGCCCTCAAGCCAATGCCGAGTCGGGAACCGCCCCTGCATGGGCGTGTGATCCAACCCCGTAAGAAATTGATCGTTGGCGTCCCATAGATGAATAAAGACTTTGTAGTTTTGATTCACGCTTTGACTTGCTTGCCAATACAGTGTCAAAGCCGACTCTTTCAACGCGCATCCCCGTAGTCGTACCCCCTGATCAAATTGTGCCGTCAGAGGATGAGAGGCTTGAGGCAATGCGCTCAACATCTGGCGTGGCACAAGCATTACCTCGCCAAGTTTGTAATCACTGCGGGTCATCGGCAACCGTTCCCCTGATTTTTCATCCAACATTCCACCGATGATAGTGTACTCTCGCGGCGCAGTTGCCTTCGCATCTATGGTAAGTGGTATGGCATCAGCGATCACCTCGCCAACTTTCCAACGGGTGGGCTGGTACATTCCTAAGCCCGAGATGGTTTGGCGTTGCGCCACTTTGGTGGATTGCTCATCTACCAATTGCAAAAAAACAACGTGGTTCGCCTCAATCGGTTTCAACGCTTCCCAGTAAAGCGTGACGGTGAGTGACTCGCCAGAGATCGCCCGCGTGGTAGAGGCGGTGTACCCATGCAGCTTAATCGAGTCGGTGAGGCGAAAATCCAACTGTCGAAAATCAGTTGGAGGAGCGAAGGTGGCATAGCGCTTCGGCAATATGTATGCCGAGGGCAACCAAACAAAAATCGCGACTGCCGAAAGAATCGGCATTATGGTCGCAATCGCATAACAAACGTGTTTGTGATAGCGAACCGGTGTAAGCGCGAGTAATCCGCCTAGCACCAATGCCATGATCCCTCCCAATACCGGATACAAGTATCGCCCCTGTGCGCCGGTAGTGTTAATGCCTGCGTTATACAAAACAAGAACCAGCAAGGCTAATACTGGAGCAAGTAAAACCAACCAGCGTGTGTCGAGTTGAGAATGAGGAAAACGAACGAGTCGCCACAACCAACCTATGAGGCTAACGAGAACTACGATTCCAAAAGTAAAGTAAACAAACGAAGGCATCGGCACAGTCCCCGTGCCAAAACGACCCCAGAACGTTTGCCACAACCAGCCAAGTGAATTCCACGATTGTTGAAACGAGAATGAGATTCCTTCCCCGAACACCTCGGTGTAAAGGTTGAAAGGAGACAACGTGCCATACAACATGATGTTGCGAACGAACCACCAACCGCTCAACAACAAAAACACTCCCCCGAATATCGCCATGTTCCACAAAAGAACTCTGAGAGGAGCGGAGCGTTTGACAGCCAAGATGGCAACCAACACAATTGGCAGAAGAAAAACAACTGCGTTAATTTTAGAGAGTATGGCTACACTAAACACAAAGCCTAAGATCGCCCACAGCCGACGATCTTCCGGCGTGCCCATCAGCCGCCAAACGAGCCAAAGGATCAAACTACCCGCCAATGAAACGGCATTATCGTTGTTAAGAACACCACTAATAAAAACAAAACCCGGCACGAAGATCGTCAGAGCAGTGAAGGCTAGAACTTTTTCAGGCGAATCAAAAATTAGTTTGCTCAATTCCATCAGGACAAAGGCATTGGCAATACTCCACAGCAACGAACTCAAGCGCGCGGCGTGTACAGCTCTAGGCAATCCAGCAAATGGGAATTCATCATCTGATGTGTGCAAAAACAAGTTTTTGTTCAGCCCTTCAAGCGAGGAGAGGTTCGAGGTAGTTGAGGGGTTCATCGTAAGTTCTGAGGGTAACGTCAATTCGGCAGACGTCATCGCAGCCGTAGACAAGGCAACAAGATAGTAAAGGGGCGGTTGATGATACGCTTGAGTTCCCGAAACGTCTTGTGAAAATTGAATCGCCGGCAGAGAGCGTTTCATCCATAGATATTGGATAAAGCGAAAATGCGCGTCTTCATCTTGTGATTCAAATGCAGGTGTAATAATACTAACGCTTAGCGCAAGCACTACAAATATGCCAATGAGAATCAATGGTAAATTCTTCTTCATGATTTCCAACATTCCTTTGGCAAGGTATAAGAGTGATCGGCGGATTCGGGGCGGATGAGCGGCAAGCGGAATTGAGAATCGGCGTTATAAAAACCGACAAGAACGCGGGCGATGCGCTCACGCTCCGTAAGATCCACCTCATCTTCTACCCAATCCCCGCGCTGCCAAAACCGGGTGGGAAATTTTCCATTCATAGGCGAGTGGTCTAAACCTGCAAAAAATTTCCCGGTGTCCCACAAATGCACAAAGATTTTGTAATCTTCCATAACCCTCTTATTCGCAAACCAGTAAAGAGTCATCGCTGAAGCCCGGACTCTGCAACCACGCAGTTCAACGCCATTATCAAATTGGGCGTTGATGGTTTGTGCGTCTTTAGGCAGTTCAACGGGCATTTGCTTAGGAATAATCAACACTTCGCCGAGTTGGTAATCACTGCGGGTCATCGGCAACCGTTCTCCTGATTTTTCGTCCAACATTCCCCCAATGATCGAGAAGACGTTAGGCAAATTCGCTTTGGCATCAATCGTCAACGGAATCTCGTCGGCGATGACTTCACCCAATTGCCAGCGAGTCGGCTGATACATTCCTAACCCTGAAAGCGTTTGCTTCTGCGCCACTTTGTTAGATTGAGTATCAATCACTTGCAAGAAGACAACATGATTCGCCTCAATCGGCTTCAATGCTTCCCAATAGAGGGTTACAGAGAAAATATCGCTCGATGTGAGGCGTGATGATGAAACCGTTATGCCGTGCAGGCTGATGCTCTCGCCAATTTGGTAATTGAGAGGTTGAAAGTTAGCCGGTGGGGTAAAGGGGGTGAAACGCGTTGGCAATTTAAAGGCAGCAGGCAACCACACAAAGATCGCCACCGCCGAAAGAGTCGGCATCACCGTGATGAAAGAGTATGTCAATGCTTTGTGGAATCGAGTTGGCGTAAGTGTGAGCAATCCCTTCACTACAATCGCCATGGCCGCGCCCAACACCGGATAAAGGTAGCGACCTTGAGCACCCGACGTGTTGACCGCCACGTTGTAGAACACCGCAGCAGACAAACTGATGACGGCAACAACGATGACGCTCCAGTTTAAAAGTTTTTGGGCATGGCGCAGATGCCACAGCCAACCCAGTGTACCTGCGACCACGATTGTATTGAAAAACAGATACACAACTTCGGGCATGGGAAAATTTTGCGTAGCCAGTCGCCCGATGAATGTTTGCCAGATCCAAGGGAGTGATGAAAGCAGAAAATCCAATGAGAAAATTCCGTACTCTCCCGTTACTTCATAAATACGTTTCACGCCTGTCGGGTCGCCGTAGAGAGTGAAGTTGCGAATGAACATCCATGATGTAATGGCAAACCAAATGACTAGAAGCAAGGCAATGTTGATGATGAGCGCGCGGCGATTTGCCGTTCGCTTTAGAGCAACTAGTGCTGTGAATACGACAACAGGCGCGAGGGAAAGTGTGGTGATTTTGGAGATCGTGGTATAGCTGAACGCAAGTGCCAACGCGATCCAATCTCGGCGCGAGTCTGGTTCGCTAATCAGCCGCCAGCTCAACAGAATAATAAGAGTGCCGGCAAGAGCCGCAGAGTTGTCCGTATTGAGTACGCCGCTAATGAACACATAACCGGGGATGAACAATGTGAGCGCAAGGAATAGCAAAGCGTGATAGTCATCTCGAAAAATAGCACGAGCTAAACATAGAAGAGCAACTGCATTAAGGGCAGCAAGCATCACTGAGGCTAGGCGAGCAATGTGAACCGCGCGCGGTATGTTACTAAAAGGAAATTCGTCATCGTGCGTGTGCAAGTAACGATTCTTATTGTCATTGCTGATGGCATTTATTTCTTGGGAGAAATAAGGATTGACACTTAAATTCAACGACTGGCTCAACTCATTAGGCATGAACGCGGCGAACATAAGGGCAACCAGATAATACCCTGGCGGTTGATACGACTGATAACGCGGATCGCTTAATGCAGCAACATCTTTAGTGAGAACGGGCAAGGCGTGGTTACGCCACAGATATTGAATGTAATAAAAGTGCGCGTTCTCGTCGGGCGCTTCAAATGTTGGGGTAAGAAGGCTGGAAGAAAGAACGAGGGCAATAAAAAAAGCAACGATAAAATATTGAAGATGTTTTGCCGTAATCATTTTTTGCGCCCCGCAATCAGAGTCAGGCACACAATCAAAGCCAAGGCTGAAAGTACAGCGCCCACCACAAACATCATCGGCATAAAATAAATTTCCACCGTCACATCCCCCGCAGGCACAGGCACGGCTTGAATGAATCCATTTGCCTCGATCATTTGCCGCGTCTGCCCGTTCACGCGCGCCCACCAACCCGGGTAATAGGCTTCGTTGAAGACCAACATCGCCCGAAAACTGTTGGCGACTTTTATTTTGATGTAGCCCGGATAATCTTCGACGATCTCAATATTGTCTTTCACATTCGAAGGTTCAGTCAACGAGTTCCAATCTGGAATCGGCTGGCGCACGATGACGGTTTTAAACGGATCGAAGTTCGATGCCGGTAAAAGTTTGTAAACGGAGTCGGCATCACTGGCGATCTGCGCCTCGCGCACCATCCACGCGCGGTGCGGAATCTCAAACAATTGATACACTTTCGCATCCCCTAACGGCGCTTTGCCTTCG
>Ga0163199_1003053_pt1 | contig 10160 bp, 5 predicted proteins | sample PL_2010_150m_FD_113537 | JGI IMG/M metagenome (GOLD analysis project Ga0163199, IMG submission 113537) | Freshwater microbial communities from Powell Lake, British Columbia, Canada to study Microbial Dark Matter (Phase II) - PL_2010_150m | ecosystem: Environmental > Aquatic > Freshwater > Lake ...
ATTCTTCACCTTGTGCAGGGTGTTTTTGTTTTCCCAACTCAAGAAAATAAAAAGAATTCCTGACTATTTTCAGAATTTCGTACGTATTTGTTTTTGAAATCCCAGCTAACTGGGTGATTACATTCTGTCCTTTAATGAAGTCGTCATCGGAAATGTTTTCAGGCAGAAGTAAAAACAACAATTTCTGAAACCCTTGGGATGTAAGAAACATGTCCGGACATTTTTTCAGACCAACACCTTCTTTATAAAATGGGTTTACAAAGATTACATCTTCTTCAAAGTTAAATTTATCAATATCTTCATATCTTCTGAAATTGATATTTAGCGCTGCAAAAAAACTTTCGCTCATTTCATCATCGAGCAGTGCAAAAGTTGCTTCATCTTTTCTTAGTAAGCTTAAAGCATGTTTGACGGTTTGTTCAAACACTGCTTGATCCAGAGGTTTGGAAAGAATTTGAATCGGTGAAAGCGCGAAGCCATTTTTTTTCTCGTCATTTGCCGTATAAAAAACAATTGGAATCCCTTTTGTAGCGGCTTCAGCTTGAAGATCATACACAAGCTTCCAGAAATTTAATCCGGGGAAAGAGGTGTTTACTAACATAACGAAAGGGAGTGTTCGTTGTGCAAACACAAAACATTGCTCCGGGCTATCGGCAAAAATGGTTTCGTACCCTTTACTGTTAACGTAGTTGGCTATTGTTTGTCGTGTGTTGTGTTGGTGTTCGATGATGAGCGCCGGGCTGTGGGCGGCTTTATCAAAAGATACATATTCGTCTTGATCAGTAGGTTTATTTTGATGCGGATGCACAACTTCAACAGGTATAACTACCGTAAAAACAGAGCCTTTGTTCAACTCGCTTTTAACGGTAATATTTCCTTTTAACATTTCTGAAAACTTTTTACAAATGGAAAGTCCAAGCCCGGTTCCACCGAATTTTCGAGTGGTTGATGCATCGGCTTGTCTAAATTCTTCAAAAATAATTTTCTGCTGCTCCGAAGAGATGCCGATACCGTTATCTTCAACTTCAATTTCTAAAAGAGTATTCTTCAGCAAGGAAACTCTGATCTCAACGTAGCCTTCCGAAGTGAATTTTATTGCATTTCCAACAAGGTTAATAATTATTTGCAAGAGCTTTGTGCGGTCTGTGGTAAGATAAAGTTTTTCATCTACCAATCTAACTACGCGAAGTTCGATCTCTTTTTCTCTCGCTAAATTTGAAAAAGATGCTTTCAGTTCATCAAGGAGATCCTCTAGAATAAAATTCTCAAATCTGATCTCCATCTTTCCCGATTCAATTTTTGATAGATCAAGAATATCGTTAATAAGATTCAGCAACCTTTTGCCGCTTCGTAGTACAACGGAAAGCCGCTCACTATTTTTTGAAGAAACTGAATGATCTTCCAAAACTAATTCGGTCAATCCGAGGATCGCATTCATAGGTGTTCGCAACTCGTGCGACATGGTTGCAAGAAATTGAGATTTCAACTGGGTGAGTTCTTCAGCTTTTTGTTTCTGAATTTCCAGCTCTTTCGCTTTTTGGCTAAGTGCGGAATGCAATTCCAGTAGACGCTCATTCTGAGATTTTATTTGTTCATTCTGTTTCTGATAATTATCATTCAATTTTTTCAGTTCAGCTACCAGATTTTCCATCTGCACAAAAGCTATTGAATTAGTCAATCCAATAGCGAGCTGTTCTTTTATCAGTTCAAGATATTCTCTTGCCTCCTGAGTTGGTTTGTTCACAGAACCCAGCTCAAGAATACCGATGGTTTTTTTGTTAAACACAATTGGGAGAAGAAGAAGATATTTTAAATTTATCTGCATTAATCCTGATGAGATCACCGGCGACTCTTCTTTAAATTCGATCTCTACCGTGTCTAATTTATCAAGCAGTGGTTTAAATAATTCCGATCTTTCCTTTAAAAGATGAGAGTTTTCGTTCACGCCATAAGAACTTACTTGAGTTATATTTTCATCGATAACAGAATAAATTGCTCCAATATTGAACTGTGTGATGCGAATTATTTTTATTAGCGAAGAATCAGAAATATCCTTTAGCGAAGGGTTTTGATTGATCATCGTTATAAAATCCGAATATTCAACCTGAGCTTTTTCTTTCCTTTCAAGCTCGTCAAGCATTTTATTAAATGCTTTTGCAAGTTCGCCAAGTTCATCTTTAGATTCAACCAACATGCGATTGGAAAAATTTCCTGTTTTGGTAATTTCCGTAGCTTCGGTTAATAGATGTATCTGTCTTCTTATACTACCGGTTAATAAGAGCGTTAATATTCCGGAAAGAGCTAAACCTGTAACTCCCAGAATTAAAAGAATGTTTTTAAGATTGGTTTTAAGGTTTTGTGTTTCGTTAAGAGTTGTAAAAATGATAGCGCCGATCTTATCGCTCGTTAAATACTGTTCTTTCGTTTTATAAATAGCGGCAAGAAAATATGAGGTTTCCGTTTCCTCTGTAAAAATATCATAATTGTTTTTTAAGATAAGATTATTGTGCGCTTCTGTGATGTTGAAAAAAAAGTTCTGGTTTACGTTTTCGTTCGAATAAACAACAATGTTATTTTCATAGTAGATCGCAATTTCAGCACGGATTTTTCCTGCAAGTTCATTTACAAAATTTTGAGAAATGTTTTTACCATAAAGATATGTTTCCCCATTCTGTGTTCTATAGGTATTATGAAAAGCAAGCGGATTGGATGATAAAAGAGAAGAGATATTTCCATTCCTTTTAGGAAACACGATTTCTTTGTTGAGAGCCATGGCGTCTTTAGCAAATGAAGAATCGGTATTAAGCCTGATTACAAAATCAAGGTTTTTATAGATGGAAATTGCATCATTCGAGAAAGGTTTTTGTTCGTACTTATTTAAAAAAAGAGAAAATGCATCATCCACATCTTTTGAAACTGTGTGAATTAAGAAAGCAAAGTCGTTTGTAGATGTTAATAAATGTTTTGATTGCTGCGAAGTGAGAACATTATACATAATGCTATAGAAAGCGGATCCTGATGCACCCAGAATTACCGCAACAATAACAAGGTTGATCAATATAATACGGTAATTAATTATCATTAAATCATAAATCTTTTTGCAAAACTTTTCTGATAGTAATGATCAATTCGTCAAAATCGTACGGTTTAGAGATAAAATCAGTCGCCCCCATCCGCGCTGCTTCCATTGCACTAACAACATCCGCGTAAGCAGTTAAAACTATCACTTTAAAGAGGACATTCTTAATCTTAAGTTCACGCAAAACATCAAAACCATCTTTCCCAGGCATTTTTAGATCAAGCAGCATTAAATCTATATGCTCGCGTGCTATAAATTCCAACGCTGCATCGGCTGAAGTTACATAACTCGTGTTATATCCTATTGCAGATAATTCCTCGGCTAAAAGCATGCAAAGATTAAGGTCGTCATCAACAATTAAAATCGTTTCCATGACTCTCCTACTTTTCTTTATTTTCTAAATCGAAATTGTAGTATTTCACTTTATTCTTATTGTTTTCAATTTCCTGCTTGATTACGTTTTCTCCATTCGGGAAAGCGAGACGTTCTTTTAAAGTAGGTACTAAGTCAACTTTAACAACTATCACCAATTCTTTTTTTGTAACCGTAACATTATCACTTCCGGTTAAATATCTAATTCCTAAAACCCACCAGGGAAGATCTTTTAAAAACGGAATGCCAAGACGTTCAGTTTTGGTTTCATTTGAAAACAATCCGCCGATAACCGTCTCTTCTCCGTTTAGCATTAGCACCTGCGTTTGTGCATTTGTTTTTTGAATTTCGGTTGAAACGGCAGAGGGGAATCCGGTGCTTCTTTCAACTTCTAAAGATAAAAGCACATAATCAATTCCTTGGTCGTTATAAATGCGCGGGGTTACTGTTATGATCGAACCGGTATGAATAAAATTATCAATCACATTTCCTGCAAAATCTTTTTGCTTAATCGAAAAATCAGAGCCGACTTGAATTTTGCCTTCTTTTTTATCTCTCACTGTAATATTAGGGCTGGCAATAACTTCACCCAATTTTTCACTTTCGATAAATCTAAACAAGGATACTGCTTCACCGAAAAAACTACCGGCGGAGAAAGAATTTGTGCTTGAAATTGTGGCATCAGTCGTTACCCCTGCCGATGATGTGGCGCCTGACGTATTTGCGGGACCGGTTGTTGTTATTCCGGTACCAATGTCCAAACCTTTTTTACTAAGAAGAAATTGCCAGTTGATACCTCGCTGCCTTAACCCTTGAGTATCCATTTCAAAAAAGATTGCTGATATTTTAACCTCTCTTGTATTGGCATCAACAAAAAGATCATCATCTCCCTTTGCAGATGGATCGGGTTTTCTTTTTATTATTATAACATCTTCCTTTTTTTCCAAAAGCAGATCGGCGTATTGTACAATAAGAAGTAACGCTTTTTCATACTGTATATTGGGTATCTCCACTCCGATAGCGTCAGTCCGTTGAACAGTAGAAACTATTTTTCGTCCTGATTTGAGTTCACTTACTTTGCTGAGCAATTCAATCGCGTTTGAAAAAGGAAGATTAGCAGAAAGAGTCACAAGTTCATCGGGAGAAGTGTAGCCTCTTAAATCACGCTCGGATATATCTTGCGCGAAGCAAAGTTGAATAAAAGTAAAGGCAAAAATAAAAATTAATGTTTTCATAGAAATCTCTGGTTTCATTTTCTTAAAGACCTGTCTAAATTTAAAACTATCGTTTCAACCACGCCCCCTTTGTTGAGAACAAAAGTAACTTTTTTCCATTTATAATCAATAGTGGTTAAGTAACCAAGATAAACTTCATCACCTTCAATAAGCAGAAATGAGTTTCCGCGTGCATCAGAAAGAAAAGCTCCATCGGGAACAAGTGCAAGCAGCTTGGCGCCCTGAACATCGAGCAAATTCCTTACATTGGGAGGAATTTCTGTTCTTATGAGCGGGTAAAAAATATCGTACAATTTGGGTGCGCTCAAATTATTTTCTGAATATGTTAAGGTAGCGTATCTATCATTGGTTGAAAAATAAACAGCAACATTCATTGTATAGTTTATTAAAAATTCCGGTTCCTCGTTTTCAGGGGCAAGGATGTAGTTGCTTAAATTCAATTTAGTAATTTTTTTAAGCTCTTTACTTTCTTCCGTTGCGTAGATCAATTGAAAAAGATCATTGTAACTTCCATAACCGCTAACACGGTAATCATAAAAAAGAAATTCTTTATCCGTTTTCTGCCCCAGAAATTCAATATTAAACTTAGCCTTTTCAGAAAGTTTCGAACTGATTTGATTTAGAAAATCGTAAAATTTTAACGAGGAAATATCTTTGGGGATATTGAATTTCCTTGCCGAAAGAATAGAATCCAGCTTCATTGCTTTCGCCATTTTTTCTTTCAACTGACGATCAAGGTCATTTGGGTCATAGCTCAGCGCTTTGAGTGATGTCAATTCCCCGGTTTTAGATTTCAACGAGGGTTTTTGAAAAATATAAATATAGCCAAAACCCAATACTCCAAGTAAAATAAGCACACCTAATAGAGCAAACATGTTCTTTGTTTTTCTATTCATGCAGAGCTCTCAAGAGTTCTTCTTTTCTTATCGTAAGCATAAAACGGAACGCGTCTTTGTCTCTAATCGGTTCATAAGTAATATTTTGCAGTATTGAGGATTGCAATTCACCAGCAAATTCTGTAAGCACTTTTCTATTAATTGAATGTCCATCAACGGTAACAACGGCGCTATCCGGAAGAACTATGTTTCGCACCCAAAAGGATTTTTTCTTTCCTACAAAGCCTGAAAGATTGAATAAAAGTTTGTTCCAAATTCCTGTTCCGCTTGAGGCGGAGTCGAGTATGGCTTGTGTCTGATCAAAGTTGTTTATTCGCGCAGTTAAATTGTCTATCTCCATTAGAGTGGAGAGGTTTTGCCGTTTCAGAATTGTTTGAAACTGAATTTCGCTTTCAACTTTATTTATTTCAATTTGTTTATTCAAGATGTTTGTAGTAAAATAAAATGCTACAAAAAAGAGTAGGGGTAAAACAAGATAACCGTGCCATCCGAATTGAAATATTTTTTGCTCTTCCTTAATATATTTCGGCAGAAGATTTATTCCGGTTGTCTCTTTAGCAATTTCATCAAGAAATTCGATAGCTGCAGCAAAGGGAACGCTGAAGGATGAAATTTTTGTGCGGGAATCTTCGCTTAACGCGGAAACATCAACATTATCAAAATCAAGTTTGCTAACATTGGCTTCCGGGAAAGTGCCGTAGAACGACAGAACTAAATTTTCGGAATCATCTTCGCCGCATACCACAATGTTATCAAGATTCGGAATTCCCCCGTTTTCCATTTCAAGCAATATTTTGGAAAAGTAAACATCATACGTGTGCAGATTGGAGGTGCCCAAATCAAGCGTGGCTCCAATATGTTTTAACTTTCTTCCCTGCAAGAAAATTAATTTGCTGTATTCTTTGCCAATGTATACGATAAGAGAATAATCATCGGGAAAGAATTTTTTCTTTTTGGCTACATAATAAGCAAGAGAAAGTTCGGCTGATTTTACTGAAGTTAGATTATAAACCCTCTTCCCGTTATACTTTGCGAGGCTATTAATCACCCTAAAACAAGGAACTTCTTGTGCTAAGAACGAAGCAAGTGAATTTCCATCCGCTAGTTGAGTTACGCCAACATTATTGCGGTCAAAAGGGCGGTCGGATTGAATAATCGTGCTCTTTAAAACATCCGTTATGACTTGAGCACCGGTTATTTTCTTCGGAATTGTTTGATAAAAAATGGAAGGTTCTGTTAGTACCGGAATAAATTCGCACTTATGTAATTTGATCCCGCGCATCTCTGCGTTCACCAAACTTTCAAAAACACCGCCGGAAGAAAAGCCTTGTATGTTTAAGTTCGCACCACCTGCCGAATCAATTTGGATACCGGATTCTTCCGCAATCATTTGAACTGATTCAGCGCCCATCTCGCTAGCAGATTGTTGCGATCCCATTATATCAACCGATGCAGCACGGAGAATTTTTATTTGGTCATTCTCTTTAGTCACTACAACGATTTTTGAATCGGAGCCTTCACAATATAAACAGACAAGCGGTTTCATAATTTAGGCCGAAAGAATTTGTTGCATTCTAGTTTTATTATTGGCAAATGCCATCGCCGAATCTAAACTGATTTTCTTCACCTGATATAAACGCTTTAAATCTTGTTCCAATGTATTCATGCCGAATTGACTTCCCTGGTTGATCATCATATAAATTTCACTTGTGTTATTATTTTTAATTGCTGCCCGTACATTCGAGTTAACAATTAAAACTTCTTTAGCAAGAATAAGTTTTCCATTAATTGTTGTAACAAGTTTTTGAGAAATTACAGAAGTTAAAACATCCGCCAAACGGTTTCTTACTCTCTCTTGTTCTGATGGATGAACTTCTGCTACAATTCGATCGATTGATTCAACAGCTGAAGAAGTGTGCAGAGTTGAAAAGACTTTATGCCCCGTATCGGCAACTTCAAGGGCCGCCATAATCGTATCAGCATCTCGCATTTCTCCTATAACAATGATATCCGGATCCTGTCTTAAAGCTTGCGTAACACCTTCCTTAAAACTTAAAACATCTTTTCCCACTTCGCGATGCTTGACAATTGATTTATCCGATTTGTGCACATATTCAATAGGCGAAGAAATGATAACAATGTGTGTAGCATCTGCCTTGTTATGATGGTCAATGATCGCGTCAAGCGTTGCAGATTTTCCCGAACCGGTAATTCCGGTAACTAAAGTTAACCCATACTTAAAATATTGATGACTTAGTACTTTTGTTAATGCGGGATGAAATTCGTAAGACTCAAATGAGCGGGAGCGCGAAGCAATTGCGCGCATATTCAACGTAACATGATCTAAATCAAAATAACACGTTGCTCTAAATCTTACATTTTCCATTTTACGTTCGTAAACAAACGTGTAGCTAAAATCTATACTTTTCGTAACCATTAAATAGCGCCGCTGATTTTCGTTGAGCATGCTTAAGATCAATAACGCCGATTCATCTAACGTAAATTTAGGGAGATCAATAACTCTTTCTTTCTTTCCATAAATTCTCATCCAGGTAAAACCATCGCTACCGGTTCCACCAAACTCAATGTCGGAAGCTTCGCGCTCAATCATTAATGTTAATATTTTAACAATAAATTTCTGCATTATAATTCTCTCATCGCTTGTAAACTGAGAAAATTTTTCTACGAAATAACCAACGCGATCTTGCCCGGTAAGCATTGCGGGCACATTAATAAGGAATTTTGATAATATCTTTTTTACTTCATCAATCATGTTTATTCTTCCATTGTTCCGGCAATTACTTCTTCAAATGAAGTGAGTCCCTCTTTTACCTTTTCAATTCCACATTCACGCAAATTCAATGTTCCGTCTTTTCTAGCCTGCTCACGGATTTTTTCTTCATCAACTGAATCTCCCGAACGCAGAATGATCTGTTTTAGGGGTGTGGTGAAATAGAGGGCTTCATGGATAGCAATTCTTCCTTTATACCCTGAACCCGAGCATTTTTCGCAGCCTTTGGCTTCATAAATAGTGTGGTTTTTCCATTCATCAATATTGAGCCCAAGTGATTTCATCAAGTTTTCGTCGAGGTCAACCATTTTTTGTTTGCAATTTTTACAAAGTCGTCTGATCAAACGTTGTGCAACAATAATATTAATCGCATAGGCGATCAAGAAAGGTTCAATACCCATTTTATATAAACGGGCAACTGCGCTGGGGGCGTCGTTAGTGTGCAAAGTGGAGAAGGTTAAGTGTCCCGTATTTGCTAATTTGATAGCAACTTCGGCAGTTTCTTTATCGCGCATTTCACCAACAAGAACTATATCCGGATCGTGACGCAGAATAGAACGGATAGCTTGTTCAAAATTCATTTTTACGCCAATTTTTAATTGCCGCGCACCTTCAATAACATATTCAACAGGGTCTTCAACCGTTAAAACATTCACCGTCGGATCAATCACTTGGTATAAAGCGGCAACCAATGTAGTAGATTTTCCGCTTCCCGTTGGACCGGTTAAGATAACCATTCCCTGAGGCTGGCGGATAGCTTTTTCAAAAGCATCATTCGCATAGCCGGTAAGTCCAAGAAGTTTTAAATCCTTTACAACTTTTCTATCGTCAAGAATTCTTATAACCACGCTTTCAAATTTGTTTTTAAGTTCCGTACCAACCATGGGCAAAATGGAAACTCTGAAACGAATGATATGTCCGTCAATCTCTCTCTGAATAAAACCATCTTGCGCTCTCTCCCTTTCAAATCTATCCATTCCGCGCGAACGGTCTTTCACAACGGCAAGCACAGCTTCGGGAGAAGTGTTTTCTTGGGTGTGCCATATTTGTAAATTCCCGTCAATACGGAACATGATAGAAGTGGTTTTTGCATCAGTAGGAACAACGTGAATATCGCTGACCCCTTTGCGGGTCCCTTCAACAAGAGCGGCTTCAATAAGATTGATTAAAGCGCTTTTATTTATTTCGGCTTCAATTTCTGCTTCTTCTTCAGATAGTTTTTGGTGTTCCTCCATCATAAAATCGGAAGGCATGTCTTCAAGATTTTTTAAGAATTCATTTTCCGGGGGGAAAAGTTTTTCAGCAAGTTTATCGAAGTCACGCAGCCGAATAAACATCACTTCATATTTTTTCGCGTTTAGTCCAAAAGCGATCTTGGGGATATTTCTTTCAGTCGGGTCAATAGAGGCAAGAAGTAATTTATCCTTTTGTCGATCGTCATACATAAAAGGAATTACTTTTACTTGAAGCATAAGCTGCTTCATAGATTCGCCGGCTGCGAGCATCGCCTGCTTAATAAATTCAAATCTCTGTGGTGTAAGAACGTCCGGTGTAGCTTCAACCTCTCTAAATGCATAAAGGTTTGCTACTTCTTTGAAAATTACATCGTGATCATACTTGAATTCTTGAACAAGTATTTGGGCTAAGTTTTTTTTGATCTTGCCGGTATCATTAGCTTTCATTGCAAGAGCTTGCTCAAGAACTGTGGTATCGATTATCCCTTTCTTAAAAAGGATATACCCGACTTTATCAGTAAGTTCTAAATTAGCGTCCATACCATTACATTC
>Ga0163199_1003054_pt1 | contig 10159 bp, 11 predicted proteins | sample PL_2010_150m_FD_113537 | JGI IMG/M metagenome (GOLD analysis project Ga0163199, IMG submission 113537) | Freshwater microbial communities from Powell Lake, British Columbia, Canada to study Microbial Dark Matter (Phase II) - PL_2010_150m | ecosystem: Environmental > Aquatic > Freshwater > Lake ...
GGAGAGAATTATCTCAGGGCCAAATGGCGTTTTGTGATGATGGAAAACTATTAGGAGTTTCCAGCAAGTCGTCTACTGGGGAAGACAAAGAATTTATTCTAGGAATTCATTATGCTTTAAACAATCTGCCAGTTATTTCACTTGTAAGATTAGATCCGAGAATAATGCCAAGCACAAATAGAGTTCAAGGGAAGCTTGCAGTTCTATATGGCCACAAGCCAATTTTAGATGATTCCGTAGTTCGTTTTGGTTTTGAAGGTCTTTATTTTATTCATTCTTTTAGTTTGCCAGAGCCAATTTTAAGAAAGGTCTATGGTCCAAATTCTGCCTCGGCAGATATTGATTCTTTTAGAGATATTCCCGTTGCAGACATAGAGGCCCTGATTGGAAAAAGGAGAGGTTTATTTGGTTTGGATTGCGAGCTTGAACAAGAACTCAAAGCCTGCAGAGAGGGTCAAACAATAAGTCTATCCCTCAGTTTAATGAAGTAATCTTCAGAACAAAAGCATAAACTCCTATTATAATAGTACATCGTTCCCAATAATCCTAAACTAGCGAAGAGTTAACTCTTAGCCAAAGAAAACACGGTCTTCAGTGCAACAACAATTGTTGCAGGGACAAACATAACCATTAATGCTCTTAGCACAGATGTAATAATAGTATTCATATCCAAAGCAAGTACCGCCGCAGAAAAGATAGAACTTTGTATTCCAGCAAAACTAACAATAACAAGGGAAATCGATGCAAGAAGAAAAGTCTGAACATCCTTTTCAGAGACGAAATATCCGACGATAAATCCTAAAATAGCAAGAATAGAAACAAGAAGAGGATCAACAGATGCTCCAGCATAGGAAGAAATCAAACCAACTATAACCGCAAGCACAGCTCCAATAAGAAATGCCCATGCACCTATTAAATTTTCCTGAGACTTTATTACCATGACGTATTATAATAGGACAAGTTTTATTTAAAACTTCCGATATTCAAACGGAACCTATCCACTCTAGTATAGAAAAGTTTATAAACCGTTATAATTACAGAGTTACAACAAATTAACATGAACAAAACAATATTTTCAGTTTTGAGTTTCGCTATCGTCGCAGTTTTAGCTTTATCTCTAGTTAGCGCAATGGATTTATCAACGCCTTCTGATTTAACTTTATCTCATAACTTCTCAACCTCAACATTAAGTTCATCAACTCAAGTAAATACTACACTTACTTTAACTCAACCTGCAGGAGTCACTCTTTCACTTACCCCTTCATCTATTCCTGCTTTGTTTAACGGCACAACTTATCTTAATGTAAGCCTTACTTCAGTTGATTCAACAGTTAAAACATTCCTAGATTATCCAATCGTACTTTCTGCATTTGCTGTAAATTCAAGCAATGTTAGTATCAATGAAACAAAGACAGTAACCTTCCACTTTTTAAAGACATTCTGCACTGCAGGCCCAGTTGGACCAAACATATCAATCTCAAACGTAGCAATCTCAAACACTGGAGATAAGAAAGACACCTGGAGACCACTTGATACAATCACAATCGAAGTAGAAGTTAGAAATGATGGAGATATAACTGCTGGAAATGTTTATGCTGAAATTGGATTATTTGACGGATCTGGAAATAACAAGATAAGATCAATGGATTTTGCTGCTTCATCTGATGAAGAAAGAGTAGAAATTGGAAGCATGTCCAAGAACTCAAAGGAAACAGCAACATTCGAATTTACAGTTCCTGCTGATTTCGACACTGCTGATTACAAGCTTGCGGTAAAGACATACAGCAAGAAGACTGGAGAATCAGTAGAGTGCGACGATAATGCTGATGACCTAAGTAATACAAACTATGAATCAATCTCCGTTGAAAAACAAACTGATGACGGAAGATATATTGCATTTGACAATGTCAAGACAGTTCCTACAGAAGCAACATGTGGAGATACAATTGGATTAACATTCAACACCATAAACGTTGGAGATGTAGACCAATCAAGAGTTAAAGTTAAGGCATACAGCAAAGATTTGAAGCTAGACACATACACTGAAATTAAGACTGACTTCAACCAGGGAGATAAGAAATCAATGTCATTCACATTTGCAGTTCCTGCTGGATTAAAGGATGGAACATACAATGTTGAATTAAGCTCAGAATATGACTACAGATCAGATGTTTACAGAAAGCAATCTTCTGATGTTGTTAAAGTTCCAATAAAAGTTATTGGTTGCACACCAGTTTCAACAAAGCTTGCAACAGTTTCAGCAGTTCTTAGTTCTGAAGCAGTAGCAGGAAAAGAAATGATTGTAACAGTAGCAGTTAGAAATCTTGGAGCAGACGTTAACACATTTGCAGTAGACGCAACAGGTTATTCATCCTGGGCAACATTATCTTCAGTTTCAGGAAATGTTCTTACATTGTCCCCTGGAGATGCAAGAGAAGTTATATTCAAGTTGAACGTAAACAGCGATGCTTCAGGAGCAAAGTCATTCACAGTTAATGCAGCCTCAGGAAACAGCGTAGAATCAAAGGAAGTTACAGTTAACCTTGCAGCAAAAGCAGCTGGATTCTCACTAGACTTGAATGGAAACGGAATGCTTTGGATTATAGGAATTGTTAACGTAATACTTATAATTATAATTATAATTGTTGCAGTAAGAGTTTCACGAAGATAATTAATTATCTTCTTTTATTTTTTAGATTAGGCAAGTTTTATTAAACCTTCTTATTTATTCCTTTAATGGCTAAACTATCTAAATCAAATAACTTTGTTTGGGATATAATTATAAGATATGCATTGGCCTTGTTAATAGCCTTCCCAAAACTCTATATCTTCTATTGGGCATTTACTCCAGCAACAATAAACCTTTCCAGCTTGTTCCTAAGCCCATTCTACAGCGTAACAACCCTAGGAAACATCCTAATAATCAATTCTCTCTCCATAGAACTCGTAAAAGCCTGCATTGCAGGCGCAGCCTACTATCTTCTAGTTGTTCTAAATCTTTTAACACCAATGCCCTTGGAAAAAAGAGCAAAAAACCTTTTGTTTCTAATTCTCACTTTTTTGATCATAAATTCCATAAGAATAGCAATATTTTCAGCTCTAGCACTGAATAACTATGCCTATTTTGACCTTGCACACAGGCTAGTATGGACTCTGGGAAGCACTTTATTTGTTATTATTCTCTGGTTTTCATCAACAATCATATTTAAAATAGATAAAATCCCAATATATTCAGACATAAGGAGAATAATTAATGCTATCAATCACTAATCTAATCGACTTCATTCTACACATAGATATTTACATCGGGATGATTATTCAATCCTATGGTGTCCTAACCTATCTCATCCTATTTCTAATCGTTTTTCTTGAAACAGGTATAGTAGTTACTCCTTTCCTTCCAGGAGACTCAATGATATTCGTCGCAGGAGCATTCTCTGCTCAGGGCTATCTTAATCCTCTTTTGTTATTCTTCATTTTAGCAATTGCAGCAATTCTTGGAGACTCTCTAAACTACTGGATAGGGAAGTTCTTTGGAGATAAAGTTTCCAGTTGGAAATTTGTAAAGAAAGAATATATCCAGAAGACAGAAGAATTCTATGAAGCGCACGGAGGCAAGACAATCATTCTTGCAAGATTTGTTCCCATAATAAGAACATTCGCCCCATTTGTTGCAGGAATAGGAAAGATGGACTATGCGAGATTCCTAAGCTTTAACGTCGTCGGAGGAATAATTTGGACCGCTCTATTCACTTTCGGAGGATATTTCTTCGGAGGAATTCCATTTATTAAAGAAAATCTGGGGATGGTTACTCTAATCATAATCTTCATCTCACTAATCCCCGTTTTAGTTGAAATAATCAGAGAAAAAATTAAAAAATAGTTCAACTAATACTCTTCACAACCTCAATTCACAAGATTTATATACTAAGTAAGGCACGCCTTACCATGGTTGAAATAGACACTGCAACAATAAGCTCAAAAGGACAAATAGTAATTCCCATTGGGATGAGGGCTGACTTTAAAGAAGGAGATACACTACTTATTATTAAGGATAAAAATACAATTATGCTTAAGAGAGCAGACGATTTAGATGAAAAATTCAAAGAAGACCTTGAATTTGCAAGGAGAACTGAAGAAGCATATAAAAGGCACGAAAGGGGAGAATTCAAGGTAATGTCTGCCGAGAAATTCCTTGAAGAACTTAATAAATGGTAAATGTAAAGTTTGATGACAATTTTCAAAGAGCTGTTCTAAAAGTAAAAGATCAAGAGATTCAAAAAAGCATTAAAAATAAAATAAGAAAAATTATTGCAGACCCTGAAATTGGAAAGCCAATGAGAAATATTAGAAAAGGAACAAGAGAAGTTTACATTGGAGGAGGTAGTTTCAGAATATCATATAATTATTACATTGAACAAAACCTAATTGAATTTCTAGACTTCTACCACAAAGACGAACAATAAAATATAATTTAACAACTAATAATGCTCATCTAGAGTGCTATTGCCCTCTTGTCTTAGCATCCGCAATAGACTGAACCTCAAACTTCTCCACAGCCTTCATTATCTCGCAATTTGAAACATCAATAATATGGCAATTTCCTTCTTTTGTTATCTTTGTTTCATTTCCCTCTTGAACTAATATCACAACATTAGCAGACTCACTCTTACAATTAGCAAACGTGAAATTAGTTTCCTTTGCTTCATTGAAATCAGGTTTAGCTGCTTTAATTGTAAGTAGGTTGCTTGTTAAGAAGTTACTCAATGTACCTAGAGCAATATTGCTATCTTCACACATATTCAATCCAGTTGAATTAACACTCAAATAAATATCAGCATCTCCAGGCAGAATTATCTCTCCAGAAAGAGAAACATTATTCTCTCTTGGGTTATTTCTCAGATACAGATTATAATGATACTGCTGTCCAGAAGCATCCTTAAAGCTATAATCATAATAATAAAACACCAATTCCCCAACCTTCACTTTCTGGAAAGTCATCCCATTATATTTTACAGTATTTAATCCATGATAAAAGCTCGACAAAAGCAAAACAAGAATTATCAGTCCAGCCATAACTCCAAGAACCCATTCCAGCTCTCTGCTCTTCCTGTTTTCCTTTTTCACAGGCTTGCTCACTTTAGATTTTTTAACTGCCATGGTTTGCCTAGGATTTATTGGTTTTTAAAGCTTATGAAAATAAAAGAGATAGTTTATCGTCGAAAACTTATTAAATGGTTAGTTGTTGGACTAAATATGAATAAACTAAGCGTTTGCATGATTGTAAAGAACGAAGAGCAATATTTGAAACAGTGCTTAGAAAGTATCAAAAATCTAGCAGATGAAATAATAATTGTTGATACCGGTTCAACAGACAAAACAAAAGAAATTGCAAATAAATACACAAACAAAGTCTACAATTTCTTATGGAATAATGACTTTGCAGAGGCCAGAAACGTCTCCCTAAAACAAGCAACTGGAGACTGGATTCTTATTCTGGACGCAGATGAATCACTCTCAGAGGGAGATTGTAATGAAATCAAAGAATTACTTAAAAATCCAGAGGCAGATGCATACTATTTTACTTGCAGAACATATTCAAATGATTCAAGCAAAGCAAATTGGTTTTCTTCAAAAGACGATTTATACAAAGAAAGCAAAATTGCAAACGGATTTTGGACATCCAAGGTACTAAGATTGTTTAAAAAAGGATATTATTTTGAAGGAAAAATTCACGAAACTCCAATTCTCTCAATTAGAGAAAATAAAGGAAGGATTTTTGATACAGACATAGCCATTCACCATTATGGAGAGTTAAAAAATGACAGTTATCAGAAATCAAAGCAGAAAACTTATGAATCTCTCATAAAATCTAGACTATCTGAAAATCATCTAGAAAAAACGGACCATTATATTATGTTTGAACTTGCGAGCGAACTAATTAAACAAGAAAAAATCGATGAAGCAATTTCATATATGGAAAAGGCAGTTCAATTATCAAAAGAATTGCCATATTTAATAACTCTTGGAGGTTTATATATAAAAAAGAAAGAATATTTGAAGGCAGAGAAAATTCTAACAGAAGCATCTCAAATTTATCCAGGAAACGAAGACAATTTAATTAATTTAGGAGTATTATATTCAGAAAAAAAAGAATACAACAAATCAATAAGAAAATTTGAAAAAGCAATAGAATTAAACCCCAATTCAGCAGATGCAAACTACAATTTAGGCATAGTTTACCAAAAAATAGGCAAATCAAAGAGGGCTAAGCAATACTTTGATAAAGCAATAGAATTAAATCAATCATATAAATCAAAAATCCAAAGTTTATCCAAATAATTTATATATAAATGCATCAACTTCTCTTAGACTTCCAGAGATAAATATGCAATTATCGCTCTGCGTGATTTTTTCAACTTCATTTTGTCTAAACACGATTAAACTATTATTACAATTCTTTTCTGGAAGATTTTTATCACATTTTCCATAGCATGCTTCCTGTGTTCTGGAAGTATAGGCACTCAAAGGATAAGCCAACTCACTATATGCAAGAGGGCTATCACTTGAAATGTAAACAGTTTTTCCAGCAAAATCTCTTGAAGTAATTCCAACATTCACACTTATATTTTCAACATCATTTTTAGAGTTAGTTATATATACTTTCTGTCCATTAACATCCAATATCCATTTTCCGCTAACATCCTGCTCCTGCCCATTAACATTTGTACCTCCCGAATCAGACCCCCCACTATCAAAAGACAAAAATGCATATCCTGCAGTGCTTCCAAGAAGAATTACAAGCATAAATACTGTTAAAAATTTTTTATTTTTCTGCGCTCTTGCATCAATAACTTCCTGCGTTTCTATTCTTCTCATTTAATCTATAAAATAAAGAGGTTTAAAAATTAATCGATTAATGGTGATTAATTTTTACAAACACAGCCCTTAAATTCCATTAAAATAATACTCTCTATTATCTACTGCTCGATAGCTGAATTAATTGCAGGAGATAACCAAATAGTTTAAACAATTAACTCTCACTTTTTTCTCAGGCAACTACCATTCCCAATCAAAATCCTCTTCAATGGCTTCAAATTCTTTTGTTATCTTTAAATTCTCTTTAGCCATCTCTTTACAACCTTCAATTAAATCCTCTTCATTCATTTTTGTTTTCATTGTAGATATTTTAATCAGGGCTCTCGCCCTCCCCCGAAAAAAAAAGAAAAAAAGAAAAAAAACAAAGGAAAAATTCCTTTGTTATTATGCGGTTGTTGTTACAAGAGTAGCCTCTGTAGCACTTGTTCCTTTGTACGCCTTACCAACTGTTGTATCAACAGCGTTGGTAGTGAAGTACTTAGCAGCATTAACAGTGTCTTGTGCGTTGAATCCAGCGATCAATGTTGCTACTTTACTCGTTGAGTAAGGTGAAGCGAACGATTGAACTAAGAATTGTCCGGCACTAACGCCTGTTTTAGCAGTGAAGGCAGCATCACATAGTGGTGCAGAACTTCCTAACAATTGCGCAGCGACTGTGTTGACACAGCTACCACCGATAACTATCAAGTTCTTTGTTGAAACAGAAGAAACTTCAGAGTCCTTTACGAAAGGTGCTCCTAATTCCTTAACTGATCCAGAACTAGATGATCCAGCAGCGACTGTGGCTCCGGTTGCAGTGAACAATACATCTGAGTACATCTGATCGTCTGGATATGAGACAGTGACCTTATTTTGGCCAGTAGTATCTCTTATCAAGAACGTTCCGAATAAGTCTAACGCCTGATATTTATCAGTGTCAGAACTTAATTGGCTGAAACTTGTTCCTCCATCAGTGAAGACTGGTGCATTAACAGAAGGTGTCTTTGGACTTGTTCCTTCATTACCCAATGAAATACATATAGCATTTCCGTTTGAGTTTGCAGAAGTCTTTTCCTCCATTACGAGAATGGCGGGACCGAATGTAGAGTTAAAGTTACAATCAATTGTACCATCGCTGTTTGTATCAACAGCTGTCAACAAACCTGATGCTCCGTTTACATCACCATTAGTGATGGTCCAGTTAAGCATTCCAACCTTAGTGTTTCCGGTATAGATTCCTCCAGTCAAACGTGTAGACAAATTAGCTCCCAATGTTGCTCCTGATTCATAGTCTGAAAGCAAGAACTCTCCTGGTAAGGCATAGGTTGTCGCATTAGTCACGTTTGTTGAAGACAATATCGTAAACCACTCACCGTTCTTCAACATTATTCTTGGGAATAAAGTTGTTGTGCCTGCAGCACCCCAGGTCATATTTACAAACCTATTGGTGTCAGTTGAATCAGTGTTATTTGCAGTAATGGAATACGTTTGACCATCCAAATTTGTAGATGCTACTAGTAATAATCCAGTGTTGAAATCAAATTGCTCGCCAGTCACAACGTCTACAAAAGAGACTTTGTTGTTTGTCGAACTATTTGATGGGATTGAAGAAACTCTCAAAATTCTTCCCTTATCTCCTGAGTTAATCAGAATAAGGTCGTCTTTGAAAGCTTTTTGTCCCTCCTGAACTACTATATTTCCTCCAGCTCTGTCAGTGGTGTTAACCAAAGTCAAAGTAGTGTCAGCAGTATTGTCGTTATCAAGTGCATATTGCAATGTCTTTGCTCCAGATGTTCCAGCCAAAGCAGAAGTAAACGTAACCTTTGCTGAAAGCTCATTAGCTTCAACAACGATTGAATCTCTTGAAGTGTCAGTTAATGTAGGAACATCTCCCGCAAACGTGACTTTCAAGTTTCCGAATATTCTGTCTGTGAATGAATCACCTGATTTGATATAGTCGCCTGTGCTGTCCTTTGAAGCTTCTGAGATTACTATCTTACTAAGCTTTCCGGTTTGGAAAGTTAAGGTAGATCTTGTATTCTCAATTGATTCAAGGTCAGAACCAGCTCTTACTACATCAGCAGCAGGGAATTGCAATGTCTTTGCTCCTAGTAACAATTGTATGTCTCTTGGGTCTCCAGCAACTGTTGGGTGAGTTACGTCCTTAACGTATATCTCAAAGCCGCCAGCGAATTTATAGCTGTAACCTTTAGTAACAGACTTTCTAACGCCGTCAACCTCGATTGAACCCGCAGTGGATGATGAAGTTGTAACAAGCTTAACAGTGTGCTCAATATCATTTACGGTAACTTTCTTCTCTTCACCACCAGAAACGGTAATTTCCGAACCTGATCCGTAAAGATAAAGATTGTTAACGTCTGAATTTGCTCCTATTGTGAACTTGTTTCCAAGAATGTTTAACTCTGCATTACCAATAACGCTTGAATCTGACTGATTTATGGCCTTAGTCAATGTTAATGTGTAATTATAGAAGTTACCAGCTGTTGTTCCAATTTGTAGAGCATGGACAGGGTCTATTGACTCCCCACTCTTTCCAAATGTCAAAGCGGCTCCTCCTAGATTTAATGACTGCGTATATGCATACGAAGTCCCAGAGTTATCATACGCGGTACCATCAGCTAACAAAGAAGGCATTTCTGTCTTAGTTAATACGCTTCTAGCAATGTTTAATGTGCTATTAGAATATAACTTTTGGCTTGAAGAAGCCACATTGACAGCATCCCCGCCTGTTGCAGAGGCACCGGTTGTTGTACCAGATGTCGCAGTTTGTTTAGCAAGCTCGGCCTGTAACTTTGTATTGATTTCTACAACAGCAGCAAGATCTACAGCAGCACCAGGTGCGCTTCCGTAGACTTCTGCTACGTCAGCGTTTCCACCCTGTACGAATGGAGCTGGATATGCAGCAGCTGCAAGTGCGATTGTTGAACCAATCATTACAGTGCTCGCCAAAACTGAGGCAATTTTTCTAAAACTTATCATTATTTATTTTTATCCTCCTTTTTGCTTATTACCCTTAGCAGTCTCGCAAGACTCCTCCTAGAGGTGGCTTTAAAACCAGCTATGGAATGTTAGTAATATAAATCACCAACATCTCTAAAGCTTTAGGGATTAACAACCTAACAAATTTTCCTTTAAAAACCTTTGCCTAGACTAGGACTTAAACGAAGTAGTATCTTCAGGCACCTAACAATCATTTATAAAGCTTTCGGTACTACTAGGAGTGACAACTCTTTTTCACCCAAGTCCATATTTTTATAAAACCGAACAAATACCTAATATA
>Ga0163199_1003055_pt1 | contig 10158 bp, 11 predicted proteins | sample PL_2010_150m_FD_113537 | JGI IMG/M metagenome (GOLD analysis project Ga0163199, IMG submission 113537) | Freshwater microbial communities from Powell Lake, British Columbia, Canada to study Microbial Dark Matter (Phase II) - PL_2010_150m | ecosystem: Environmental > Aquatic > Freshwater > Lake ...
ATCCTTTCCTCACCATTTCAACGGCTTGGCCGCGGACTTTTGGGAGGTTAGGCTCCTTTGTATATGCCATATGCTTGGAATCTTAAACTATTAAGTGGTTCCAAGCTATTGAACCATAACGGCAGGGAACTTACCCCGGCAACCCACATATTGCTTATGGCATCTCGGGCGGGCTTATCTAAAGCGGTTATTGCCGCGTTGGAAGAGGGGGCTGATATTGACACCTGCGGTTGCGATGGATGGAATTCTTTAGGTCTTGCAACTTTTTATGGACACTATACTGTTGTAAAAATTCTTATTGCTTTCGGTGCTGACCCGCACATTCTTTTTGAAAAGGGCGCCACGCTTTTGATTTATGCCGCAATGCAAGGACACTTGGAAATCGGAGAGTATCTCATTTCTCTCGGTGTGCCGATTGACGTGGTCGATGGTGACGGTGATTCCGCCATGTCTGTCGCACAAAAATTCGGGCATGAGAAATTTATCGCGATGCTTGAAAAATATATGAAGTAGTTTTATTCGCCTCCGTCTGTCAAACTTTGCATATGCAAAGTTTGACAGACGGAGGCTTTTTCTTGCCAGAGTTTGTCCTTTATGGTAGAACGAAGGGGAAAGTTGGACATTGAAATTAGACCCGCTGTCGCTCGTGTTGAGCTATGGCGCGGCAAAGAAGGAGGGGAAATGACACATACAAATGAAAAAAAAGATGTTGAAAGATCAAGACTTATGTCTCGGCTTTTGAATCATGAAGATGAATTGACGAACAAGGAACATTTCGCACTGAACGAAATGTTCGGAGCACATTGTTATTCTCCGTTGGAAGATCTTGTTATTGAAAGAGAAAAAGGGATATGGGTGTGGGATATTGAGGGAAAAAAATATATGGACGCTCTTTCCGCATATTCCGCGCACAATGCCGGGCATTGTCATCCGAAGATTGTGAAAGAATTAAAGAAAATATGCGGAAAACTTGATACGACATCAGGTGCTTTCTTACATAAAGAACTTGGTCCGTTTAAAGCGGAATTGGCGACCTTTTGCGGGAAAGATATGGTGTGGCCGCAAAATGGTGGTGTTGAAGCGTGGGAATTTGCTCTCAAGGTTTCGCGTCTTTGGGGATACAGTAAAGCAAAAGGTGTTCCTGAAAATATGGCGGAAGTAATTGTTATGCACGGAAACTTTCACGGACGAACTATCGGCGCAACAAGCGCTTCTTCTGAGAAGGCTTACAAAAAAGGTTTCGGACCGTTCCTTCCCGGAATTGTTTGGGCTGACTACGATGATGTTTCCGCACTGAAAAAAGCGATTACGCCGTACACGGTTGCCATTATTTTTGAACCGATCCAAGGCGAAGCGGGAATAAAAGTTCCACATGATGGTTATTTGAAAGCGATACGGGCACTCTGTGATGAACACAATATCTTGATGGTTGCCGATGAAATACAAGTCGGACTTGGACGCACCGGATACAAATTTGCCTGTGATTATGAAAATGTCGTACCGGATTTATATATTATCGGTAAAGCGCTCGGTGGGGGTCCGATACCTGTTTCTGCTGTTGCGGGAAATGATAATATTCTTGGTCTTATTGAGCCCGGTATGCACGGCTCAACGTTTGCCGGAAATCCGCTCTCTTGCCGTCTTGCTCGTACGTATCTCGAAATTTTACAAGAAGAAGATTTAGCGAATAAAGCGCGAGTGATGGGCGAATATTTCAAAGAACGTCTTGAAAATCACATCTTTTCTCCTTATATCACAGAAATTCGAGGAAGGGGATTGCTCATTGGCGATGAACTGAATCGTCCCGCTCGTCCTTTCTGCGAAGAATTAAAGGAGCTCGGCCTTTTGTGTAAAGAAACGCACGGCAACATAATTCGCCTTGCACCACCGTTAATTATTGAACCGGAAGAAATCGACTGGGCAGTAAAACGTATTAAAAAAGTTTTGGAAGTCTAAAAATACAACCGGCACGAAGCGATTCGTGCCGGTTTTTTATTTCATAGACAAGTATATTGATTTATGTTAAAACTGATTCAGTATGTTTTTTGGAGATAACGAATGAAAACAGAAGATGAACAAAAACGAGCGGATGGTTCGGTTTCTTACAATCAAAAGATCAAAGGGCCGTTACTTATTCATCCGGGTCAAGGAAGCATTGATGAACAAAAAGATAAAATCATGCGCGAGGAACAGCGAGAGCCGCTTTATAAACTCATCCACAGTGTCAGCGATGAAGAAGTGAAAGGGCACGTGCTCGTCAATTATGAACAAGCCCCGGAAGGTTTCAGTGAACCTTCCTTGATGCGATTTTCCATTCCGCGATGGGCTCGCTATCATGAGGTATATTGGGAATCGTTGAGCGGGAGGCTTAAATTGGCGGTCGGAGGCGTGGTTAAGTTGGAGTATGATAATATACTCGGGACGCTTATGATACGCCACTTTGATACGCCGGGCCATCAAAAAAAACCGGCGAACTTTGTCGCGAAATTGATCGCAAAATTATGCCTTCTGGTTGAAAGGGGCGAATTGACCACTGACTTTACGAGATGGCGCCACAAAGCGGAATATTCCAGCGCGATTGGACAGCTTTCGCCGGGTCAGGCAACCTTTCTCGTAACGCTTCTAAAATTGTTCAAAATTATTTAGAAAATATTTTAACCGGCACGGAGTTCTCCGCGCCGGTTTTTATTAGTTGACTTTTTCTTTATGATATGATATGCTTATGTTCAGATTTTGACAACACAAAAGGTGAACACCATGAGTACTCTATTGAGAAAGGTGCCGGTAGTCACCTATACACTACTGGAAAGGGTTGAGGCCCAAAAAAGACAACGTAAGATTGCTGAATCCTATCGGGCAGCGGCAAAAGAATACGAAGCTGCTTTGTTAAAAACAAAACTGGAAAACGAAAAGCGGCTTGCGGAAAAAAGGGCGATCCGCGAAGAAATAGAACGCACTCACGTGATTCCACCGCTTGTTTTGGAAGAAAAACGGGAAAAGAAAGAGGCACAAAAGAAAGTGCGCGAATTTGCTTTGGTGGAACAATACCGTCAAAAAAGACTCGCGGAAGATATTCTGCGTGCACAAAAAGAACATACGTTCCGAATGAAACGGTTCAGAAAAGAAATGCGTCTTGCCAGAGTTGTTCCTATTGAAATAAAAAGACTTCCCGTAATGTTTGATGAAAGCGTTATCGGAAAAGCCGAGCTCCTTGAGTGCGAAAAACCTTTGGTTTCCGTACTGGCGAATTTTGCCCGTGTGGTCGGTTTTGATGTTGAACTGGACGAGTGGGAAGACAAGACCGCGGTTATTCTTTGGAAACCCTATCCTTATTGGAGATATGCGTTTTCGGGAGAGAAGAAAAATGTCGTACCGAAAAGGTAACTGACGCAGGTTGAACCTGCGTCAGTTTTTTTGATTAAAACCCCGGGAAGAAATCTTTTTTGATCTGCGAATCGCGCACTCCTATTTCTTTCAGCATTTTATCCATGGCGATAACCATCGCCATGGGGCCGGCAATGTAAAATATCCTTTCTCGGTAGTCGGAAATATTTTCCGTTATCATTTTTTTATCTATAGCTCCGCGTCCGCCGTTCCATGACGGGGAAATGTTTTCCGTATCGGATAAAATATATGTTGTTTGAAGACCGAACGCATGCTCGGCATCATCAAAGATTTTTTTGTAAGAGATATTCTCCTGTTTTTTATTGGAGTAGAACAGAAGAATATCGCGCTTTTCTCCGCTATCCAAAACATATTTGATCATGCTTCGGAAAGGGGTGATGCCGATTCCCCCCGCGATAAAAATTAATTTTTGTTTGGGATCTGCCGGCAAGACAAAATCTCCGACGAGATGCGAGGCGATTATCGGGTCGCCTTTTTCCATAGAAAGCAGTTTCTTTTTGAAACTGCTTCCGCTATCGCAGAATCTTACGCCGATACGAATATCGTCTTCCGTCGGGGAAGAGGAAATGGTGAGATAGCGGCGATTTCCGCGGTTGTCCGGATTTTCATGCGGAAGCGTCCACTCCATATATTGTCCGGCTTTGAAACGAAACTTTTGAGGAGACTCAAAAATAAATTCTGCGGTATCTTCGGCTATGACTTCTATGCTCTTGAGCTTTAGGAGAAGATTTTCTTTTGCGCTGACAAAATACGAACAAAGGTTGCCGACGAGGAGAGCGATCTCCGGCGTGGAGTATATTTGTCCCGCATGTATCCATGGAGCAAAGAGAGCTCCGACAATCGCTCCGTATGCGATGCGTAATTTTTTTGTCGGCGGCGTGGTGAGAGGTTCCGTGAGCATAATAAAAGCAAAAAAGAATATCGGGGAATTTCCGAGAGCTCTTGCCGTTACCGAGAACAGGTTTCCTCCCGACACAATGGCGGGAGCGATTATTGACATCAAAGCAACAAAAATAAATGACCATACGAGATCAAAACGTCCGATCTTGCGGACAAGAAGCATTCCTCCGAAAAGCACGAAGGGAAGCATCGCCGGAGTTCCGACCCACCACGAGGCGGAAAGGCCGATAGTAAGAGACGTGAGCACTACGGCGAAAGCTGCTGGATTCCAAATATGCCGTTTTTTTATCGCGAACATATATTTGGAAGCCATTGCCCAGACGGATGCCCAAAAAGCGAGCGCATAATAACTCGTATCTGTTGTTGATGTCGGAGGAGAAATGAGTGCCGTTAAAATGAGTGCCGTAATATATACTGATTCGGTGTTGGCAGATACTTCAAAAGTTCGCGCAAAAATTTCATTAGCGGCCGCACAGAAGAACAAAAAGAAAGCGATTGAAAAGAGTATCGCGAACGGGTGGTACTGAAGTACGCCGAAATAACCGAGAGCGGCGGCTCCTCCGAGAATAAAAATAAGCGAGTACAGCGTCAGGCGGTACATGGTCGCTTTGTCTAAAATTCGATCTATAAAAGTGAACATAAAATTAAATTACAAATATTTCTCAAATCCGCTCGTCATCGTGGCCACGCCGTTTTTATCAATGGAATATCCCTCAAACTCGGCGAGGCTTTCAATGAATTCAATTCCAAGTTTACCCATGGCGAAGGAGGGAGTGGCAAAGCGGTCTGCTTCATAAATATTCGGCCCGATGATGGTGATGCTGGCTATTTCATCGGCGGGGGCATTATGATCGGACGGATCGTAGATGTGTTTTCCGCGCGTCTGATTGCCGGATGTTGCGATGCCTCTGTTTGTTGCTCGGAGAATTTTTACCACCTCTTTTCCGTTGAATGGATTGCGGATGCCGATCTTCCATTTTTCGCCGTTCTCGTTTGATCCGCGCGCTTCAATATCGCTTCCGACGTTGATATAAAAGTTTTTCCAACCGTCATTTTTCAGTATTTCCGCGGCATTATAGATAGCCCATCCCTTGACCAAACCGGACGGGTCCAAAAAACCTCCCGGCGATCTGATGTCAAAAAATCCGTTGGAAAGTTTTTTTGTCTCTTCGCAGAGTTCAAAAACTTTTCGCATGTCATCGGAGTAATCTTCCTCTTTTGTGATGCCGTGATTGATCTTTGTTATTTCACTCGTTTCTTTGTAGACGCTGAATCTTTCGTCAATGGAATGGAAATACGAAAATACTTTTTCAAAAACAGCATCGGAAATGGCATTTCCGACAATATCAAGAATAACCGGCATCCCCATGATGGTTCGCACCTGCTTCATGCTAGTTAAGAGCTTGTTTAAGAGCGGAATCAAGTGATGCGATGAACGCGGGACTGGTTTCCGAAGCACCGGAAACAGCATCAATGTTTGCACTCTGTGCACTGATCGCTTCAGAACGGAGGATCGGCAAGGCGTAGGAATTGATGTTGCCCGAATTCCCATAATTCGGATATTGCAAGAAAGAAATATTGGAAAGTTTTCCTCCGCTGATGATGGCTGCTACTTGAATACTTCCATAGTATTCATTGATAGAATTGCCGGTATAGGTTCCATTTTTGTATTTGCCGGTCGGAGTAGGAGTGGGTTTTGGCGCCGTCGCGATAGGAACAGGATTCGGTGTTGGCACAGGTGCCGGAGTTGTCGGCGTTACAGGGGAAGGAACCATAGTTCTTCTTTCTGACTCATCACCCTCTCCTTCATCATCGTTGACTATTTTTCTTATTTGAGAAACGATCTTTTCCGGTATTGTTGTTTGCGCCACCGGTGGAGTTGAAGGAACTACCGGAGAAGTTTTGGGCGTTGCTTTTGGTGGCGTGTTTGCGTCGGAAGGAACCATTTGCGGAATAACCGTAACGGGAGTTTGCTCTGTTAACGCATAAGCGGTGAAAGAAAGTATGAGGAAAAAAGATAAGTAAAATTTTTTCATAGAATGAGTGAAGTATTCGTATACTATAGCATTTCCAAGCCGAAAAGTAAAAGTGGAAAGTGTGTTTTGCGCTTCTCTGTTCATGCGCAAAAACGCGAAGTCATCTTCTTTCGCTTGCAAATTTTAACCTAAATGTTTTAATAGATATCCGGGGATGACCCCTTCCAAAAAAACTTTTATACACGTAAGTCTGTTTATTTTTTATGGCAAAGAAAAAGAGAGTCATCATTATCGGCGCGGCGGGCCGCGATTTTCATAATTTTAACACGATGTATCGCGATGACGCGAATACTGAAATAGTCGCTTTTACGGCGGCACAAATCCCAGGTATTGCGGATCGGAAATATCCGGCGGAATTAGCCGGCAAATTGTATAAGAAAGGCATTCAAATTGAAGACGAGAAAAATCTGGAGAAACTCATTGTTGAGAAAAACATTGATGAGTGCGTTCTTTCGTACAGCGATCTCCCGTACGATACCGTAATGCATCTTGCCTCACGCGTTATGGCAGCGGGAGCGAAGTTTTCCATGTTTGGTATTAAGGGAACGATGATAAAAAGCAAGAAACCGATTATTGCCGTGGTGGCCGTTCGTACCGGTTGTGGGAAAAGTCAGACCTCGCGAAGAATTGTGGAGATCTTGCGCGAAGCGAAAAAGCGCGTTGTTTCCGTTCGTCATCCGATGCCGTATGGAGATTTGGTGGCGCAAAAAGTTCAACGTTATGCGGAACTCTCCGACCTTAAAAAACATGAATGCACTATTGAAGAGATGGAAGAATATGAACCGCACATAAATATGGGAAGTATTATTTACGCGGGTGTTGACTACGGAGCGATTTTGAAGAAAGCGGAGAAAGAATCAGATGTTATCGTTTGGGACGGTGGAAATAACGATATGTCATTTTATAAACCGGATCTTACCGTTACGGTGGTTGATCCATTCCGTCCGGGGCATGAAATAAAATACTATCCTGGCGAAGTGAATTTCCGCTTGGCTGATGTTATCGTCATCAACAAAACTGACTCAGCGAAACCGGAAGATGTGGAAATAATCATTGAAAACGCAAAGAAATATAATCCGAAAGCGAAGATCATCAAGGCGGAATCAACTCTTACGGTTGAACATCCTGAAATAATCAAAGGCAAGCGCGTGCTCGTTATTGAGGACGGCCCGACTTTGACGCATGGCGAAATGAAGATTGGCGCAGGTACGGTAGCGGCGGAAAGATTGGGAGCGAAAGAACTTGTTGATCCGAGAGAATATGCCGTTCGTTCCATTAAAGCGACCTTTGAAAAGTATCCGAATATCGGCAAACTCTTGCCGGCTATGGGGTATGGAGATAAACAGATCAAAGACTTGGAAGAAACCATCAATAAAGTTAATTGCGATGCGGTAGTTATCGCCACGCCGATTGACCTTTCCCGTTTCGTTAAAATCAACAAACCTTGCACGAGAGTAAACTATGCTTTATCGGAAGAAGGGAAGAAAGAATTGAAGGCCGTGCTCAAAGCTAAGAAGTTTATTTAACGCATTAAGAAAAAAGTAAAAAGAAAAAAGCCGGTTGCAACCGTCGTTACTTTTTACTTTTTTCTTTTAACTTTCAACTTATGAAAAAGAAAAGAATTATTATCGCTCTCGGCGGTAATGCTATTCAGCAAAAAGGAGAGAAGGGCACACACGAAGAATCTCTTGCGAATGTTCGCGCCACCATGAAGGCGATCGCTCCGTTGGCTCTCAATAATGCGTATGAAGTCATTATAACTCACGGTAATGGCCCGCAAGTTGGGAATATGCTTATTCAAAATGCGGCGGGGAAATCTATTGTTCCCGAGATGCCGTTGTTTCTTTGCGACGCGATGAGCCAAGGAGAGATCGGGTACTGGATGGAGCAGTCGCTCGGAGATTTTTTTGACGCGAAGAAAAGCAAAAAACATATCGTTACGGTGCTTTCGCAGGTTGTGGTGAAAAAGAACGATCAAGCCTTTCAAAATCCGTCAAAACCGATCGGCTCATTTTATTCAAAAGAAGACGCGGAGAAAATACGAACAGAAACCGGATTTACTTTTAAGGAGGATGCGGGAAGAGGTTTTCGCCGAGTCGTTGCTTCTCCCGAACCGATTGATTTTGTGGAAACGGATATCGTTCGCGATTTGATAAAATGCGGTCATATTGTTATCGCGGGCGGAGGCGGAGGCATTCCAGTTGTTTGGAAAGGGAAGCGATTGGAAGGTATTGATGCCGTGATAGATAAAGATAAAACAACGGCGGTGCTCGGGGATCTTTTGAATGCCGACCTGTTTATTATTTTGACTGCCGTTCCCGAAGTTTGTTTGCATTTCGATAAACCGAATGAAGAAAAAATTGGAACGATGACCGTAAAAGAAGCAAAAAAATATATTAAAGAAGGACATTTCGCCGAAGGAAGTATGAAACCGAAAATTGAAGCGGCGATACGATTTCTCTCAGGTGGAAATAAACGGAAAGTTCTAATCACAAACACGGAAACTTTTGCTGAGGCATTGGAAGGAAATACTGGAACGTGGATAGTGAATTAAGAAAAAAAGAAAAAATGACGAATGACAAAAAAATTGATAAACTTTGTTTATGAATGAATTTCAACCAATCGAAAAACCTCGTTCGGAATGGCCGATTGAACAACAAGCGAACTTTGAAGGTTCGTGGACGAATTTGATGATTGAACGGTTGAGAAATCCGGAGATGCGAAAACAGGCTGTAGACCTCATCTTTGAGGCGGAACGGTTATCGGATGGAAAATTGACATTAGATGAATATTGTGATGATAACGGAAATGTGTCTTGTAAGTTGTTTGTCGCTCGAGGAAGAGGTGTGATAGAGAAAGAATTTGATAAGGCGATAAATTCCGTTTCCTCTGTTACTCCGCTTACCTCAGATTTCAAAACAGGTGTTGGACCGGCCACTTATTCCGATAAAGAGGTCCCGGGAAATATTCCCGCCCTTGGACACGAGATTGTCCCCCCTTTGTTCAAGTACGGTGAAGAGTGGAAAGAAAAAACATTAATGATTACTGAATCTCATGAAAAGGGACATCGAGTCAGGACGTATAACCCGCCGATTGCCGATGAATCGAATGAGGACTTTGCCTTCGCGCTTGGCGAAAAATTTTGGAAAGCATTTGATTTTGAGAAGATAGAGTTTACAGATCAAGATTTGGAACGCTTGCGCAAGCGGGAACACATCAGCGATGATGTCAGCGATGATCAAATCAAAAAGAATGTAATACGATATTTGAAGTTCCCGACTGAACTATCGGAGCGAATGTCCCAACTCAAGAATTATTTCGGAATGACGGGTGAAGATATCTTTACTAAAGGACATCTTCGTTATGCGAAAGACCATTATGTTAAGGATACTGAATTTGATAATCAGATGACCGAGTTCTTTCAAGCTATTACTCCCGAAAAAGAAGACGCATTCATCGAGCTTATCAATTCGGCGGGGATTTAACAAAAAATGGAAACGACAAAAATAACATTATTCAAGGGAAAAGAAATTCGCAAAACTCTTCACAAAAACGAGTGGTGGTTTTCTGTCTTGGATGTGGTTCATGTTCTCACGAATAGTCCGGAACCGAAAACTTATTGGGCAAAAATGAAAGAGCGGGATAAAGAAATTTCGGAACCGTTCCCATTTTGGGAACAGTTGAAATTACCCGCGGGAGATGGAAAAATGAGGGAAATCATTTCCATGATCAATTGAAATATCCCGTTCGAACTTGATATACTTTATATAAACTTTATAACTTAATTTTTATGAAACATCTATTATCTCTCAAAGAC
>Ga0163199_1003057_pt1 | contig 10155 bp, 9 predicted proteins | sample PL_2010_150m_FD_113537 | JGI IMG/M metagenome (GOLD analysis project Ga0163199, IMG submission 113537) | Freshwater microbial communities from Powell Lake, British Columbia, Canada to study Microbial Dark Matter (Phase II) - PL_2010_150m | ecosystem: Environmental > Aquatic > Freshwater > Lake ...
CTTTTTTCAGATCCGGATTTGATACATGGAATGACATGGATCAATGTGAAAGGAAAAACTCAATATGGGAAAAGTGTCCTAAACTTGGAAGAAGCAAATGAAGTCATAAAAATATTGAAAAATTTTTGTGCAAATAGGAAGGAAGTATCAATCGGGGTTGTGACATTTTTTAAAGATCAAATGGATTTAATTGAAAACAAAATAAAAAATGAATCCATCCTTGATAATTCGGATATCACTGTTGGCACGGCTCATAAATTCCAGGGAGATGAAAAAGATATAATCATTTTTTCACCTGCTATTTCGGAGGGTGTACAGCAGAAGACTTTGAATTGGATTAATGACACAAAACAACTTTTAAATGTAGCAATAACTCGTGCAAGAAGTTCTTTGATCGTTGTAGGTGATTTAGAAAAATGTGAAAATGAAAAAGGGTTTATGAGATCTTTAGCTGAATATTGGAAAAGCATAAAACATATAAAAGAACCTTCTTTTGATTCAGGAATTGAGAAAATTCTTTTTGATGAACTGAGAAAAAATAAGATCAAAGTGACTCCACAGTATAATGTGATGGTCCAGAACAAGAAAGCATATAGATTAGACTTCGCACTTTTTGTAAATCAGAAAAAATTTGATATTGAAATAGATGGAGCAAAAGCGCATTCAGACAAGGCAGATTATGATAGTTTACGTGATACTCATCTGCGAAGCGATGGTTGGAATATAAGACGATTTCCTGCTTCAAGGGTTGAAAATGATTTGGATGGTGTGATTGATGAAATTTCGAGATTGTGCTAACCAATTCATCGGTTAAAAGAAAAATCATGAAATAGAACACGGATGGCGCGGATGACACAGATGCGCACGGATCTGTGAAAATCCGTCCGATCCGTGTAATCCGTGTTCCCGTTTCATGGATACTCAGCAATTATTGTCAAAACAATAATTGTATAGACAATAATGTTTATATCCTCTCAAGTTTCAAAACGATGCCGTTTCGAAACCTATATGCTGATAGTGAACAATTATTATAGGGGTACTATTATGGAAAATCAGATCCTCTGGCTCAACAAAAAAGAAGTGGAATCGCTGCTTGACATGAAAGGCACGCTCAATGTCGTTGAAGAAGCTTTCAGGCAGCACGGTCTGAAAAAAGTCCAGATGCCACCCAAGCTGTATCTTTATTTCAAAAACCACAACGGCGATCTGAGGACAATGCCTGCATATCTTGAAGAGCAGGATATTACAGGGGTGAAGATCGTGAACGTCCATCCAGATAATCCGAAGAAAGGGCTTCCTACTGTGATGGCTCTTGTTATCCTGAACTCAACAGTAACCGGCGCGTCCATTGCGATAATGGATGGCACGCATCTCACAGATATGAGAACAGGCGCGGCTGGCGGGGTCGCAGTGAAATATCTTGCGAGGAAGAATTCGAAAGTTGTGGGGTTCGTGGGCACAGGGAACCAGGCAAAGACACAGCTTCTGGCGATTAATGAGGTTATAGACATCGAGGAAGTAAAAGCTACCAGCATTTCTGAAAAAAGTAACCTGGCATTCAAAGAAGAGATGGAGAAAAAGGTGGGCTGTGAGATAACTGCTAAAAGGAGCATCAGGGAAGTTTGCGACTGCGATATCCTTGTAACAACAACGCCTTCAAGGGAGCCAGTTGTTATGAACGAGTGGATATCTGAGGGGACTCATATCAATGCCATAGGCGCGGATGCAGCAGGCAAAGAAGAGCTTGATCCTGCTATATTGAAGCGGGCAAAAATCGTTGTGGATGACATCCCCCAGGCAACGCATTCTGGTGAGGTAAATGTCCCGATATCAAAGAAATTGATCACGGTAAAGGACATCTGCGCAGAGCTTGGTGAGGTGATCACGGGAACGAAAAAGGCAAGGATGAGTGATTCTGATATCACGGTCTTTGATTCCACAGGTCTTGCGATACAGGATGTTGCGACTGCGGATATGGTGTATCAGAAGGCATTGAAGGCGAACATGGGTATGAAATTACAGCAGTTTTGATCTACGATTTTTTGACCAATATATTAACACGAACGAACAATTTAAGAAGGAACAAACATGGAAAATTCAGAATTTAAAGATCTAAAATTATCAAAAGAGATACAAAAAGCAATTACAGATATGGGATTTGAAGAAGCCACACCGATCCAGAGCTACTCTATTCCTTATATGCTGGAAGGAAAAGATGTGATCGGACAGGCGCAAACGGGGACTGGCAAGACAGCAGCATTCGGTATTGCAGCTTTAGAGAGGGTAGATCCGCACAATAGGGGTGTACAGGCTGTAATTTTATGTCCCACAAGAGAGCTGGCGATCCAGGTATCAGAAGAGCTGAAAAAGCTTTCAAAATATAAAAGAGGCATTGAGATTCTGCCCGTTTACGGCGGACAACCTATCGATCGCCAGATAAGGGCGTTAAAAAATGGTGTCCAGATAATTATTGGCACACCAGGGCGCGTTATGGATCATATGGAACGCCGGACTTTAAAACTGGATGGCGTAAAAATGATCGTACTGGATGAAGCAGATGAAATGCTGGATATGGGATTCAGGGAAGATATTGAAACCATTATGAGGAAGATCCCTAAGGAAAGACAGACCATTCTTTTTTCTGCAACTATGTCAAGGGCTATTCTTGACCTGACAAAAAAGTACCAGACAAAGCCGCAAATGATCAAATTGGAACATAAGGAAATGACTGTTCCAGAAGTTGAACAATTTTATTATGAAGTAAAATCACAGGCAAAACCAGAGGTACTTTCACGTTTGATCGATATTAATGATATTAAATTATCACTTGTGTTCTGTAATACAAAAAGACGCGTCGATGAACTGGTTGATATTTTAAAATCAAGAGGATATCTTGCTGATGGATTGCATGGGGATCTGCAGCAAAGACAAAGAGACATCGTCATGTCAAAATTCAGGAAAAAAGAGATAGAGATTCTTGTGGCAACAGATGTGGCAGCCCGCGGGATCGATGTGGGGGATATAGAGGCTGTATTCAACTATGATATTCCTGCTGATGATGAAAATTATGTCCACAGGATCGGAAGAACAGCAAGAGCAGGAAGGACAGGGCGTGCAATTAGCTTTGTGACAGGAAAAGAAGTTTACAGGATAAGGCAGATACAGCAATTTACAAAATCCAGAATTATTGCCCAGAAAATCCCTTCTGCAAGTGATATCGAAGAGGTCAAGACAAATTTGCTCCTGGAAAAAGTTAAAGGGATCGTTGATGCAGGGCATCTTGGAGAATATAGTAATATGGTTGAAAAACTCACCCAGGAAGATTATTCTTCTTTAGATGTAGCTGCTGCTCTGTTAAAAATGCAAATGGGCGAAAGGGGCAAAGAAGAGACAATGAAAAAGAACCAAAACCTTTAATCTCGAATAAAAACACTAACCGGACAGGATAAATAACCATGGCAGTAAAAAAATACGAGAGCAAGGGAGCAGCCCTGACGATCGAAATAGATGAAGATAAATGCAACGGCGACGGGGAGTGTATTAATGTCTGCCCGACCAATGTTTTCGAACTCGTAGACGGCAAATCACATGCAACCAAAGCTGATGAATGCATCGAATGCTGCGCATGCGTGGATGCATGCCCCACAAAAGCCATCAAGCACAGTTCGTGCTAAAGACCTAACCTGAGCCTCATACCAAGTTTATCTGGAAGATGTGCGCTGTGCATATCTTTTATCACTTTCTCGATATCATAGCGTGTCCTGTGAAGTTTAATCTCTCCGGTAGCACTATCATAGACAGCAAAAGCAGCATCAGGATTTTCATCCCTTGGCTGACCCACTGAACCTGGATTAATCACAGTTCCAAGAGAGAACTCCTTCTTGAATTGAACATGGGTGTGACCAAGTACGAGAACATCTGCTTCTGCAGAAGCAAGGAAATGGGCGCTTGCATTTTCAGGGTAAATATATTCATCAACATCCCTGGGGCTTCCGTGGATCAGCACTATTCGCTTATTGTTCAAAGAAATAGATTCCCGGTTCTTTAGCTCCAGGAAATATTGAAGATTTTCCGGGGATATGTTCTTTTTTGTCCAGACAAGAGCTGCAGCAGCATAAGGATTGAAATCAGAGATATCACCAGTATTAAGCGCCCGTTCGTGGTTCCCGAGAATGGAAATTATCCTGTTCTTTTTAAATAATTCGACTGTCTCATTGGGATACGGATTATATCCTACTATGTCACCTGCATGCAATATTTTTTCAACGCCCATTTTATCAAGTTTCGAAAGCACAGCTTTAAGGGCTATGGCATTGGAATGGACATCTGAGATCAGACCTACAAGCATGATATTATATATTGTTGTCTAAATAGTTGTACTTTATGGAACGAAAGGTCAGAGCTTCTATGGGAACGCTGGGAGTTCTCGGATTGGAACTCGTTGCGATGGATACCCCGCCCACGACAGCATATCTCCAGATATATACCGAAAAGCGATGTGCAGCGAACTGCCTGTTCTGCGCCCAGGCAAGAGGCTCAAGTGCGGAACTAACCCACATAGCACGCGGTATGTATATGCCTGCAGACCTTGAGGCTGTGGTGCAGCGCCTTGGGATGGCTTATGACAGGAAGTACCTTGCCCGCGCCTGCATCCAGACTGCGCTTTATGACGAATGGTGGGATGATACCGTTTACCTTATAAAACGCATACACGAGGTTTGCGAAATACCCTTATCGCTTTCTGTTTTTCCTCTTGCTGATGAGAAATACAAGGAATTAAAATCACTCGGCGTTAACGAGATTGTGATACCGCTTGACGCATCCACACCAGCCTTGTTCGATAAGATCAAGGGAACCGGCGCAGGAGGACCGTATTCATGGGAGGGGCATATAGATGGTTTGAAAAGGGCAGCGCGTATATTCGGGAATATTGGAACCCATCTTATTATCGGTATGGGGGAGACGGATGAGGAGGCTGTGAGGGTGATCGATGAACTGCAGGAACATAAGATCAATACAGCTCTTTTCTCATACACTTATGTCCCGGGAGCTCAGATGTCGATAAGGCAAGACAATAAGGAGAGTATAAGACATTATCGCACAGTGCAGCTTGTAAGATACCTAATCACTGAAGGAAAAATAACTTACAAGGAGATGAGATTTTCAGATGGCGTTCTCTATGATTTTGGGGTCAAGAGGAGTGTTATAATCAAAGTTATCGAGGATGGATCAGCATTCCAGACTTCTGGATGCCCCGATTGCAACCGCCCGATGGCGAATGAGACTTTTTCGATGATCTATAATTTTCCAAGAATTCCGGATGAGATTGAGAAAGAGGAGATTAAAAGGGAACTGGGGGGTGTGTTATAAGAAAAATACCAGAACATGTCCCCTATAACGGAAAGTTATATCTATAACATGTACTCTATAATGGAATTATGCTGGAAGAGATAATAATCCAGAACCCCTGGTGGAAAACAAAACGAGTCAGTGAATCAAAACTGGGCAATATCAGGCGATCTGAATTCGATCCGCTCAAAGACGAACTTGAAGAAAAGAAAATCACCTGCCTTCTTGGACCCAGGAGGTCAGGCAAAACAACGCTCATGTACGAGCTGATAGGACATCTGCTCAAAAAGGGTGTTAGTGAAAGAAATATATTGTTCATGTCATTCGATAATCCTAAGATACGCCTTAATTTAGAGCATAATTTCGATGAAGCTATCAGGGATTTCTCAAACACCATGATCAGGGAGCCCATAGACGCATTGTCCGAAAAAACATATATTTTTCTGGATGAGATCCATAAGCTTGATGACTGGAGTAATATCATAAAATATTGGCATGACCTGGGATTAAAAATAAAATTCATAGTCTCAGGCTCATCTTCTTTGAGGATCTTAAAAGGCGGCGGTGAAAGCCTGCTCGGACGGATAAATTTTCATTTAATACTGCCGTTAAAATTTTCTGAGTTCACATGCAGGGCAGTGAGCGCAGATCTTGGAAATTTCAGCAGTATCAAGAGAGTACATGATGAATTGTTACTTGAAAAAAATGACCTGATCATCAAGCTAGATGAATATATCTTAAAAGGAGGTTTTCCTGAAGTTTTTGACATTCAAGATATTGAAAGGGCTTACGAAGTCTTAAAACAGTATAAAACCCTCACGATAAACAGGGATATTCTTGATCTAAAGGAAATAAAAGAACCAAGGATCCTGAGCGACCTGGCAGACCTCCTTAGTGATCATATGTCCCAGAGAATAAGCTATTCTGCATTTTCCGATATTCTCAATATAAAGGTAGACACGGTCAAGAATTATATCTCATATCTTGAAGAGTGCTTTTTGATCTATACCTCTTATCTCTACTCAAAAAAACAGGTAATTTCCACAAGAAAGGAAAAAAAATTGTATTTCATCGACTGCGGACTTCGAAATTCCCTTCTCTTGAAGGAAATAGATGAACTTGAAAAAACAAAGATCATCGAGAACATTGTTTTTTTCCATATACTTTCACTGAAGAAACGAGAGTTATTTCCTAGGATATTTTACTGGATTGACAGGACACGGAATGAAGTTGACATAGTGATAAATCTAAAGAAAGAGGTAATTCCGATAGAAGTAAAATATTCAGATAATATAGGGAAAAAGGATATAAAGGGTTTAATAAATTTCTGCGAAGAGTTTAAGACCCGCGGGCTTGTCATAACGAAAAACCTCCTGAGAGATGATGGGAATATTATTTTCATTCCTGCATGGCTTTTTTTGATAATGATTTAGGTAAGGGCGGACGAGGATATCCTTATATTTATGTGCAATGGCTCTATATCCTTATTCATACTACTTTCCATTATCTTTTCTTCCACCACGGGATTTATATCCTTTCCTGATCTTAGTTATCCCCAGCTTTTTTATCCCTTCGATCGTTCCCATGTCTGTTCCGTCAAGCAGGAACGCGCGCGCTTTCTCAAGCTCAATAGCATGATTTGCGAATACAGGTCCAAGCAGCTCTTCATGTATGGATTCATTGAACGGTATCCCTCCGCATAATTCATTAAATGCAGGCATTATTATTACCTCAGGGTCGCACCATTTCACATCTCCATAATGTTCCATGATCGCTTTTTCAATAAATCGTGTGCGTATCCAGACATGCTCAGAAACACCGTGCCCCAGCGTATCCACGAGCCTTATAGTTGGGTGGTTATGAGACATGACCACATGTGATGCACAAAGAAGAGCAGCATCAGGCCAGGTATGCCCGTGGAAATAGCCCACACTATCAAGAACAAATCCCCTCATGTCATGCATAGAGACATTTTCCGGGATAAGTTCTCCTATATCGCCATCATGGTTCCCTGGCACGATATCCACAGGTGCAAAACCTGCCAGTTCCTCAAGGAATGCCGGGACTTCCTTTTTTTCCTGCCATGAAGTCCTTGGTACATTGTGTTTTATATCGCCAAGCAGCACTATCCTATCAGGAGCGACATTCTCGATATATTTCCTGATGCGCGCCGTGCGCTTCTCGACCTGGCTCGGAATGCTTATGCCGCTGTGATAAAGCTCCCATTCGATGCCAAGATGAATATCTGCAATTACAAGCGTCCTGATAGTATTTTCGATCACGAGTGCGGGTTCGTTCAGCAAAGGGCTTATCATTTTCAGACTTTTCGCAGTACCCCGATCTTTGGCTCATAGCACCGCCCTTCGTCCATGAGCTCTTTTATTCCGGATTCCACGATCTGGGGGTCAATTCCGGCTTTCTGGGCGGTCTCTACCACCATGGAATATGATATTCCTTTACCTGTATCCAGTTTATCGATTATACCCGCGATTATTTCTTTTGGCCCGGTTTCCGGCTCTTTGAGTTCGGGCTTCGCATTATCTTCAACGGCAATGGTTTCTTCTATTTCCGGAGGTGTTTTTATTTCAACCGATTTTTCCTGCGGTTTCATCTGGTTTTGATTCTCAATATCATCGACTTTTGTTTCCCTATCAGAAGCAACCACCTCTATTGCATGGATGACGGCATTTTTGAGTTCTGCAATTGTTTTATCCAGGTTCTTATAATGTTCTATCGCCTTTACAGCACCGTCTGCAAGAACTGCATTTGTCCCTTTTCCGATCAAATATTCTTTAAGATCATTCCCTGACTTTCCTGAGCTTAATGCATCTTCTATATACTTTATTCTTTCAAGTGTGCGCTCTGCGGTATCAAGCACCCACCTGTCCCTCAGCTTCTCATCTGCATTGTTAATATCTTCAGGTCTTACGGATGTGTACACGCTCCCATCCTCTGGCTCGAATTTTCTTGCCTTTCCTACGACTGCAACGTATGCGGGGATGTTCAGCTCAGAAAGGAAAATTGCAGCCTCTGGCTGGTAATGTCCTGCATATACTGTGAATACACCTGTCGGGTCAGCTACACGCCCCCGCCACAGGCTGTTGTCCTTCCCGATGTTCTCTACCTCGGTCACAACGCCTACAATGAACAAACGGTTGCATTTAACACCAGTCGGGGTAATGATATAGTTCGGCGCTCTCTCATCACCTTCGCTGATATGGAGGGTTGACCTGTTGAATTCCCACGCAAAAATGCGCCAGGCTACTTCCCTGTCAAGTATCTTATCCATGCTGCCCTGCCTTTGAAAGAAGTTCTAATGCTCTTTCATTAATTTGGTCAAGCGATTCCCTGACCTTAGTAGCTACAAGCGTGATACCGTATTCACCTTTTGACATATTGCCTCTTGCAGTCAGCATTTTTCCCAGCAGCATCTTTTTCACTTCGTCTTCCACTGCATTCTGAGACATCGCTGCCTTTGCAATTTCTTTTGCCTGTTCAATTGTGATCCCACAAAGCGCCTGCGTCAGTTCGGCATTCAGAACAAGTGTCATAGCGCCAGTCCCATCATCGATAATGGCTTTGATCCTCATATCCAGTTTCTCATCCACTTTGCCATGTACCCTGCACATGCTCTTCTGGATGACGCGGGAGCATTCAGGACAGCGGGCTATCAACCCTGAACCCGGTCTCACAGAAAGAATGTTCCCTTCAATAACTACATCAAAAGCCCCTTCGCTTTCAATTATATCCCTTATCATGACCTTCTTCGGTTCTTTGAACTCGATGCTTTTTTCAAGCTTCTTTACCTTGCTATTCTCGTTGATATGCAGAGTTGGGACACCCCGGAATGACCTAACATAGGCATTTTTTACATCTATCGTGTTGCCAGCCACGAGTTCTGGCAGCAGTACCCATGAAGTAAAAGGAGCCTTTGTCTTATCATCCGCGCCAATTCCATTCAATATATTCTTAATTCCGTCTTTTGTTATTATCTCACGGGGTTCAATGCTAAGAATAGTGAACGCAGCGTTCACATTAACGTCCCCATCCCTAAATTCAGCAAGTTTTTTCTGCAAAATTTCCGGATTTATCGCAATTGTGGTATTAAGCTTTGTTACCTTTGATTTACTTCCGAAATTTATCTCAGGTCTATCCTGCCAGTTCCTTACATAAGCCTGCGTGATCTGGATAACATCGCCAGCATTGAGACCAAAATCATGCCATGCAGTAAAACTTCGTGCAGCTGTTTCATCACCCAGTATCCCTGAAAAAATAGTTTTTTCGATAGTATTGACGTTAATACTTTTTTTTGCTAGCTCCATAACCTGCGCAGTAAATTCGATATTTCGGTCGCCTATTTTTATGTCGCCAAGCTTGCAAACTATGCTTTTGTCCGCTCCGCCATATTTCTTGATAAGGCTGCGTTTAGCTTCTTCAAGCGGTACCCTGAATTCAATGAGCTTCTTTAAATCCGCCAATATGCTGCTTTCCTCTATTTCGTTATCAAGCGCCCTTTTTATTTGATCAACATGGGGCGCAAATTCATCTTCCATAGAGCCTCCTTCAGACTAATGGATCAAGAGCTAATAGGGCTGGAATGGATAAAAAGCCATCGGATAGATAGCCATGAGTCACTACATCGGGCTGAAGCGCCGAGGCATCAGGAGGATGCTCATGGATTTAGCATTTTAAGGTTCTCTATAATTCAAGTTTTTGATTGAGGCGCGGGAATAACTTGTTGATGTAGGGCATATTTGGCGAGTAAATAAAAAGATTGAATTTAAGCCATTGACAATCATATAAAGC
>Ga0163199_1003058_pt1 | contig 10153 bp, 10 predicted proteins | sample PL_2010_150m_FD_113537 | JGI IMG/M metagenome (GOLD analysis project Ga0163199, IMG submission 113537) | Freshwater microbial communities from Powell Lake, British Columbia, Canada to study Microbial Dark Matter (Phase II) - PL_2010_150m | ecosystem: Environmental > Aquatic > Freshwater > Lake ...
CTACCTGAATAATATCACCCTTCTTTATATACTCCTTAGCCTTCTTAACCATTCTGATAAAATCCGATTTCTTAAGATTACTGCTGATAGATAATTCACCAAGTTCCTTACCAGAAGGTTTTTGCTGAATAACAGACCGCTTAAAATCATTATGGATTAATTCTACCCTCTTAATTGCTTCTTCATAAAACTGTTTTTTCTTAAAACAGCTTGTGTCTTTTGGCAGAATAACATTATTTACAATCTTAATTGTATGGTTAAGCCGGTCAAAGATAAACAGGGTATCAGTCAGGATTAAAAGCGTGTCCGGGATTTTCAAGGTATCCTTATTTTTATCAGGAATATTTTCAAAGAACCTCACTGTATCATAACCGATATAGCCCAGGAGCCCTCCGTAAAAGCGCGGCAGAGCGCTAGACTCTACGCTGCGGAAATCCCGCATTAACTGTTTAATCTCATCAAGCGGCGTACGCGAGGTAACAAAACGCCTGCTTTTATCTTTCCGGCAATCAATAATTTCAATCTGCCTTCCCCTGCTTTTAAAAATTAAGGAAGGATCGGTACCCAGAAAGGAATAGCGGGCAATCTTTTCCTGGCCTTCCACGGACTCTAGCAAAAAAGAGTAATCTCCCTCTTTAATCTTTAAAAAAGCAGAAACCGGGGTATCCAGGTCAGCATTGATCTCTTTATAAACCGGGATAACGTTTCCTTTTCTACTTAATTTCAGGAATTCTTCTAAACTCGGTTTCATTCGACAATATCCTTGCTCGCCTTGCTCGCGAGGATAAATTCAGGCAATAACTTATGTCGCACTTCGTGCTCCATAAGTTATGCCTTCATTTAATCTTCCGGTAAAAACAACTCCTGTTTCCTGTATGGCAAGCCGCACCCACCTGACGCACCCGTATTAATAAAGCATCCATGTCACAATCGTAGGCTATGGATTTGATAAATTGAAAATGCCCGCTGGTTAGCCCCTTGACCCAATACTCTTTTCTTGAGCGCGACCAAAAACAACTCTTGCCTGATTTTAAACTCCTGCGCAATGACTCTTTGTTCATATAGGCGACCATCAATACTTCATTATTCTTGTAATCCTGGATAATCGCAGGTATCAGGCCGGACTTATCAAATTTCAAATCTCCCAATCTAAAATTTGGCTTTTTCATAATCTTACAGCTACCCCTCTCTCTTTTAAATAATCCTTGACCTGCCTTACGGAATACTCCTGATAGTGGAAAAGCGAAGCAGCTAAAGCAGCATCTGCATTAGCTTGCACAAAAACATTATAAAAATCCTCTAATTTTCCTGCGCCGCCGGAGGCGACAACCGGGATATTAACCTTCCGGGTTATGATTTTAGTCAACTCCAGGTCATAACCATCTTTGGTGCCGTCGTAATCCATGCTGGTTAAGAGTATCTCGCCTGCCCCGAGCCTGGAAGCGGTTTGCGCCCACTCCACCGCGTTAATTCCCGCAGGGGTCCTGCCGCCGTTGATAAATACTTCCCAGGAATCACCCTGCCTTTTGGCATCAATAGCCACCACAATACACTGGCTGCCGAACCTTTTTGAGGCAGCGCTGATTAACTGCGGAAATTTAACTGCCTGGGTATTTACGGACACTTTATCCGCCCCGGCATTTAAAATATTTCTTATATCTTCGATGCCTCCGACACCGCCACCGACTGTAAAGGGCATGAAAATATTTTTGGCGATTTTTTCAACCAGGTCCACCAAAGTTTTTCTGTTTTCAAGGCTCGCGGTAATATCCAAAAAAATCAGCTCATCAGCGCCCTGGGCATCATAAGCCTTGGCCACTTCAACCGGGTCGCCGGCATCGCGCAAGCCTAAAAACTTAACCCCCTTGACTACGCGGCCTTCCTTGATATCCAGACATGGGATAATACGTTTGGTTAACATTTAATGAACGCTTAACTTACGAACACAAGGTGTGAGTAAGTTAATGCGTGAATTAATCCCCGAAGTTGCGAGCAAATTTCAGTAAAAATTTGCGAAGCGGTTAACTGAGGGGATCTAAACTAATTTACTTTGTTTTTTTCTCAAGATAATTCTTTAAAAACATCCAGGTCTTCTTGCCCACTTTACCGTCAGCGGGAAGATTATTTGCTTTCTGAAAAGCCTTTATTGCTTCGCGGGTGCCCTTGCCAACCTTACCGTCAGCAACACCCTGATAAAAACCGGCGTTTTTTAAAGCCACCTGAATCTGCTTGTCACTGGGACGCTGCTTAACCTCACTGGTTTTCTGCATAACTTCTTTAGGCGCTTCGCTGGATTTAAGCGAAAATTCCCGTAAACTGTTTAGCTCCTCGTCTTTAGCGCGCAGCTGTGATTCAAGCGCAGTAACCTGATTTCTTAGCCCCTGAGTTTCCAGATCATTATTCTTACGCATCATAGCGCATCCACTTAAAGAAAAAACAAAAACCACTGCCAGCCCTAACAACAGCACTCTTTTTGCCATCGCACCCTCCCTTTTTTAATCAGCGCTTAACTTCAACGCCTCAACTAAAGTAAACCTGCCTTCGTACAAGGCCTTACCGACTATAACCCCAGCCAATCCTTGTTTTTCAAGTTTCTTCAATTTAAACAGGTCTTCTAAAGCAGCTACGCCGCCGGAGGCAATAACCTTTAATCCGGTTTCCTCAAGCAGCTCCCTAATCCCTAAAATATTCGGGCCGCTTAAAGTACCATCCCTGGAAATATCCGTATAAATTACCTGCTTAAAACCCATCTTTTTTAACTCTCTGGCAAAATCCAGGGTTGTTTTAGCAGCCCCTGAATTCCACCCTTGCGTTAAAACCTTCCCACCCTTAGCGTCAATACTCACAATAATCTTTTCACCAAACTTCTTCCAGGCCTTTTTCAAAAACTGCGCATCCATTGCTGCTTTTGTCCCCAGGACCACTCTTTCTGCCCCCAAATCAAGCAATTGAGAGACGGTTTTTAAATTTCTCACTCCTCCGCCGAATTCAAAAGGCATACCAGTCTTCTCCGCAATCTCTTTAACGAGATTCAAATTTTTAGGGGCACCGCTTGATGCGCCATCCAGATCCACGATGTGCAAAAACTTCGCGCCTCCCCTGGCCCAGCGCTTAGCCACCTTTACCGGGTCAGCGGAGTAAACCTTCTCCTGATCAAAATTGCCTTGAAAAAGCCTGACTACCAAACCATTCCTTAAATCTATCGCCGGTATAATTAGCATAAATAAAACAATCCTTTCCCATCTCGTAACAAGTCTCGATGGGATTTCGTCAAACAAAAACTTAGGGTGCTCAAATTCGCGCATATAACTTACGTTGCGCTTCGCGCTTCCGTAAGTTATGCGCTCATTAACATAATTCTACAAAATTCTTAATTATCTTTTGACCCACCGCTTGACTTTTCTCCGGATGAAACTGCACCCCGTAAACATTATCCTTCCATAAAACGCTGGGAAACTCTAATCCGTAATCAGTAGTTGCGGCAATCACAGATTTATCAACAGGGATAGGATAATATGAATGGCAAAAATAAACCTGCGAGCCGTCGGAAAAGCCACTTAATAAAGGACAACCGCTTGAGATAATCTTGAGATCATTCCATCCCATATGCGGGACCTTCTGGCCGGCTTTAACGCTGAATTTAACCACTTTGCCTTCTAAAATACCCAACCCTTTTTTTCCCTTGGCCTCCTGGCTGTCTTCAAGCAGAAGCTGCAGGCCCAGGCAAATTCCCAGAAACGGTTTCTTATTCTTGATCTGCTCTTTAATTACCTCAACCAGGCCTTGCTTTTCCAGCTCCGCCATCGCATCATCAAAAGCACCTACCCCCGGTAACACTATTTTATCACATGCACCAATATCGTTTTCTTTATTGGTTATGCTTGTCTTGGCGCCAAAAAGCTCCAGAGCCTTGGCTACGCTATGAATATTACCCATACCATAGTCAATAATCGCAATCTTCATTAGTCAATCACGCCTTTAGTCGATGGGATACCTTTTCTGCGCGGGTCAATACCAGTGGCTATATCCAAAGCTTTGCCGAAAGCCTTGAATACCGGCTCTAAAGTAGCATGTAAATCCGGATTAGGATTATCTATTTTTATATTCAGGTTCATTCCTAATTGCTTGGCAAGCGCATCAAAAAAATGTTCCGCATATTTAATATCATAACCGTCTAGAGGCTGAGGATTATACGTAGGCAGAGTTTGATTAAAGGTTAATTTGAATGAACCCCTACCACTAATATCAACGGCTACATTTGCAGTCACATCTTCCATTGGCGCTGACCAGGAGCCCAGCCTATTAATACCAACTTTATCTCCTAACGCTTCTTTAAAAACCTGCCCCAACACTATACCTAAATCTTCGTTGGTATGATGTATATCTACTTTTAAATCAGCTTCAGCAGTGGTAACTTCTAAATCAAAATGCCCCCAGAAAGCGAATAACTCCAGCATGTGGTCCAAAAAACCTATACCCGAATTAATCTTTGAAACTCCTGAGCCGTCAATATTCAGCTTAACGGTTATATTGGTCTCTTTGCTCTTTCTGTTTCTACTCGCTTCTCTCATCTCTCTCCTTGCCCGCAAGGGCATACCCGCGCAATTCCTTATAAGCGCGGGGTATCATTCAAATCTTGCCTTTACAGAATCTATGTGTTTTTGCAGGCCTTCAATACCGGCAATCTTCTCAAGCGGCTCGCGCATCTTCTCAAGCGCCTTCTTGGAATAACTGATAATATGGCTGCTCTTGACAAAATCAAATACAGACAATCCGGAGAAAAATCTGGCTGTGCCGGAGGTCGGTAAAACATGGCTTGGCCCGGCGACATAATCTCCCACTGCTGCCGGGCTATACGGCCCTAAGAATATTGCCCCCGCATTTTTTATAGACTTAACCAGCCTTTTGGGATTCTGGATTAGAATCTCCAAATGCTCAGGGGCTATTTTATTGGCAATCTCGCAAACCTGTTTTAAATTTTTGGCCAGGATAATATAACCATTATCACTATCTAACTGTGATTTAACTTCTTTAGCCAGGCTCTTGGAATTAGTGATTAATATGGCCAAACCTTTACTATGCTCAGCTTGGGCGCGCAGGTCAGCAACGATAAACTTCGGATCGCTAAAACGATTAGCGATGATCACCAGCTCCGTAGGCCCGGCAATCATATCAATATCCACCCTGCCGAAGACCTGGCGCTTGGCTTCACTGACATAAATATTTCCCGGACCGACAATCTTATCTACTGCGGGAATAGTTTTAGTGCCGTAAGCCAGAGCGGCAATACCTTGCGCTCCGCCTACACGATAAATTTCATCTACTTTTAAAAGATCCGCGATGACCAAAATATGCGGGTTAATATTTCCGTTTTTATCCGGAGGGCTGATCAAAACAATCTTTTTGACTCCGGCCAGTTTTGCCGGTAGCACAGTCATATAAACAGTGGAAACCAGCGGAGCTGTTCCTGCCGGAATATAAACTCCCACTTTCTCCAAAGGCGTATAATTCTCACCCAGTAGTATTCCCTCAGGCCCTTTGATCCTCCAGGATTTACGCAGCTGCTTGCGGTAAAAACGATTTACATTTTCAATAACCACTTTTAGGGAAGCGACAAAATTCGGGCTGATATTCTGATATGCCCCGCTGATCTCGATCTCCGAAACTTTAAGCTGGCGCGAACTAAGCTTAACCTGGTCAAACTTACGCGTATATTTAATCAGCGCGTCATCGCCAAAGAAACGCACATCATCAATAATCTTTTTGACCTTGTCCTCGATGCGCGTCTTTCGCGTAAGGCCACGGTTATAGATCTTCTCTAATTGCTTGCTGCTTGTCTTTATGATTTTCATTTTTTCTTACCGTTATACCGAATTATTAATTATATCCTTTAATTTCTCAAATGCCAATGCAAAATTCTCCGGGCTCGTTCCGCCTGCCTGGGCAAAATCCTGCCTGCCTCCGCCCGAGCCTCCGATAACCGGAGCAACCTGACGGATCAATGCCCCCGCATCCAAGCCTCTGGATAATAAATCCTGTGTAACTGCAATAACCAAATACGCTTTTCTTCGCTGATTATCTTGCGAACCTAAAGCAATCACTCCTTGTTTTAGCTTCTCTTTTACTTTATCCGCCAGAAGCCGTAAAGCATTCATATCTAAATTAGGCTCAAGCGAAAAAATTACATTTATGCCATTGCACTCTATTGCCTTCTCTATAAGCCTCGGCAGCGTATCCCGCAGGCTGTTATTAATTTCTAAACTGCGCTTCTTCTCTTGCTCCTTTAACTCCTTTAGCTTACTTCTCTTCTTAGGTTCTTCAACAGCTTTCTGCTGTTCATCTTCGATAAACTGCTCTGCAAAACTGGCAGTGGCACCTTCAATCCTCCTTATGCCGCTGGCTACTGAACCCTCACTAAGTATCTTTATAAGGCCGATTTCACTGACATTATCAAGATGCGTTCCCCCGCATAACTCTTTTGAAATATCTCCTATGGTAACCACGCGCACATTTTCACTGTATTTTTCTTCAAAAAATGCTAATGCCCCTGCTTTCTTTGCGTCTTTAAAAGCCATCTCTTTACAGTTTACCGCCTGATTTTTAGCAATAAAGCTGTTCGCTACCTCCTCAACTCTGGAAATCTCCTCCTTAGACAGCCTTTTAAAATGCGTAAAATCAAAACGGAATTTGTCTTCAGCAACCAAAGAACCCTGCTGCTGAACATGGGTTCCCAAAACTTTTCTTAAAGCCGCCTGCAATATGTGCGTAGCTGTATGATTCCGGTCGATATTCAACCTACGTTCAGTGTCTATATGCGCAACTACCTCATCCCCTTTTTTAAAGCTACCAGAACTAATCGTTCCAATATGTAAAATAACATTACCAATTTTCTGTGTATCCGAAACGGTAAATCTATTTTCATCTTTAGCTAAAATACCTATGTCGCCAACCTGGCCGCCGCTTTCAGCGTAAAAAGGAGTTTTATCTAGAATTATTGCGGCTTTCATGCCTAGGCTTATTTCAGTTAATTTCTTATCCTTTTTTCTAGAATCAATTATTTCTATTATCTCAGCTTCTACAGAATCATTCTCATAACCTAAAAATTTGGTATCTTTTAACTTTAAATCTAAGCCTTTGGTATTAAAGACTTCGCCTTTCATTGAACTCTGTACCCTAGAACGCAGCGACTGTTCAAGTAGTTCTTGATCAAATGCGTCTTGTGAAATTTGCATACCTTGTTCATTTAACCAACCTTTGGTTAATTCTAAGGGTATTCCGTAAGTATCATAAAGCTGGAAAGCTATCCTGCCTGCTTTTTCCGCATCCTGCTTTTGAGCTAGACCCTTGAATTTATTTTGGAATAAATCCTTACTTGAATTCAAAGTGTGAATAAAATTATTCTCTTCATTCAAAATAACCTGGGCAATATCCTCCTGCCTGTCCTTTAAATCCGGATAAGGCGTATGCATAATCTGGGCAAGCTGGCCAACTAACTTATTTAAGAATGGCTTATTAATGCCTAAACTTCTTAGATGCATGACACTCTTACGGATTATCTTCCTGACTATATATCTGCGGCCTTCATTAGACGGGGAGATCCCGTCGTATATTGAAAAAACCACTGCCCTGAGATGATCAGAAATCGCATAGAGAAGTTTTACGCTGTCTTCAGGCTCAACTTCTAAAGAACGCCTAATCTCTTTAATTACCGGCTGGAATAATTCTGTCTCAAAATTATTCTGTTTACCCTGCATAACCGCAGCCAATCTCTCTAAACCCATTCCGGTATCAATATTTTTATTGGGAAGCGACTCTAATGAACCATCTTCTTTACGGTTAAATTGGGTAAAGACCAGATTCCAAATCTCAACAAACCTTTCGCAGCTGCAAGCCGGAGTGCAATCTGCTTTTCCACAGCCTACGCTAGTGCCAAAATCATAAAATATTTCAGAGCATGGGCCACACGGGCCATTTGGCCCTTTAGTTTTAGCTTCAGAAGGCCAGAAGTTTTCTTTATCTCCGAGTTTAATGATTTTCTTAACCGGAATCCTGATTTTATCTTTCCAGATTTCATAAGCCTCAGCGTCATCCTTATAAACCGAAACCCAAAGCTTATCTTCTTTTATTTTTAACTCTTTAGTTAGGAACTCCCAGGCCCAGGTAATAGCCTCATCCTTAAAATAATCCCCAAAGGAAAAATTCCCCAGCATTTCAAAAAAAGTGTGGTGGCTGCTTGTTTTGCCGACTTTATCCAAGTCATCCGTGCGCAGGCAGCGCTGGCAGGTAGCCGCGCGCTTGAATCCTGAATCAAACCCCATAAACTCTTTTTTAAACTGGTTCATTCCGGCAGGAGTAAATAACACCGTAGGGTCATCTTTGGGAACCAAAGAATCGCTTTCTATAATCTTATGCCTCTTGGACTTAAAAAAAGCCAGAAATTTTTCTCTTAAAATATCCGCTGTCATAAAGTATTCACTATCTCACCAACCGTATCCGGCGAAAAACCGCGGCGCATCAAATACGCATATACCCGCGCCTTTGCTTTTTGCGGCTCTATATCTTTTAACCTGGAAAATCTTTGCTCAGCCAATTGACTGATCACTTCGCTTTCACTGTAATGCTCTTTTACCCGCTCAAGCGCTTCTTCAATAACTTCTTTATCCAGACCTTTTAACGCCAGCTCCTGCCTTATCCTTCTTAAACCAAAGGGCCGCTTAAGCCGGCTTGCCACCCACCCTTGAGCAAAAACCCGGTCATCAATAAACTCTTTTTCTTTGAGAAAATGGATAGTTTCCTGAATTACTGCTTCAGAGAATTTCTTCTGCCTAAGCCTTAAAGCCAGTTCCTTCTCGCTGCGCAGGCGAAACTTAAGCAGCAAAAAAGCGTACCCCCTGGCTTTTTCCGGGTCTTGCGGCTTATGGCTTTGGCAAGCGGAGGCCAAACCATGGCCCTGTGGCCTATTCGGCGAGACTAAACTTCTTGCGCGCTTCTTTTTCAATATCTTCCTGTAATTTTGGATTTTCTTTTAAAAATTTTATCGCTGCATCCCTGCCTTGGCCCAGTTTCTTATCCTCAAATGAAAGCCAGGTTCCGGACTTAGCGATTACCTCCAAGTTTACTGCGGCATCAATGACTGCGCCGGTCTTGGCAATCCCTTCATTGTGTAGGATATCAAATTCTGCCTCGCGAAAAGGCGGAGCAACTTTATTTTTAACTACCCTTACCCTGACATGGCCGCCGATAACCTTATCTGCTTCTTTCAAAGTAGCGATCCTGCGCACATCCAATCTTACTGATGAATAAAATTTAAGCGCCCTGCCTCCAGGAGTAGTTTCAGGCGAACCAAACATAACCCCGATCTTCTCTCGCAACTGATTAATAAAAATTACCGTGGTGCGCGATTTACTGATTGAGCCGGTTAACTTGCGCAAAGCCTGAGACATAAGCCGCGCCTGAAGACCCATATGCGAATCACCCATCTCTCCTTCGATTTCAGCGCGGGGAGTCAATGCCGCAACCGAATCAATAACTACTAAATCCACAGCGTTAGAGCGCACTAAGGTTTCAGTAATCTCCAAAGCCTGCTCACCGGTATCCGGCTGAGAAATTAAAAGATCATCCAAATTTACGCCGATTAACTTGGCATAAGTTGAATCAAAAGCATGCTCTGCGTCAATAAACGCCGCAACCCCGCCTTTTTTCTGAATTTCCCTTATCGCCGTTAATGTAATCGTAGTTTTTCCGGAAGCCTCCGGCCCGAATATTTCCACCACCCTGCCGCGGGGAAGGCCGCCAACGCCTAAAGCAAGATCAAGGGTAAGCGCGCCGGTTGAAATGGTCTCAACATTAGCCTTAGTGTGAGCGCCCAGTTTCATGATTGAGCCCTTGCCAAACTGCTTCTCTATCTGTAAAAGCGCCAATTCAAGCGCCTTTTGGCGATCAGTCGTATCTTTTACCTCTTCTTTCTTCTTATCTATTGCCATTTAAATCCTCCAATTTTAGATGTTAGATTTAATATTATAACCTGTCCATATTCCACTGTCAAACAAATAATACTCGCAGTAGTGCAAGGATTATTTCGCACTTTCGCATTGAAGCATTCTCTTAGGTTGCTGAATTGGCCTTAGGTTTATGTGTTTAATAAGGCCAAATA
>Ga0163199_1003059_pt1 | contig 10152 bp, 5 predicted proteins | sample PL_2010_150m_FD_113537 | JGI IMG/M metagenome (GOLD analysis project Ga0163199, IMG submission 113537) | Freshwater microbial communities from Powell Lake, British Columbia, Canada to study Microbial Dark Matter (Phase II) - PL_2010_150m | ecosystem: Environmental > Aquatic > Freshwater > Lake ...
ATTTCTTGACATAACCGACCGCAAGAATATTGAGGATGAGCTTAAGAAGAATGAAGCCGAACTGACAGCGCTAAATACAACCAAAGACAAGCTTTTCTCGATTATTGCCCACGATTTAAGGGGACCAATAGGAACATCGGCTGATTTATTGGAGGTTATGATCGAGAGTTATGAGAGTTTTAATAGTGACGAGCAGCTTAAAATGCTTGAAATATTGAGAAACTCAGCAAAATCAACCTACAATCTGTTGGAAACACTGTTAAACTGGGCCATCATTCAAACTGGAAATCTTGTATTTAAACCTGATTTATTTGATCTGACAAAATGCGTTGATAACATTGTTCAGAATATGGCTCCGTCAGCCTATTCCAAAAATATTTCCCTGACATTTGAGCATGGGGAAGAAATCTTGACCTATGCTGATCAGAATATGATTCAGACAGTTTTGCGTAACCTGATAGGAAATGCAATCAAATACTCTTATAGAGGAGGAAAAGTTGAAGTTAAACTCAGTAATCTTGGTATTAAAACTGAGATTTCTATTTCGGATAATGGTGTAGGAATGGATGGTGAAACCATTAAGAATCTCTTTATCTTCAACAAGCAAAATTCCAAGTATGGTACTGATAATGAAAAAGGAACAGGATTAGGATTGATTTTATGCAAAGAATTTATACAAAGACATGGTGGTAATATCCGGATCGAAAGCGAAAAAGAGAAAGGCAGCAAGTTTATCATTGATATTCCCAATATTAAGCCGGTGGGTGAAACAATTTTCCAGAGAAAGTCCGACGAAAATCTTCTCCAGAAAAAATTCAATGGCGAATTGATACTGATTGTTGAAGATGATGATATCAATTTTCAGGTACTACGATCCATTCTTTCAAGTGTAAATTTGAAATGTGAAAGGGCTGAAAACGGCAGAAAAGCAGTGGATATGTTCCTTAACAACAGTTATCGCCTTATCCTGATGGATATTCAATTGCCGGAAATGATTGGATGGGAAGCCACAATGAAAATCAGGGAAAATGATTCCGAAATACCTATTATTGCCGTTACCGCCTACTCTTCCGATCCAACGAGGAAAAAAAGTATGGAAGCAGGCTGCAATGATTTCGTCACCAAGCCTGTTAACAAGATAAAACTGATTCAATTAATAGATAAATATCTGAAGACCAGCAGGGTAAACCCAATAATGTATAAATGATGTGCTGATTAATTGATTAGCCGATGTGCTGATTAATTGATTAGATGTTAAAATACAGGCACATTCAACACATCAACACATCAACACATCAACTAATCAACACATCAACCAATCAGCACATCAGCTAATCAGCACATCTTTCCTTACTTTTTCTTTGGGACAAACTGATCTGAAGAATAGGCAAACTGGTAGTTTCCTGATCCAAGTTCGACAATTGTATTATCTCCTTTCTGTTCAGCTTTGCAGTCCTTATTGCCGGAAAGCGGCAGTTGGTTCATCAATACCTTTGTCAAATCGGCATGTGGCAAAGTCACGGATGCGGTTGTATTGGCAGGTATGGTCACCTCGTAGGTAAATTGCGCCTGACTCAGATTCCATGAAGATTTAATCTGTCCGTACATACTTTTCAGTTCCGCGGATGCCTTGGAGAGGTCTCCTCCCGGATGAGGATACAGCAGGAAATGTTTGTATCCAGGATGCTGCGGATCAAGGTCGAGGCCTGCAACATGTTTGTACAGCCATTCACCGATCGCTCCGTAAGCATAGTGGTTGAAACTGTTCATGCCAACATCCTGAAATGAACCGTCAGGCTTCTGACCGTCCCAGCGTTCCCATATTGTCGTGGCACCCTGAGTAACCGGATACAACCATGATGGATATTTTTTCCTGTTCAGCAGCATGAAAGCCAGATCGTCATTCCCCTTGTCTGAGAGTGTTTTACACAAGAGTGGAGTCCCGACAAATCCTGTAGTGAGGTGACCCATTTTCTTTACATCAGCAGCCAGATAATCTGCTGCATTCTTTTTAAGGTTTTCAGGCAGAAGGTCAAATGCCAGTGCAAGCGAATAACCTGTTTGTGTATGCGAAACTATCCTGCCGTTTTTGGTCACAAATTCATCCATAAAAGCCTTCTTAATGGCCTCGGAGAGATTGGAATAAAAAGTTGCGTCCTCCGTTTTGCCCAGGATTGCAGCAATTTGACTGAGTAATCTAGAGGAATATGCGTAATAGGCTGTGGCGATCAGATCTTTCTCGGTAGTAGCTCCGGGATAAGAAGAACTCGTGGTGGCAAATGCCAACCAATCCCCGAAATGTTCATCACCTGTCCAAAGGTTTTTGTCCCCCGCCCTTTTATGCATGTATTCAACCCATGCCTTCATGCTTTTGTACTGATCGGCAAGTATTCGCTTGTCTCCGTAAACCTGGTAAACCGTCCACGGCACAATGAGGGAGGCATCAGCCCAGGCAGTTGCTCCGCCACCTCCGTTCAATACATCGGGAATAACATGCGGAACCTTGCCATTTTCCAATTGATCAGCAGTGAAATCTTTCATCCATTTGGTGTAGAAAGCTGCCACATCAAAATTAAATGCAGCTGTCATGCTGAAAACCTGTGCATCTCCCGTCCATCCCAATCGTTCGTCACGCTGCGGACAATCAGTCGGAACATCAACAAAATTTCCTTTCTGACCCCATTGAATGTTGTGCTGCAACTTGTTGATCAGCGAGTCGGAGCAGGAAAATGTACCGGTAGGTGGCATTGCAGAATGTATCACAATGCCGGTAATCTGATCGAGTGAAGGTTCGGTTGCAAATCCTTCCAGCATCACAAAACGGAATCCATGAAAAGTAAACCTGGGTTGATACACCTCTTCGCCCCCTCCCTTTAGGATGTAAGTATCGGTACATTTGGCAGCCCTAAGGTTGTCGGTATAGAAATTCCCCGCTTTATCCAACACTTCGGCAAATTTGAGGACCACTTTGTCGCCACTGTTTCCCTTTACCTTCAATCTAACAACCCCAACCATGTTTTGGCCCATATCAAGGACCGTTTCCCCTTTCGGTGTTTTGATCAGTTTGACAGGTTTAATCTCCTCTATGGCCTGCACAGGGACTCCCTGGGGAGCAATTAATTTATCCTTCCCATATTCATATACCATAGCAGGGTTCCATTTTGTGTCGGCATAGCCGGCCTGGTCCCATCCGGTCAGTTCTTTCCGTGCATCATAACTCTCCCCGTTGTAAATATCTGATTCAACAATTGGACCTGTTGTAGCTTTCCAGCCTGAATCAGTGACGACGGACTCGCTCGTCCCATCTGTGAAAGTTACAACCAGTTGTGCCAGCAACGCACTTTTATCGCCGTAGTAACTTCTTTGTCCCTTGAAACCTATGTTTCCACGGTACCAGCCGTCTCCGACAATGGCTCCGATGGCATTTTTAGTTCCCAGCAATGAAGTAACATCGTATGTTTGATATTGAATGCGGTTTTTGTAACTGGTCCAACCCGGGGTAAAGAGGTCGTTGCTAACTTTTTTCCCGTTCAGATACAGTTCATAAAGTCCCAATGCAGTAACATATACTCTTGCCGAACTGACTTTTTTGTTCAAAGAGAATTCCTTTCTGAAGAACTGCGAAGGTTGAGAAACGGTATTATCCTTTTCCTGCCCGTATCTTATCCAGGATGCCTTCCAATCTTCGGCTTTCACAAGGCCCGATTCCCAGTATGCAGGTACGCTCCACTCTGTAGCTTTGTTCTTGCCATCCCATATCCTCACTTGCCACCAGAGTCTTTGCGATGGTTTGGCAGTCGGTCCGCCATAGTTTACATTGACAGACTCGGAAGAAATGACTTTCCCTGAGCTCCAAACCAGTTTGCTGCCTCTTTGGAGGGTTTCAGCTGTTTCAGCAACCCTTATCTCATAGGCTTGTTGCAGGAAATTGTTTTCAGCAGAAAGAATTTGCCAGCTCAAACGAGGCTGAGCCACATCAATACCCACCGGATTGATATGGTAATCACATCTGAGGTTGGTTACTGTGTTTTTGGAATGTCCTGTAAACGATATTCCGGCAACGAGAAAAGCGAACATAACAATCTTGTAAGATTTAACTGAAATTCTCATGATCATAAGTTGTTAATTTTCCCAAAGGTAAAATATTTTGGAAAAGGATTGGTCAGAAAATAGCGTTTGATAAATGGGAAAAGCACTTGATAAATTCTATTCAGGAATTTGTAAATTTTTATATTCTATTGCAGGACTTGCGGGTTGACAATTGAAATATCTTTCCTGCCTTCGAAAAAGCGCAAGATATTCTCTGCTGCCTCCCGGGCGGTTTCAATCCTCGTATCAATAGTTCCAGTTGCATTGTGAGGTGTCATCACCACATTGTCCAGGGTGAGCAGTTCGGGGGTAATAACCGGCTCCGCCTCAAAGACGTCCAGTCCGGCTCCGCCAAGTTTCCCATTCTCCAGGTATTTTACGAGTATTTTCTCGTTAATCACCGGCCCCCTGGCCGTATTGAGGATGATGGCGCCCTGCTTCATTTTGATCATTTCTGGTTCATCCAATAAGTGATAGGTCTCGTCAGTAAGCGGACAATGCAACGATATAACATCAGACCTTTCCAGTAGTTCTTCGAAACTGACAAGTTCACAATGGTAAGTTCTTTCGATCTCATCTGGCAATTTCGTCCGGTTATAGTAAATTACATTCATTCCGGAGGCAATGGCCCTACGGGCAAAGGCCTGGCCAATCCTTCCCATCCCGACTATCCCAACTGTTTTCCCGAAAATTCCAGTCCCGAGGTTCTCCATCATACCCCATTTGAAATTGGGGTTCGTCCTGAGGCTGCGATCTGTCAAGGAAATGTTCCTGGTAAGTGAGATCAGAAGGCCAAAAGCCATTTCTGCAGTTGGTTCAGTGACGGCATTGGGTGTATTGCAAACAACCACTCCAATTTCTGTGGCTTTGGCAACATCAATGTTGTTGTAACCAACTCCGAAATTGGCAACTATTCTAAGCCTGGTCGCTTCTCCCAGCATTTCAGCTGTCAAAGGTCTGATAAATACGGACAGGACACCATCGGCCTGACGGATATGCACTTTGATTTCATCATCAGAAAACGAAAAGCTTTCTGTAGGATAAATCAGGTCGCACTTTTGTTCAAGTTCTTCAAGTCCCTGTTTGGGAACGGCTGCAATGACAAGAATTTTTGGTCTCATAGTTAAAGGAATAGCTAAAAGGCTGATTAAACGCTGGCTGATCACATGCATCAATTCGTTTCAACGCGGATGGATTGTAACAATTATACGCTTGTAATAAAATCCGGTATAATAAAATCTTATGGATGATAACAGCAACGGTACCGACATGGTCAGGTAAAGGTAAGAAAGATGACCAGGGGCTACCCAGCCTGTAGTTCTTAGGGTAATCCCCATCGAAATCATCAATGCCATCAGGAGGTAGCTTCTGATATTGAAAAAAGAGAAGAGACAGGGGTAATTTTCTTTCAAATTCAGAATACGATTTGTATGTTTAAAGGAAATCTTTGAAAACATCTTCCAGTAAAAGATTAAGCCGCTGATCAATGTAAGAACCAATTCCAACCAAAGCGCCCGTCCTCTTGCATCCATCATTTTAAAGCCTTTGAACAGCAACATGGATCCTGCAAAGGTCCAGACAGCAGCTGCAACAAAAAGAAGGGTTCGCTTGGGAACACCTGGTTTTAAGAAGGATAATTTGCTCACTTTAAATATTTTGTTTTGCTCAATTGGTTAAGTGTCTGTTTGACTCACAACCATCCAACAGTGACCGGGTGACTGAAAGCGAGTCTCATTTAGCAAAGATCTCTTCCGAGTCACCCGGTCACTAAAGACATTACAAATGAAAAGAAAAAATGTTAAACTTTCTACTTATTGCAATGGGCTTAATTGCAAATCAAAAAGTTACTGCGGTTATGGTGGGCCAAAGCAGTTTCAGCTAATCTTTTAGGCAGCGGACGGAAAAACCCTCTTTTTTATTGCTGCTACCCCTCAATGCATAACCATTATCGGAATCCAGGCGACGGTACCAAACATTAGTCGAAAAGTACTCCGTAGAGCTCCACCATTCTCCGAATTTGAGTATACCGGTGAACGCCCCGTTAACATCGCGGGCTCCCCCGGAAAGCCCAGTAAAACCGCTTACATTTGTTGCTGCCGTATTGGGGCTTAACCAATGTGATGTGCCTGTTTCTTTCAATTTGCCACCTGCCACTGGTAAGTCTCCAAGATAATCAGTCAGAGTCGTCCAATCTGCATCCGAAGGTACATGCCAACCGGTTGGGCAAAGATTAGCCGTATTGACAGCGTACCAGTTGTATATGGCACCATAAGTAGCTTTGTAAGTTGGGGCATCGTTGTTGTACCAGGAGTAAGCAGCTTTTGTGAGAGCAACCCATGTTGCATCGACATTTACATTCTGAATCGGTGAACCATCTTTGAATGTAATTGATTTCAGGTTTTCACGCATCCAGCATTGTGTTCCGATAGTCACAGTTTTGTAGACATTTCCATCGATATCTGTTAAGGTTCCGCAATTGGGATAATCAGATGTAGAAAAGCTGATTTGATTGCCATAACTCGTTCCAATACTGTTAACGGCAAAAGCACGAACAAAATATGTAGCGTTTGCATCAAGTCCTTTCAACACGCTGGTAAAATTATCGTTGCCCGGACCCTCTGAGGTTTTGCTGTCAACGGTAGTTGGATTCTGGTTTCTGCTCCAGCAAACTCCCCTTGCCGTTATTGCAGCACCTCCATCACTTGAAATCGTTCCACCACAGGAAGCTGTTGTTGGAGCAATTGAAGATAATGCAGTTGTAGTCAATGTCGGCAATCCTGTTGATGAGGAAACCGTTACCTGATTTCCATAAGCTGTTCCTATCCCGTTCGTAGCATATGCCCTGAAATAGTACAGAGTTCCCGGCGCTAATCCGGTAATTGAACTGGAGAAGGTACCAGTACCTGTTCCATCTGTCGTTTTAGTATCTGATGTAGTAGGGTTTTGATTCTTGCTCCAACAGATTCCCCTTCCGGTAACAGATGAACCACCATCGCTCGAAATTGCTCCTCCTCCTGTGGCAGTTGTCGATGTGATTTCAGAGAATGAAGCAGTTGCAATAGCGGGTAAAAGGGCCAAAGTCGTTGCGGTAAGCTGATTCCCGTAAGATGCTCCGGCGCTATTAACAGCATAAGCTCGGAAGAAATAAGTAGTAGCCGGACTTAATCCGGATATCAAATTTACAAATACTCCTGAAGGTATTAAATCGACAGTTTTATTATCCGACAAGATCGGGTTCTGATTGATACTCCAACAGACTCCAACAGCTGAAATAGTTGCTCCCCCGTTATATTTGATCTCACCTCCACTGATAAAAGAGTTAGAGGTGACATTGGTAGCTGATGCGGTTGTTAAAGTTGGCACTTCATATAGGGTTTCCTTTTTGCAACTGAACGATAGAATTGAGAAATAACCTATTAGGAGTATTGTTAAGATCGTTGATGTTTTCATGGTTTTAGTACTATAATACTTATTCGTTCACAAATCTAAATACGCCGGGATATGTCTATTACTCTGAGAAAAGCTTATTTAAGATTTCATCACTTGGAATATAGTCCCACTCTATCATAAACGTACCAAAGTTGGGAACATCGTTCCAAGTCCCATCATTCGTAAGAAGAGCATAACTTTCATCCATACATATACCTATGTTTTGGGGACCTCCTCCGCAATTATTAGGTTCTCCGGCTGCCCAATTGTTATAACCAAAATCGGTAACCACAATACAAGGATCACCAATCCAATATTTTGGTTTACCTGCGCAATCTGGATTGCTCTTATCCAATTCTACTTTCCTGCATAAAGTTCCGTCTGCCCAGCGCCACTCACCCTCCTTAACTATGTCACTTAAACCAAGAAATAATCCACCGTTAACCTGATCATTTAAATTAAATATAAAATTATTTTCACTCTGATTATTAACAACGACCAAATGACCACCAAGACTTTCAGAATAGATCTTTGCGTCGTTCCAATTCAGGTTCTTCGTTGGAATACAATAAAAATGTCCGTTATAGATGGCCGCTTTCAAATTATTTATGCGTAGTGTTTTGAAATTTATCTCATTCCCGTATGCTGTTCCCTTGTTGTTAATAGCATAAGCTCGAACATAATAAATTGTGCCTGGTGTAAGACTCTTGAAGCTTGAAGTGAAACCGCTGGTTCCGGTTCCATTTACAACTTTGAAGTTTGAAGTAGTCGGAGTTGGAGTAGTGGCATAAACCACACCGCGTTCAGTGACAGTTGCCCCTCCGTCATTTGTAACATTTCCGCCTGTAACAGCTGAAGTTGAGGTAATTGTTGTAACGGAGGTGGTGGAGATTTCAGGCAACTTCGTTAATGTAGATGGTATGATCTGATTGCCATAAACAGTGCCGATACTATTGGTTGCATAGGCCCTGACATAATAGGTCGTTCCGGGAGTCAATCCTGTCAGGATGCTCGTAAAACTCCCGGTACCCGAGCCATCGGTAGTTTTTGTATTGAGCGCAGTAGTAGGATTTTGAGAGGTACTCCAGCAAACACCTTTAACTGTTACTGTTGCCCCGCCATCGCTGGTTATGTTGCCACCTCCGGTTGCAGATGTTGCAGTAATGGCAGATAACCAGGTCGTTGTAATGGTTGGTAATAGGGCTAATGTTGTTGCAGTAACCTGATTACCATAAGATGTTCCAGCACTGTTGATTGCATATGCACGAAGGAAATAGGATGTACCCGGATTTAACCCTGTTATCAAATTAATGAATACCCCAGAGGGGATTACATCGATTGTTTTATTATCTGTTATAGTAGGATTCTGGTCAGTGTTCCAACAAACTCCTACTGCTGCAATAGTCGCTCCGCCGTCAGATTTTATCTCTCCTCCACTGATGAAAGTTCCAGAGGTAATATTGGTCGCTGCTGTGGTAGTCAGTGTTGGCGCTTCCTTTGGGGTTTCTTTCTTGCAACTAAATGCCACAATGAAGAACAATCCGCCAAGGAGTGACAACAGAATATTTGTTGCTTTCATAATTTAAGTTTTTAGGTCGAATTATTCGCATTACAAGACAAGTCTTTCAAAGCTATAAACAATTTATTGAATATCAAAGAGTTTGTATGAATATTTTGTTTTTGAGGTAGCTTTAATTCATGCCTGATAGATATCTCCTTAATCAATTATCTTTCTCGGGGTGAAAGCCCTCTATATTCCTCCCAATGGTAACGGCTTGGGTTAATGGATATTCGATAGGTCCTGCTAATCGTTCATTGTTTTAGCAACTTGCTTGTAACAACTCCTTTTTTATCGACTATTTTAACTAAATAAACACCAATTGCCAAATTGCTAATATCTAATTGGTTAGCCTTAATTGGGCCACTAATCAACATTTTACCACTCATATCAAATATTGAAACTGTCGAGTTCTGATCTATTCCATTTACAAACATCATTGTATTTGTAGGATTTGGAAAAATAAAAATTTTAGCCTTTTCGACATCAGCAGCATCTTGGTTTACATTTAAAGCTACGTCTGTGACCCCCGTTCCCGACACTGTTATTATTGCTGTTCTTGGAATTGTTATTGGATTTGCCTGAGCCGTTATTGTGAGTGTTGCATTATTTGAACCTGTTGGACTGCTTACTGTTAACCATTTTTGGTCGGAGGTTGTTGTCCAGCTGATATTGGAAGTTATAACGATTGCTTTTGTGCTGTTATTGGGTGCTTCTATCGATAATGTATTTGGTGAAACAGTCAAAACTGGTGCTGCACCGGTTTGCGATACTGCAATTATTTGGGGGGGAACACCAGTCCCTGAAACTGTTACTGTAGCTGTTCTTGCATTTGTGGTGGGGTTTGCAACAGCAGTTAATGTAATGGTTGAATTATTTGAACCTGTTGGCATGCCAACAGTTAACCAGCTTTGGTTGCTTGCTGTTGCCCAGTTGATATTTGAGCTAACCGCCAATGTCACTGTGCTACCGCTTGATGCTGCGATTGCCAGGTTAAGAGGTGAGACTATCAAAACTGGAGCTGCACCGGTTTGCGATACTGCAATTATTTGGGAAGGAACACCAGTCCCTGAAAC
>Ga0163199_1003062_pt1 | contig 10143 bp, 8 predicted proteins | sample PL_2010_150m_FD_113537 | JGI IMG/M metagenome (GOLD analysis project Ga0163199, IMG submission 113537) | Freshwater microbial communities from Powell Lake, British Columbia, Canada to study Microbial Dark Matter (Phase II) - PL_2010_150m | ecosystem: Environmental > Aquatic > Freshwater > Lake ...
ACATCAACCCGGTCGTGCGCTCGGTGTCGTCGTCGGCAACTTCGGCGCGGACAGCCACCTTTCCGACACACAGGGCGGCTGTGGGAAGCTCCGGCTGCGCGGTGTCGATCGCAAGCAGCGGGGACAAAAAGCCGAAAAGCAGGGTCAAAACAAGGCGGTTGGTCATGGCTAAAAGAAATTTTATCGAATCTGTTGACAGGCGCGAGTGGGATTTTGCACCTTCGCCACCTACCCAGACCATGTATCCGTCTTTGCTCCGCGTCACAACTTTCGGAAAGAAAAAAATTTGTCATGCGAACCAGACGGTTTGCGCGGCGGTAGGGACGCCTTGATTCATGGCAAATTTTTTCCCAAAGTGGACGAACTGGATCCCGCTGAAGCTGGTGATCTGTCTGGCCGTGATCGGCGCGTTCCTTGTGGGCGGGATCTGGTATTACTTCACCCCGAAATACACGCGGGTTGGATTCATGCCGACTCAACCGGTTCCGTTTTCGCACGCTCTCCACGTCGAGCAGCTTGGGATGGACTGCCGGTATTGCCACAGCTTCGTCGAGGTCGCCTCGCACTCGAATGTTCCGTCCACCCAGACCTGCATGGCCTGCCACACGCAGATCCGCGCAACGAGCCCGAAGCTCGAGGCCGTGCGGGAGAGCTGGAAGACCGGGCGTCCGGTGAGCTGGGTGCGCATCCACAAGCTCCCGGATTATTCGTATTTCAACCACGCGGTGCATGTGAACCGCGGCGTGAGCTGCTTCAGCTGCCACGGCGCGGTCAACACGATGCAGACCGTCTGGCAGGACAAGCCGCAGAGCATGTCGTGGTGCCTCGACTGCCACCGCGCACCGGAGAATTTCCTGCGTCCGCCGGCCGAGGTCTTCAACATGAACTGGAAGCCGGCGGCGGGCGAAAACCAGCGTGAGATGGGTATGAAATTCAAAGAGGAGTGGGAAGTGAAACCGCCGGTCACCTGCGGAGGATGCCACCGATGAAACGGACCCCGAACCATCCCCCGCGCGAAGGGCAGCCGAATATCTGGCGCAGCCTCCGCGAGCTCGAAAACGACCCGGAATTTGCCAAGCACCTCGAACAGGAATTCCCGCGCGGGGCGGATGTTTACGAGGACAGCGGGCTTTCGAAGCGCGACTTTTTAAAATTGATGGGTGCCTCAATGGCTCTGGCCGGAGTCGGTCTCACCGGCTGCCGCCGGCCGGAGGCGCATCTTGTGCCGTTCACCAAGGGCGTCGAGTGGACGATCCCCGGGAAATTTCTTTATTACGCGACGTCGATGCCATGCCGCATGGGCGCGCTCCCGCTTATCGCAACGACCTCGGACGGCCGCCCAATCAAGCTGGAAGGCAACCCGCTCCATCCGTTCAGTACGGGCGGAACCGACGGATTCGCACAGGCGGCGATCCTGGATCTCTACGACCCGCACCGCTCGAAAATCATCACCGAGAACGGCCGGGCAACCGACGCGGCCGCATTTGATTCCTTCCTGAAAGAAGTGAGCCAGCGCGGTGGCAGGGGAGTTGCATTTCTCGTCGAAAAGAAAAACTCCCCGACCCGCGACCGCCTTCGCGTCGAGCTGGAACAGAATTTCCCGGGCCTGATCTGGGCGGAATACGAGCCGCTTGGCGACAGCGAGACAGAAGCCGCCAACGACGCCGCGTTTGGCAAGGGCATCCGCCTGCTTCCGAAGTTCGATCGCACGGATGTGATCCTCGCCCTCGACAGCGATTTTTTGAATCCGATCGAGACCGGACCCGGATACGCGACGGGCTTTTCTGCGCGGCGGAATCCGGACCAGAAGGGCGCCCCGATGAACCGTCTGTATGTGGTGGAAAACCACTACACTTTGACCGGCGGCATGGCCGACCACCGCCTGCGCTGCAAGGCCTCGGAAATCGAGGCCTTCGCGATTCAGCTCGCCAGGGTCATCGTTGCGAAAACGGGCGATGGCAACCTGGCCTCCATCCTCGGGGCATTTCCCGATCAGGCCGCCCACCTGGACGAGGCGTGGGTCACGGAATGCGCGAACGATCTTCTCGCAAATCCAGGCCGTTCCCTTGTTCTCTCCGGTCCGCAAACTCCCGCCCCTGTCCAGATCCTCGTCCACGCGATCAACGCCGCGCTCGGCAACCTCGGAACAACGCTGCTGGGCCTCGCCAGCGATGCTCCCGCAACCGCGGGAATCGATGGTCTCGCGAAAGCCATTTCCGCAGGTGCCGTCAAAACACTTTTCATCTTCGGAGGCAACCCGGCCTATAACGCGCCGGCCAATCTCGATTTCCCGGCCCTCCTGAAAAAAATTCCTGATGTCGTCCGACTCGGGCTCTTCGAGGACGAAACCTCGAAGCTCTCCCGTTGGCACGTGCCGGCCGCCCATTTCCTTGAAACCTGGGGTGATGCCTTCGCCTTCGATGGCACGCTCACCACCATCCAGCCGATGATCCTGCCGCTGTGGGGAGGGCTCTCCGAGTTGGATATCCTCTCCAAGCTTCTCGTCGGTGCCACGGTGGAGGGGCCCGAGTTGGTCCGGGCGACATTTGAAAAGCTCGCGCCGCAAAACCTCGTCAGCGAAGCGGGAAACATGGACCTCCTCTGGAACAGCTCCCTCCGAATCGGGTTCCTGCCCGGCTCCGGATTCCCGCAAGCCGCGCTCGATCTCGCCGTTTCCTCCGCTTCCGCCCTCGCCGCCAGGGCAAAGCCTGCAAAGGACGGACTGGAGCTCGTCTTCCTCCAAAGCTCGAGCGTCGATGACGGGCGCTACGCCAACAATTCCTGGCTCCTCGAGACGCCGGACTTTGTCACCAAGCTCACGTGGGACAATGCGGTTCTCGTCAGCCCGGCGACCGCGAAGAAGCTCGGCATCAAGGCGAACAATTTCGGGAAATTCGAGGAGATCGCGGAGAAACTCGGCAACGAGATCGACTACGATCTCGTCGCCGACATCGTGGAGATCAGCGACGGGAAAACGACGGTCGAGGCAGCAGCGATCGTCGCACCCGGCCATGCGGATGACTCGCTCTCGATCGCGCTCGGCTACGGACGCAAGGGCGTCTCCGCCTTGATGGACCACGTCGGCTTCGACGCGTATCCGCTCCGCTCGTCGGCATCCCCCCGCTTCACGCAGGGCGTGACTCTCAAGGTCACCGGAAAAACCTACCCGATGGCCCAGACGCAGGAGCACCGCTCGATGGAGGGCCGCGACCTCGTGCGAGAGGGAACAATCGAGCGCTATAAGGAAAATCCCGCATTCGCCCAAACGATGGGCATGGACGGCCACATCCCGCCGAACATCTCGCTCTATACCCACCCCTCCCTCACTTCAAAAGAACAGTGGGGAATGACAGTCGATCTCAACACCTGCACCGGCTGCAACGCCTGCGTGGTCGCCTGCCAGGCGGAAAACAACGTGCCGGTCGTCGGCAAGGAGCAGGTCCGCAAAAACCGCGACATGGCATGGATCCGCATCGACAGGTATTTCGCCGGGAATGAAGCCGGCGATCCCGAGATGCTCGCCCAGACGATCATGTGCCAGCACTGCGAGAACGCGCCCTGCGAAACCGTCTGCCCGGTCAACGCCACGGTCCACAGCGAGGACGGCCTCAACCTCATGGCCTACAACCGCTGCATCGGCACCCGCTATTGCGCGAACAACTGCCCGTGGAAGGTCCGCCGGTTCAATTATTTCGACTACAACCAGCGGCCGCTCGACCAGCTCTACTGGGGCCCGCTCGCCAAAAAGGGGATGGCCGACAGCCTCAAGATGGCGAAAAACCCGAACGTCACCGTCCGCATGCGCGGCGTCATGGAAAAATGCACGTTCTGCATCCAGCGGATCGAAGAGGCCAAGATCGGCCGGCTCGTCGAGGCGGGACCGACCGCCAAGAGCGACACGCCGGTCAGCACGTTCAAGGTCGCCTGCCAGCAGGCCTGCCCGAACGATTCGATTGTCTTCGGCGACATCGCCGACCCGGAGAGCCGCGTCGCGCGCCTCCGCAAGAGCGAGCGCGGATACACGATGTTCAAGTATATCAATTCCGCCCCGCGTGTCACCTACCTCACCCGAATCCGGAACCCGAATCCGAAAATGCCGGGCGCCGAAAAAGTCGGCATGGCCAACGGCGCACCCCACGGCGCACATGGAGCGCATGGCGGTGATACGACCCATGGGACCCACAACCCTACGGAGGCCCATGAACACTGATCAAATTCGGAATTCGGAATTCGGAGTTCGGAATGGCTTCCGCGGCGATGGAAATTCCGCATTCCACATTCCACATTCCGCATTTCTTCCAAGCCATGTCTGAAGCCACCGCCACGATTGAGGAAAAGGTCACCGACGAGGAGAAGGCGGTGGTCCGTCCGCCGCTCGTGCTCAACAAGCGCACGATGGGCTGGATCAGCAGCTACATCAGTTCGATCGTCGAGGACAAGACCCCGCGCTGGTGGTGGGTTTCGATGGGCGTGACCGTCCCGATGACGCTGATGTGTCTCTCAATGCTGGCCTACCTGATCTCCACCGGCGTCGGCGTCTGGGGAAACAACCATCCGGTCGGCTGGGCATGGGACATCACGAACTTCGTTTTCTGGATCGGCATCGGCCATGCGGGAACCCTGATCTCGGCGATCCTTTTCCTGACGCGCCAGAAGTGGCGGACTTCGATCAACCGTGCCGCCGAGGCCATGACGCTCTTCGCGGTCGTCTGCGCGGGCATCTACCCAGCCCTCCACGTCGGCCGCGTATGGATGGCGTGGTTTCTCGCCCCGGTGCCGAACGCGAACGGAATCTGGCAGAACTTCCGCAGCCCGCTCCTCTGGGACGTGTTCGCGGTCTCGACGTATTTCACCGTGTCCGTGCTGTTCTGGTATACCGGGCTCATCCCGGATCTGGCGACGATCCGCGACCGCTGCACGTCGAAGATCAAAAAATTCGTCTACGGCGTGATGGCGCTCGGCTGGCGCGGCGGCAACCGCCAGTGGAGGCACTACGAGAAGGCGTATCTCATCCTCGCCGGCCTCTCGACCCCGCTCGTGCTCTCGGTCCACTCGGTCGTGTCGTTCGACTTCGCGACATCGGTCATTCCCGGCTGGCACACGACGATCTTCCCTCCCTACTTCGTCGCCGGCGCGATCTTCGGCGGATTTGCCATGGTGCTCACGATCATGATCCCGGCCTGCGCGATCTACAAGCCGCTCCACGACCTCGTGACGATCAACCACGTCGACAAGATGTGCAAAATCATTTTGCTCACCGGTTCGATCGTCGGCTACGCCTACCTGATGGAGCTTTTCATCGCGTGGTATGGCGGCAACCCCTACGAGCGTGCGGCGTTCTGGTATCGAGCGTTCGGCTCCTACTGGTGGGCCTACTGGGCAATGATGTTCTGCAACGTGGTCGCACCGCAGCTGTTCTGGTTCAAATTTTTCCGGACCCACCTCGTCTGGGTGTGGATCATCGTCCAGTTCCCGAACATGGGCATGTGGTTCGAGCGCTTCGTCATCATCGCGACGACGCTCTCCCGCGATTTCGCGCCGTCCGCGTGGGGGATGTTCCACCCGACCTGGGTCGACATCTGCACGTTCGTGGGGACGTTCGGCCTCTTCACGACGCTGTTCCTGATCTTCATCCGGTTCCTGCCGATGATCTGCATGTTTGAAGTCAAAGCGGTCCTGCCGGAGGCGGACCCTCACCACGGGGAGGCGCACCACTGATGAAGAACTCCGCAGGAAATCCCGAAGCACCTGTTTTCGGCGTCGCCGCTGAATTTCAGTGCGCCCGCGACCTCTACCATGCCGCCGAAAAAATCCGCGACGCCGGGTTCCGGCGCTGGGATGTTTTCTCCCCCTTCCCGATCCACGGGATGGACGAGGCAATGGGCATGAAGCGCTCGCTCCTCGGAAAAATCGTCTTCCTCGGCGGCCTCACCGGATTCCTCACCGCCGTAACGCTCGAGTTCGGCCCGACGTCGTTTCTCTACCCGCTGATCGTCGCGGGCAAGCCGACCAACCTCTTCACCGTGCCGGCGTTCTTCCCGATCATGTTCGAGCTCACGATTCTGATCTCCGCCTTCACCGCGGTCTTCGGGATGCTCATCATGAACGGCCTCCCCCGACTCAACCACGCGCTCTTCAACTGGGACCGCTTCAAAAAGGTCACCGAGGACAAGTTCTTCGTCGCGATCGAAGCCGGCGACCCGAAGTTCTCAGAGCGCTCCGTCCGGGATTTCCTCGAATCCCTCGGCGGCACAAACATCACCACGATCCATGGAGACTAGGGGCAATACTCTTCAGTTCAGGGAGAACAGGCGTCCCGCCTGTTTTTGCACTGATTTCCCCATCGGCGTCCGACTCCTCACACAGGCGGGACGCCTGTGCTCCCTGTTCACTACCACGGAGACTGAGCCATGCTGAAATACTTTTTCGCTCTCTTTGGTTTGCTGGTCGTGCTCGTGATTTCGATCGCAGGGTTCCGCGGCGCCAAGTCAACGCGCTCCCCGATTGAGATTTTCCCCGACATGGACCACCAGCCGAAGGTGAAGGCGCAGGTGGCGAGTAGTTTCTTCTCCGACGGCCGCGCCGCACGGGTGCCTGTGGCCGGAACCGTCCCGATGGGGTATGCTATCCCTCTCCACAAGCCGGTGGACGGCTCGCTGGGCGAGGCAACGGGGCCCTACAAGCAGATCTATTTTTCCTCCGGTCCGGTTTATTTCGACACGGGAAAAATCGGCGACCAGTGGGGAACCGGGATGCCGTTTGAAATTTCGCCCGAGTGGCTCTCCCGCGGCCGGGAACGCTTCACGATCAACTGCTCGCCCTGCCACGGGGCCACCGGAGCCGGCACGGGAATCGCCTCGAAATACGGCCTCGTCGCCATCGCGAACCTCCATCAGGACCGTATCCGCCAGATGGCGGACGGAGAAATTTTCAACACGATCACCAAGGGCAAAAACACGATGATGGGATACGGCGACCGCATCCAGGCCCAGGACCGCTGGGCGATCATCACCTACATCCGCGCCCTCCAGAAGTCCCAGGGCGGGGCCACGATCAACGATGTGCCGCCGGCCGAGCGGGCCGCGCTGGAGGCGCAGAAATAGACCATGAGCGAGCAGCAAACCACATTCGACTACAAGCACGTCGGGGGACGGTTCCTCGGCCTCGTCGCGGCCGCGCTCGCCGCCTTCGCCGCGATCTTTTTCGGCGCCGCCTCGAACCCCGACCAGTTCGCATTCTCCTACCTTTTCGCCTTCACCTTCTTCTTCACGATCTGCATGGGCGGGCTCTTCTGGATCCTCGTCCACCACGCCGTGGACGCCGAGTGGAGCGTGGTCGTGCGCCGGCAGATGGAAAACATCGCGAGCATGCTTCTCGTGATGGCCATCCTCTTCATCCCCCTGGTCTTCGTCGCCCCGAGGCTCTGGAAATGGATGTCCGTTCCCGCCGGGCAGGATATCCTTCTTGATGAAAAGTGGCCGTATCTGACGCCCTGGTTCTTCTGGCTCCGGGCGGCATTTTACTTCGCATTCTTCGTCATCGCCTCGACCTGGCTGCGCGCGAACTCGATCCTGCAGGACAAAGACGGCGCGCCCCGCTACACGGTTTTCAACCGGAAGATCACGTTTGCCAGCCTCCCGCTTTTTGCGGTCTGCCTGACCTTCTCGGCGATCGACTGGCTCATGGGCCTCGACTACCACTGGTTCTCGACCATGTGGGGGGTTTACATCTTTGCCGGAACGGCTCTCAGTTCGATGTGCGTGTTGGTTCTCCTGATCACCGCGCTGCGCGGGGCCGGGTATTTCGGGAATGTCATCTCGATGGAGCACTACCACACGATGGGCAAGCTCATGTTCGCGTTCACCGTCTTCTGGGCCTACATCGGATTCAGCCAATACATGCTCATCTGGTATGCGAACATCCCCGAGGAAACCGTCTACTTCCTGCGCCGCAACACCGAAAGCTGGCAGATCCTCAGCACCGCCCTCGTCGTCGGCCACTTCTTCGTCCCCTTCCTTCTCCTCCTTCCGAATCCCGGCAAGCGCAAGCCCGCCTATCTCTGCGGTATGGCGGTCTGGATCCTGCTGATGCACATGCTGGACATTTATGTCGTCGTGCTGCCGGCCCTGCACAAGGCCGGTGTGGTCGTAAGCTGGATGGATTTTGCCTGCCTCGCCGCCATCGGATGCACGCTGGCGGCCGTCTTCCTGAAACGCCTTGGCGACGCCCCGCTCTGGCCGCTCCGCGACCCGCGCCTGCCGCAATCCATCGCCCTCAAAAACTGATGTCCGCCGCAAACACAACCTCCCGCAAGCAGCCCGCGCTCTGGCCGTTCTTCCTGGCCAGCCTGATCATGATCCTGCTTTTCTGGGGAATCAATAAGTGGCTGATGGACGGCGGAGGAAATCCCGAGCCCGAGGAAGCCGCCCGTGCCGAAGTCCGAATCAAGAATCTGGCCGACCTCCGCGCCGAGAATGCCGCGAAGCTGGAAAAATACGCCTGGGTGGACCGCGCGAAAGGTTCCGTCCAGATCCCGGTCACGCAGGCCATGGAGCTCGTCCTTCCCGAACTCAATGCCTCGCAGCCGCGAGCCGCTTACCCTGTTGTCACCACGCCGGCGGCCCCGGCACCAGCCCCGGCTCAACCCGCGCCAGCGCAACCCGCTCCGACCCCGGCGCCTCCCGCACCATGACAGCCGGATTCCTGCTCCTCATCGGCGGCCTTGTTTTTCTGAGCGGCAGCGCCCTTTTCGCCTTTTACTGGTCGGTAAAGGACGGTCAACTCGACAACCTTGGCGAGGCCGCCAAAACGATCTTTGATGACGGCGAACCGATCGGCGCCGCCACCGACAAATTTCCTTCCCGCAAATGAAACCGCACAGCCTGATTTCCTCATTCAATCCGGCCAACGAGCCTGACACGCTGGCGTCCCACGAACGTGCGGAGATCGACGCATCGACCCGCCTGCCGGTCCTCCTGTTTTTCAGCTCGGCCATTTTCTGGCTTCTCATCGGCTCGCTGCTCGGCCTGATCTCCGCATGGAAGATGACCCACCCCTGGTTTCTCGACCAGATGGCGTGGCTCACATTCGGGAGGCTGCGCCCAGCCCACCTCAACGCAGTGATTTACGGATGGGCCTCTGCTGCCGGCATCGGGGTTGGGCTCTGGCTCATGGCGAGGCTCTGCCGCATCCCGCTGATCCACTCGAAGCTCCTGATCAGCGCGGCCATCTTCTGGAATCTCGGTGTTTTTGTCGGCGTCCTCGGCATCCTCGCCGGTGACAGCCGCTCGATCGAGTGGCTCGAATTCCCCGGCTACGCGACTCCGATCCTCTTCGTCGCATATGCCTTCATCGGAATCTGGGCGATCATCATGTTCCGCTTCCGGAAGCCCGGGCACGTTTATGTCTCCCAGTGGTATCTTTTTGCCGCATTCCTCTGGTTCCCGTGGCTGTATGCGACAGCGAACATCCTGCTCATCTGGCAGCCGATCCAAGGATCCGCGCAGGGGGCCGTAAACTGGTGGTTCGCTCACAACGTCCTCGGGCTCTGGTTCACCCCGATCGGCCTCGCGAGCGCCTACTACATGATCCCGAAGGTCATCGGCCGCCCGATCCACAGCTACTATCTGAGCATCCTCGGGTTCTGGTCGCTCGCCCTCTTCTACAGCTGGAATGGTATGCACCACCTGATCGGCGGGCCGTTCCCTGCCTGGATGATCAGCGCGAGCGTGGTGGCTTCGATCATGATGTTCATCCCGGTCGTCACCGTCGCCATCAACCACCACATGACGATGCGCGGGCATTTTGATGCGCTCAAATGGAGTCCGACGCTCCGGTTCACGGTCTTCGGCGCGATGACCTACACGGTCGTGAGCCTTCAGGGCAGCTCGATGGCGATCCCGTCGCTCAACACGCTCACCCACTTCACCGACTACACGATCGGCCACGCCCACCTCGGGCTCTATGGGTTCTTCTCGATGATGATGTTCGGCGCGATGTATTATATCGTCCCGCGCCTCACCGGATGGGAATGGCCGTCGGCAACGGCGATCCGCTGGCATTTCTGGCTCGTTGCATCCGGAATCATCCTCATGGTCGGCTCGCTCAGCCTGGGTGGTGTCCTTCAGGGGCTCGCTCTTTATG
>Ga0163199_1003063_pt1 | contig 10142 bp, 9 predicted proteins | sample PL_2010_150m_FD_113537 | JGI IMG/M metagenome (GOLD analysis project Ga0163199, IMG submission 113537) | Freshwater microbial communities from Powell Lake, British Columbia, Canada to study Microbial Dark Matter (Phase II) - PL_2010_150m | ecosystem: Environmental > Aquatic > Freshwater > Lake ...
CATGGGTAATTTCTAAACAGCCAACTGACCATACTATTACTGCATATTTAGCGGCTTTTACTTTTGCGAGCACGGTTTTTAATGCAGCCAAGCTCACTCCGGCAATTTCGTGAGCATCTAATATTTTGTTGAGCGCCAGTGCATTTAAGGCACTCATGATGGCTGGTAAGTCGGCAGTTTCGGCAGTTACGACGGTGGGCGCGTTGCCATCTGGTGAAATAGCAGCATTGGTGTTGCCAGTTGGCGCTAAGAAAATCACCTCAGGGGTGGCTTTATTAAATAAAGTATCAACATTCCATACTAACTTTTCGAAAAAACGCGGATGGCTAGTAACGATATTAGTGCCGATGGCTACGATTAGATCGGCACGGTTTTTAACTTCAGTCAGCGTGGTGGTTTGCCAGCCACTATTTTGCATGGCTAATGTGTTGCGTACTGTGGATTCACTATGCATATGATCAAGGGTAGCACCTACTTTCTCGGCCAAAGCCATCACGCTACGCATGCCTTGCACCTCAGTACCTAAGCCGGCAAATAATGGCTGGTTGCTGTCATGTAGAATTTTGGCGGCGGCATTGACTGCGACATTAAGATCGCAATCCACTCCAAAGACTCTGGGGCTTGTATTTGAAACGGCTTGCGTAAAGAAAATTTGGCTTTTTGAACAGCCATTTTTAACTGATATTGGCGTGGAGTTGCTTACGAGCAAATCATCACAAAGTAAGCCACAAGCAGGGCAGGTGGCTGATATCAATTGAACTGAATCATCAAGAATTTTCATTACTGTTGGATTTTGCCACATAGTGAAAGTTTTTATACAATCTTATTACAAATAACTATCGCAAAATGTAGGTTTATTTTAAGTGCCAAAAATGGTATTTTATCGTTCTTTTCAATAAGTTAATTTAATGGAGTTGTTATGGCTGTTCAACGCACGCTTTCTATCATCAAACCTGATGCAGTAGCAAAAAATGTAATCGGTAAAATCTACACACGTTTTGAAAATGCAGGTTTAAAAATTGTAGCTGCAAGAATGGCACAATTAACACAAGCTGAAGCGGAAGGCTTTTACGCAGTTCACGCTGCACGCCCATTCTTTGGTGATTTAGTTAAATTCATGATTTCAGGCCCTGTGATTATTCAAGCCCTAGAAGGCGAAAACGCAGTGCAAGTGCACCGTGATTTAATGGGTGCAACTAACCCAAAAGAAGCTGCTGCTGGCACAATCCGTGCTGATTTCGCTGAAAGCATTGATGCTAATGCTGTGCATGGTTCAGATTCAGCAGAAAATGCTGCAATTGAAATCGCTTACTTCTTCGGTAAGTAGTAATAGTTAATAAGGTAAAAAACAATTTTGGTTAATCTACTCAACTTCAATCAACCACAACTGGCACAATGGTTTGCCGAACGCGGCGAGAAGCCGTTTCGTGCAAAGCAGTTAATGCGCTGGATGCATCATTTTGCAGTGCATGATTTTGAGCAGATGACCGATATTGCAAAGGTATTACGTGAAAAATTATCTGCTGAGGCGACAATCGCCTTACCTGCAGTACAGTCGGAGTTGGTTTCTAATGACGGTACTCGCAAATGGTTGATTGGAACGGATGCCGCCAATAGTATAGAAACCGTATTTATCCCAGAAGATGAACGGGGCACGCTGTGCATTTCCTCGCAAGTAGGTTGCGCTTTGGAATGCACATTTTGTTCTACGGGTCGTCAGGGTTTTAATCGCAACTTAAGTGTTTCAGAAATTATTGGACAGTTGGCAATTGCTAATCAATCCCTAAGACAAGAAAGTGGTTATGATTTATTGCCGATTTCTGACCGCATTATTAGTAATGTCGTGATGATGGGGATGGGAGAGCCACTGGCAAACTATGACAATGTAGTGACAGCCATGCAAATCATGTTAGATGATAGTGCTTACGGATTAAGTCGCCGTCGTGTGACGCTATCAACATCAGGCTTAGTGCCAGCGATGGATAGATTAAAAGAAGATTGTCCTGTTGCACTAGCAGTTAGTTTACACGCGCCAAACGACGCATTACGTGATGTGTTGGTGCCAATTAATAAGAAATATCCATTAAAAGAATTAATGGCTGCTTGTAATCGTTATTTAGAAAAAGCGCCGCGTGATTTTGTGACCTTTGAATATGTGATGCTTGATGGCGTCAATGATACTGCTGAGCATGCTTATGAGCTACTGGCTTTGGTACAGAACGTTTCATGCAAGTTTAATTTGATTCCATTTAATCCATTTCCAAACAGTGGTTACGATACGTCTAAAGCCAGTCACATCCGTGTATTCCGTGATATTTTAATGCAGGCTGGCTATGTGGTAACTGTCCGTAAAACCCGCGGTGAAGATATCGATGCTGCTTGCGGCCAACTTGCGGGTAAAGTGCTAGATAAAACGCAACGTGTAGCTAAGCGCATTCCAATTGAGTTGCTTCAATGAAAGCTAGTGTAAGTTCATTGCGTAATAAAACTTTATTAGGTGCTGAACTGTATTAAAAAAACCTTACAATTAGTGCCATTGTCGGCTGATAGAGCTTAATAATTGGCAAACATGCAGTTTAATAATGACGTGGTTGTGGCTAAAGTGACTTTGCAAAGCGGGAAATAATAATGGAAGATAAATTGGTGGTAAATGACTTGATACAGCAATCGGAGCCTAGCACATTGGGTGGCAGATTGGCTGTGGCTAGAGAAGCTAAACAACTTACGCAACAAGATGTTTCTAATACTTTACGTCTAAGTCTTAAGCAAGTTGTTGACTTAGAAAATAGTGACTTTGCCGCTTTGCCAGATCCTATGGTGACACGTGGTTTTATTCGCAATTACTCACGCCTGTTAGATTTGGATGCAGAACCGTTATTGGCGATCTACCGTGCTCAAGTGCCCGATAGATTGCCTGACGCAATTCTAGTTCAGTCATCTATGCACTTTGAGATGCCAACTAAAGGCAATCATGTCTGGTTTAAGTACGTATTCGGTAGCGTTGTGCTGATGGTAGTTGTGTTGCTTTGGTTTGCTTATATGCCAAAGTCTGAAAAACCGGCAGTGGAAAAGTTAAATGCAGCTGAACATTTAGTGGTAGAGCAGACGTTGCCAGAAATAGCTTTGCCTGCTGCAGAACGCTTAGCTGGATCAGGTGCAGATGTCTTAAATTTGCCTAGTGCAGATGGAGTGCCAGCTTCTTCAAATTCAGCAGCACCAGTAGCCGTTGTCACAGAACCTAAATCTGTTGTTAAATTGGAAACGCCGGCCAAAGTTGAAGCTAGAGGAAATGTGCCGACCACCATGTCTAAAAAAGTGACTGTGATATGTACTGAGTCAAGCTGGATACAGGCTAAGGATAAATCAGGTAAGGTTGTTTTTGAGAAGAAGCTAGCAGCTGGCAGTACAGAAGTTTTTGATGGCGAGGCGCCATTATCAATATGGATTGGTAATGCTAAAGGCACACGTTTGACATTCTTAGATAAGCCAGTCGATTTGACTTCCTCTACGCAAAATAATGTTGCCCGCTTAACTTTGGAATAAATGGTGAACATCGCTTCTGAGAGCAGTCCTTTAATGCACCTAAATCATCCCCGTAAAACATTGCAGGTGATGATTGGTCATGTGCCAGTAGGTGGTGGGATAGGTGATACGCTCTGTGCTCCAGTAGTTGTGCAAAGCATGACCAATACTGATACAGCTGATGCCCAAGCCACAATTAAACAAGTGTATGAGTTATGGCAAGCGGGTAGCGAAGTAGTGCGCATTACCGTCAACTCTCCTGAGGCTGCAGCTCAGGTCGCCAACGTGCGGCGTGGCTTGGATGCTTTAGGTTGTAATGTGCCCTTGGTTGGAGACTTTCATTACAACGGCCATAAACTATTAGCACAATATCCTGAATGCGCACAGGCGCTGGCTAAGTATCGTATTAATCCAGGCAATGTCGGTAAAGGCACTAAGCGGGATGAACAGTTTGCTGCGATGATAGAAGCAGCAATCCATTATAAAAAATCTGTGCGTATTGGGGTTAATTGGGGTAGTCTTGACCAAGCCAAAATGGCGCAAATGATGGATGATAACGCTAAGTTGGCTGAGCCTTTATCATCAGCTGCACTCATGCGTGAAGCGTTAATCCAATCGGCACTGGAAAGTGCAGAGCAAGCAGTTGCTTTAGGCCTAGCACCCAGTCAAATTATTATTTCCTGCAAGGTCAGTAATGTGCAGGACTTGGTTAAGGTCTATAGCGATTTAGCGCAACGTAGCCATTACCCATTGCATTTGGGTCTGACCGAAGCTGGCATGGGATCTAAAGGTATTGTCGCCTCTACCGCAGCACTTGCTTTGCTGCTACAACAGGGTATAGGCAATACCATACGAGTCTCACTAACTCCTGAGCCTAATGAATCAAGGACTAAAGAAGTCATTGTGGCGCAAGAAATTTTACAAACGATGGGTATCCGTTCTTTTACCCCATTGGTGACCGCTTGCCCTGGGTGCGGTCGCACGACCTCAACCTATTTTCAAGAGTTGGCAATGCAAATCCAAACCTACTTGCGCAATCAAATGCCGCTATGGCGTGAAAATTATGCTGGAGTGGAAAATATGAATGTGGCTGTAATGGGTTGTGTCGTAAATGGTCCTGGCGAATCTAAGCTTGCGAATATTGGCATTAGCTTGCCTGGCACAGGAGAAACCCCAGTCGCGCCAGTATTCGTTGATGGTGAAAAAACAGTAACACTTAAGGGTGATCATATTGCTCAAGAATTTCAAGCAATTGTCGAAGACTATGTCCAGACCCACTATGCGCTAGGAGGTAAGCTGCATCAGGCCGCTGCTAGCCCAATCAACAAAACTATTCCAATCAAAGTAATCGCATAATGTCTGATCAAGAAAAACAAACTCAAATAGCCCAAAATACAAAAAAATCAGAAGCTAAAGTCCTGAAGCCGGCCAAATTTCAAAGCATCAAAGGTTTTTACGATATTTTGCCTGAGCATACAGCATTGTGGTTTAGGCTTGAGGATACAGCCCGTCGGGTGTTAGCCCAATACGGATATAAAAATATTCGTATGCCCTTGGTAGAGCCTACCGATTTGTTTGTGCGTTCCGTCGGTGAACATACTGATATCGTCGAGAAAGAAATGTACGCATGGGAAGATCATCTAAATGGTGATCACTTGGCCTTACGTCCTGAAGGCACTGCCGGTTGTGTGCGTGCAGTTGTTGAGCATAACTTAACTTATAACGGTCCAGTAAGGCTTTGGTACAGTGGCGCTATGTTTAGGCACGAGAATGTGCAAAAGGGTCGTCAGCGCCAGTTCCATCAAGTTGGTGTAGAGGCTTTTGGTTTTGATAGTCCGCAAGTAGATGCGGAACAAATTGTATTGCTGGCTAGGTTGTGGCGTGAGTTAGGTATCGTCGATGTAGCGTTGCAAATTAACAGCATAGGCGATGCGCATGAACGCACTGACTATCGAAGCACGTTGATTCAATATTTTGAGCAACATTTAGATGTGTTAGATGAAGATGCTAAACGTCGTTTGCATACAAATCCCTTACGTATTTTAGATAGTAAAAATCCACAGATGCAAGCTTTGTGCGAATCTGCACCCAAGCTCATTGATAGTTTGGGTGATGCAAGCCGCGCACATTTTGATGGGTTATGTGCATTATTAGATGCAGCTGGCGTGGCTTATTTGATTAATGCGAGATTGGTGCGGGGTTTGGATTATTACAATCGTACGGTCTTTGAATGGGTGACCACTAAACTGGGCGCTCAGGGCACGATTGCTGGTGGTGGCCGCTATGATGCTTTGGTTGAGCGTTTAGGTGGGGAATCAACGCCTGCATGTGGTTTTGGTATTGGATTGGAGCGAGTATTCTTGTTGATGCAAGAATATGGCGTCAGCGCATCCGATGCTCCGCAGGTTTATTTGGTTAATGTGGGTGATTTAGCGGAACAACAAGCATTTAAGATTGCCGAACTATTACGTAATGCCGAAATTGAAGTGGTATTGCACGCTGGTGGCGGTAGTTTTAAATCACAAATGAAAAAAGCTGATAGAAGCCAAGCGCAATTCGCCTTGATATTAGGCGATGATGAAGTGGCTCAGCAACAGGTGATTTTAAAGCCTATGCAGGCTAGCGGCGAGCAATTACTATGTAGTATTGATGAGGCGATTAAGCACTTGGTTACGCACCGTAGCCAGTAAACCATCTATAAAACTGAGTAGACCATGACCATTAAATCAAGTGTTGATAATATAAGTAGTGGCCGCCCATTGCTCCAGCTTGAGCATGTAAGCGTAGCGTCCAAAAAGTCACCTAGTCATTATCTAGTCAATGATGTTAGCTTTTGTATAGAAGCTGGTAAAACAACCTGTGTCGTAGGTGAGTCCGGTAGTGGCAAAAGTTTAACCGCATTGTCAGTGATGGGGTTGTTGTCAAAGCAGTTGCAATTAAGTGGCGGAAAAGTGCTATTTAATGATGCTGATTTAGGTGTACTTGATCTTGCGCATCTAGATGCGGAAAGTCTGCGCAAAATTCGTGGTGCAAAAATTGCCATGATTTTTCAGGAGCCGATGACGTCGTTAAATCCAGTGCTCACAATTGGCTATCAAATTGGTGAAAGCTTAACAACACATTTGGGATTAAAGGGTGCTGCCCTCAAAATTAGAATAGCCAGTTTATTAGAAATGGTCGGTATTCCAGTTGATCGTGCCAATAGTTATCCTGATGAACTTTCCGGTGGGCAGAGGCAACGCGTCATGATTGCGATGAGTATTGCTTGCGAGCCTCAATTGCTCATCGCTGATGAGCCTACCACCGCACTTGATGCAACCGTACAAGCCCAAATACTTAAACTGCTTGATTCACTTAAAAATCGCATGAACATGGGTATGTTATTTATTACCCATGATTTTGGTGTAGTGGCTGACATTGCTGACAATGTAGTGGTGATGTTTAGAGGAGAAATTGTTGAGTCTGGCACTAAGTCGGACGTATTAAATCATCCGCAGCATCCTTACACAAAAGCTTTGTTGGCGTGTGTGCCAGATGTCGATGGTATAAAACCCTTGCAACCGATTGATTATCGTTGGTTGGACGAGTTGTCTCCTGAAGTGTTGTTAGAGGAAGAGCAGTTATGACTGATAACGTTTTAGTCGCGAACAATTTAGTAAAAACCTATACTCAGCGAAGCGGTAAATTTGGTTTTGGTACAACCTTGGTTAAAGCACTAGATGATGTCAGTATCAGTTTGCGCCGCGGAAGTACCTTAGCTGTAGTTGGGGAATCTGGCAGTGGTAAATCCACCTTGGCACGTTGTCTGTTACAATTGCAACCCTTGGATAGTGGGGAAGTACTGTTTTCGGGACAAGATTTGTCCAAAATGAGCGGTAAAGAACTCCGAGTGGCACGTAAAGATCTGCAAATGGTGTTTCAAGATCCATTTGCTTCGCTAAATCCACGCATGCGTGTGGGTGAAATTGTAGGTGAAGGGTTGCTGATTCATGCAATAGGGAATCAAGCAACTCAGCAACAGCAAGTGATAGCTATGCTAAAGCGTGTTGGGCTTACTGAAACAGATATGCAAAAGTATCCGCATGAATTTTCTGGTGGGCAAAGACAGCGTATTGGTATAGCGCGGGCATTAGTGTTGCAACCAAAAGTAGTGGTATGTGATGAACCTGTATCAGCACTAGATGTATCAATACAGGCGCAAATATTGTTGTTATTAAAAGAGTTGCAGCAGGAAATGAATTTGAGCTACGTTTTTATTAGCCATGATTTGCGAGTTGTACGCCATATTGCAAACGATATCGTGGTGATGAACGCAGGTAAAGTAGTAGAGCAGGGCTCGGTTGTAGATATTTACAGGCAACCACAACATGAGTACACACGCAATTTATTGGCGTCCATTCCTGGTAAAAAAGCGGCTTAGCTTATGGGTTTAAAAGCCTTAAACTAATATAAAAATTAACTTACGATAAGTGGAGTTTAGGAAAAGAAATGGCATACGATCTAGAAGAGCAAGAGCAGTTAGATGAATTTAAGGCGTGGTGGAAACTCTACGGAAAAATGCTGATTAACGCTGCCTTGGCAGCACTATTGGCTTATGCCGTATTTCAAGGCTGGACCTACTACAAAAGTAATCAAGCAGTTGCTGCATCAACGCAGTATCAAGAGTTGTTAGTGACTGATGAAAAAGACTTAAAAGCGATTCAGGGTAAATCTGCCACATTGATGGAAAAGTATAGTGCAACCCCTTACGCTGGGCGTGCAGCTCTATATGCAGCTAAAGCTAACTATCAAGCCGGTGATGCAAAAAGTGCAAAAGCACAGCTGACTTGGACTGTTAGTCACGCGCAGGAAACTTCTGTGGCGGCTTTAGCTAGCTTGCAACTAGCTAATATACTAGCAGAGGAAAAAGACACTGATGGTGCACTTAAATTGCTGGCAGCTAAACATGATGCTGGTTTTGATGGTTTATTTGCTGATTTAAAAGGTGACATTTTGGTTGGTATGGGAAAAACGACTGAGGCTAAGCTGGCTTATCAAGAAGCTTTAGCTAAGTTAGATCCAAAAGGTAAATACCGCGCACTTACAAAACAAAAGTTAGAGTCGCTAGGTTAATTCATCATTGTTTAAACAAGAAGTCGCTAGTTATTATTTGCAATTAACCATTGGTGCTGGCATTGAGTTGGCGGCACCAAATCTGGCTGGAGTATAGTTTTTGTCCATAAAATCTATCAAAAAGTATTTTAATCCAATTTTACTTTCGAGTTTACTGCTCTTAAATGCTTGTAGCAGTATTACCGATCTTAAAACCGATATTTCTGATCGTATTTTTGGTCATGAGGCTTCTGATCCACCAGAGGCCTTGACGGAAATTAAAGCCACCTCTAGTGCTAATGTAATATGGCAAGCCAAAGTAGGTGATGCGGGCGGTTATGCATTTACACCAGTAGTTGAAGCGGGTTATGCGTATGTAGCAGCGGCTAATGGGGATGTGGTTAAGTTTGATGCCATTACTGGTAAGCAATTGTGGCGCGTAAATGCTGGTGAAAATCTTTCTAGCGGGGTTGGTGTCGGCGGTAGCTTAGTCATGGTAAGTACACAACGTGGCGTGGTTTATGCTTTTGATCTAGCTGGTAAAATGCAATGGAAGTCTAAGCTAAGTAGCGAAGCATTAAGCCCACCTAAGTATTTTGATGGTTTGGTCATCGTACGTACTGGCGATAGCCGTATTTTTGGTATTAATGCCAGTGACGGTAGCCGTAAGTGGGTATATGACAGAACAAGTCCTGCGCTCACATTAAGAAGTTCTGCAGGTTTGGTGGTCGATGGGGGAGTGGTTTATGCCGGATTTGCCGGCGGTAAGCTAGTAGCAGTTCGCGCCGACAACGGCAAAGGCTTGTGGGAAGCTTCAGTGGCACAACCTAAAGGGGTTACTGAGATTGAACGTATTGCTGACATTACAAGCCTGCCAGTAGTGGATGGGCCATTGGTGTACGCAGTAGCGTATCAAGGTCGAGTGGCTGCTGTAGATAGAAGCTCTGGCCGTGTCGTTTGGAACCGAGATATTTCAAGTCTAACTGGCTTAGATGCAGAGGATGCGCGCATTTTCGTATCGCACGCAATTGGTTCTGTTTATGCCTTGGATTATGCAACAGGCAAAACGTATTGGCGCCAAGCAGCACTTAAAAATCGTCAACTATCGACACCTGTACCTATGGGTAGTTTAGTTGCAGTTGGCGACTTAGAAGGCTATGTGCATTTTTTAAATCGTGAAGACGGCGCAATTGCGGCTAGAGTGAAAGCAAGTAGTAGTCAAATTATGCCAAAAATGACGCTGATTAACAGCAACACCTTGCTAGCACAAGCTCGCGATGGTGGTGTTTACGCGATTCAAGTCAAATAAAAAAAACTCAGGCTTGGCCTGAGTGGTTCAAGAATTACTTAGCTATAGCAGCTTAAGTTCATATTAATAAGTTAAATTTATTTAACTTAAGCACTATTTAGAAGGCTCGTATGTTACCTACCATTGTTCTGGTTGGTCGACCCAATGTCGGCAAATCCACATTATTTAATCGCTTAACCAAAAGTCGTGATGCTTTAGTCGCTGACTTGCCTGGATTAAC
>Ga0163199_1003064_pt1 | contig 10139 bp, 11 predicted proteins | sample PL_2010_150m_FD_113537 | JGI IMG/M metagenome (GOLD analysis project Ga0163199, IMG submission 113537) | Freshwater microbial communities from Powell Lake, British Columbia, Canada to study Microbial Dark Matter (Phase II) - PL_2010_150m | ecosystem: Environmental > Aquatic > Freshwater > Lake ...
AAACTATGCGACAAGCCTGTGACAAAACCATAGATGGCTAAAAACATTATGGAAGAGACGACAAGCGAGAACGCTTTCATGCCAATAGATTCACTTTTACTAATGCTTTGGAAAAATTTTTCTGGGTGACGCAGAAATGTCGGGACAACAGTGAAAATGTTATTCATTGTGAACTCCTTTAGTCAACCATCATACTGAACAATAATAATCACGCCGACCCTTTAAGATCTTCATCTTATGCACTCAAGTGCTTGACCGCCAGCGACCCCTATGGACTACTTACATCTACTGGACTTACGCAAAGCACGTCAGCGTCATTGCGAGAAGCGTTCTTTGCGACGAAGCAATCTCATAATGTGACCGAGATTGCTTCGCGAAGTGCGCTCGCAATGACGAAACATCTAAGCAGTTACAAAATATGACTAATCTATTAATTGTCGAAGACAACGAAAAACTCCGCGCCGCCCTCAAAGCCGGACTCGAAACAAACGAGTTTCATGTCGCGCATGTTTGCGAAAGCGGCGAAGACGCGCTCGCCTATTGTTTGGAGTCGCCGCCCGAGGTGATCTTAATGGATGTACAGCTGGCTAGCGAGATGAACGGCATTCAAGCGGCGGTTGCTATCCGCCGCGAGTTCCCGCGCATGCCGGTTGTGTTTTATTCGATTCAAGATGACGACAACTATTACAGAGATTTTCAAAAGTCGGGCATCTTGAGTCATTACGCTTACGTGCGAAAATCAAATTACTTGCTGCCGCAGATGATCGCGCCGTTGTTGCACGATGCGCTGCGCGGGCGCAGTTTTATTGACCCCGAGATCGAATCGCGTGTGCAGGAAGTGCGGCACAAAGATGAACAATCGCCGATGGCGCTGCTTGAACCGAATGAGCAAGTGGTAGCGAAGATGTTGGCGCAAGGACTGACCAACGAACAGATCGCCACGCGACTCGGATTTAAAGACAAGCGCACTATCAGCCGCGTCAACGGACAAATATACGCCGCATGGGGACTCGACGTGAACACGACCGACGAAAAAGTTGCCCGCACCCGCGCGGCGATCATCGCCCGCGAAGAACGGGTGATTACGTGGAATGAAAATGGAATCGCCAAAGTGATGAATGAGAAAGGGGAATGGGTGGAGAAATGAACAATGACAAATGGCGAATGACAAATGACGAATGACGAATGACAAATAATGACGAATGACGAATGACAAATGACAAATGACAAATGGCGAATGACAAATGGCGAATGACGAATGACGAATGACGAATGACAAATGACGAATGACAAATGACGAATTGCCAATTACGAATTACCAATTACTAATTACTGATCACTGATGACTGATAACTTTTTTTTAGACTGGCTCACTCTCGCCGTTTCCCTCTTCAACACCATACTTTTATTTTGGTTGGGTCTCACGGTATTGCTCAACGCCGAGCGGCGCACAATGGGTTTGTTCATCACTGGCGGCACGTTGTTGCTTGGCGGCGCGTTCTTCATCAGTCACTCGGCGATTCTCGGAATCGGTTTTTTTGATCTGGGCGAAGCATTTAATTTTTGGCTGCGACTCGGCTTCGTCCCCGTCATCGCCATCCCTTTCGCCTGGTACGCCATCATGTTGTGGTATGCCGGTTTTTGGGATCGTGAACAAACGGGGTTGAGAAAAAAACATCGCGTGCGATTAATCGTGATCACGGCGATGAGCGTAGGGATGATCGCCCTCTTCGCTTGGGCGAACCCCATTGCCACCATCACCCTCACCACCCGTTATGATCCGGCGGATGCCGTCTCCATCGGCGGCATCCCCTTGATCGTCATCTTCTACCCGCTCTACATCGTATTGTGCATCGCCTCATCGCTCAACGTCTTGCGGCATCCCAATCCCTCACAACGCATGATGGGCGATCTGGCGCGACGGCGGGCGCGTCCGTGGTTGGCAGCAACGGCTATCGTTTTATTGATCGTCACACTGTTAGTCACCGCGCTCATGTTGTGGGTTACGTTCACCGCCAGCCACAGCACCATCGCCGAATTTTATTCAACTATGATAATCATCGTCGCCGGGTTCGATCTAATCATCGAGTCACTCATCGGCGTTTCGATTTTATTGGTGGGGCAAGCGATTGTCTCGTACGAAGTGTTCACCGGAAAAACTCTGCCGCGTCATGGACTGGTGCGACAGTGGCGAAGCGCGATCATTTTAGCCATTGGCTTCAGCGCGCTGGTCAGCGCGAGTCTCGCGCTTCATCTCCGCCCGATCTATACGTTGTTGATCAGCACCTTCATCATCGCCCTGTTCTCGGCATTGTTCAGTTGGAGATCGTTTGCCGAGCGCGAGAATTACATTCAACGCCTGCGCCCCTTCGTCGCCAGCCAACGACTCTACGAACACTTACTCGCTCATCCCGAATCGCTCAACGACAACACGGCGATCACGTTTCGCGCGTTGTGCGAAGATGTGTTGGATACCAAGTTAGCATTTTTGATTCCGCTCGGGGCGAGCGCGGCGTTGGCGGGAGAAAGTTTGGTGTATCCGCAAAAGGAGCGCGAAGTCTTGCGAAGCACTCCGAGCAGAGCGAGTGAGCATGACTTCGCGCAACGTCTGGAGACGTTGCAATCGAATCAGATTTGTGTGCAAATCGATCCGCAAAAATTTAATGGCGCATCGTGGGCTGTGCCGTTGTGGAGCGAGCGCGGATTGATCGGTGTGTTGTTGTTGGGCGAGAAGAACGACGGCGGTTTGTATGCCCAAGAAGAAATCGAGATCGCCCGCGCGACAGGCGAGCGATTGATTGACATGCGCGCCAGCGCGGAAACGGCGCGGCGTTTGCTCACGCTTCAACGCCAACGTCTCGCCGAGAGTCAGGTGATGGATCGTCAAACGCGGCGAGTGCTGCACGATGATATTCTGCCAAACATTCACGCCGCGATGTTGATGTTGAACAACGAAAAAAATATCGCCTCAACCATCACCGCCCTCACCCACACCCATCGTCAAATATCGGATCTGCTGCGCGGCGCACCGCGTGCCATCACACTCGACGTAGACAATCTCGGATTGATCGGCGCAATGCAGGAGACGATGAAGAATGAGTTGGGCGGCGCGTTTGATTCGGTGATTTGGCAGATCGATCCAAAAGCCGAACAACGATCAAAGGGGATGCCGCCGTTGACGGCGGAAGTTTTGTTCTGCGCCGCGCGCGAAGCGATCCGCAATGCAGCGCGTTATGGTCGAGGGGCCGAGTCGGCATCCCCCTTGAATCTTCACATCGAACTTAATGGGCGCGAGGGGTTGACGATCCTCATTGAGGATGATGGCGTGGGTATTAAATCCAACAACACGGATCACAGCGGTCACGGTCTATCACTTCATCACACCATGATGGCGATTGTGGGCGGAGCGTTAACTGTGGAGAGTGAGTCGGCGAAGTTCACGCGAGTGATTCTCATGTTGCCCGAATCAGCTTGATACATCGTTTTCAAATCTACGTTACAATCGCCCCCGTCATTGCGAGCGTTCTCCGCGAAGCAATCTCAGTTGCATGTTGAGATTGCTTCGTTCCGCTCCGCGAAGAACGCTCCTCGCAATGACGCTTGAGTAGTTACGAAATTTTTATTCGCAGATCGCCCGAAACGTTTTACAATCTCACTATGCCTAACAACGCTATTCGTGTTCTCATTGCCGATGACGCCGCCGAGTTTCGCCGCTCGGTGCGAATGATGCTCGCCGATGAAAAAAGTTTTGAGATCGTCGGCATTGCTAAAGATGGACAGGAAGCGGTGGAGATGGCAAGCGATCTTAAACCCGACGTGGCGGTGATGGACATTAACATGCCGCGCAAAGATGGGTTGACGGCTATTCGTGAAATTAGCAACGTCAGCCCAAACACGGCCTGTATGATCATGTCGTCCGAAGGCGAAAGCCCTTTGCTGAAACAAGCGATCTCGCTCGGCGTGAAAGAGTATTTGCTTAAACCGTTCACGCCTGAAGAATTTACAGCAGCGATCAAAAAGATCGGGGCGCAAGTGATGGAGAACAAGAAACTTAATGCCGCCGCGCGCGCCGCCGAAGTGGATCGCGATAAATTCCTGATACAACTCGTCGGCAGTTTTCTAAAATCAAAACGCACGGATGACGAGGCGCTCAATGCCTATACCGAATACGTGACGGGCTCAAAGGTCGAACCAAAAATTTTGTCGCAGTTAGCCTACATCTTCCTCTCGCGCAAAGACTGGAAGACTCTGAAAATTATTTGTGAGAAAATGGTGGCGAGCGAAAGTCTCAGGACCCCCCAACAACCCTCGCCTAAAAAAACCAACCGCCTGCCTGCCCCATGAGCCAAAAGCCCCCCACCGATTATCGCCGCACCAGCTACAGCACACTTCGCAACATCGTGATCGGATTCGCGGTTGTGCTTTTGCTCGTCGGGGCGATCTTCATTCCCTATTCCTACGGTTGGCTCGGACTCGCGGGTGGGATGGCGTGTATCTTTGTCTCGATCATCCCTATCGGCGCGACGGTGTTGGCGGTGTTGGGGATTGATAAGTTGAGTAAATGGCTTGAAGACAATGACAAATGAACAATGAGACAATGAACAATGACAAAGTTCAAAATCCCAAAACCCAAAATCCAAAATCCCAACAACCTAACCACCTTGTGACACCCCTCGTTGAAAAACTAAAAGATCATTCTCGTTCTCTCGGTTTTGCTTTTTGCGGAATCACCTCTGCCGAGCCCCCTCTCCACATAACCGAATATGAAAATTGGATCGCCGACGACATGCACGGCGAGATGCACTACATGGCGACGGATCGCGCCCGTGAACGGCGGGCAAATCCAAAATTGATCTTGCCGGAGTGCAAGTCAATTATTGTGGTGGCGTTTCCATACCCAAACCCTTCGGGTCGCACACACCGCGAAGACCCGAAGGGTTTGGGGCGAGTCGCCACGTATGCCTGTGGAGACGATTACCACGATGTCATCCCGCCCAAGCTAGCTCAACTGATTCAATGGCTCGAATCTGAAACGGGCAAAAAGATCGCCCACAAAATTTATACGGACACCGGACCGATATTAGAACGTGAACTCGCTCAACGCGCCGGTTTGGGATGGATCGGCAAGAACACTATGCTGATCAACCCTAAAGCCGGATCGTATTTTCTGTTGGGCGAAGTCTTGATCGATCTTGATCTGACTCCTGATGAATCGTTCAAAACCGATCAGTGCGGCACATGCTCTCGTTGCATTGATGCTTGCCCAACCGAAGCGATCTTGGATAACCGCGTTTTGGACGCGCGCCAATGTATTTCCTATTTGACGATTGAAGCAAAGGACTCCACGCCAGAAGAATTACGATCAAACATTAGCGATTGGGTGTTTGGATGCGATGTGTGTCAGGCGGTGTGTCCGTGGAATCGTTTTGCCGATTCGCTGACGCCCGCGCCAGAATTAATGCCGCGCCTCGAATCGATCCACCTCCTCAATGAAATTTCACTCACGCCGCACGAGTTCAATCTCAAATTTAAGAACAGCCCGATCAAACGATCCAAGCGGCGCGGTTATTTACGGAATGTGGCAGTGGCGCTGGGCAATTGCAGCGATCCTACGGTGGTGCCGACTCTGGAAAAACGAGCAAGCGAGGAAAGCGATCCGTTGGTGAAAGAACATATTGAGTGGGCGATAGGGAATCTGACAAGATGAAGGGGTGAAAAGGTGAAAGGGTGAAAGGGTGATCCGAGTTTGAAGAGCATCATGTCACCTTGTCATCGTGTCACCCTTTCACTTCTTCACGGTCTCGGCGTTCTTGTCGGCGTAACTAAAATGCTGTTATAGGGAATCCGAATCGTCACGCCAACGGGGATGTTGTTAGGATCAGGCAGCACTTGTTTATTGGCGTTGATAATATCTATCGAGCGCGAATTAAATTTCTCGGCGATCACGCCTAAGATGTCGCCGGCTTTGATGGTGTACGAGATGTAAGTGCCGGGGCGAAGGTTCGTTGGGATGGGTGTGGTCGTCGGCGGCACAAACACAAAATCGGAGGGCGGTATCACCAGTTGTTGACCGATGCTCAGCGTGGTACTCGTCAATTTGTTGTAAGCGATCAACGCCTCCACATCCACACTAAATTTTTGACCAATAGAGGTGAAGGTGTCGCCGCTAACGACGGTATAAGTGATCGGCGCGCCGCGCGTCGGCGGCAGAGTGGGCGTGGGCGTGTCACTTGGAACAAACCGTGTGGCGGTTGATATGACGACGGTGGGTGTGAACGTGGAGGTGGGCGTTTGAGTGGCAAACAAAGCCCAAGAGCCGCTCGAAAATTGCACCAGCACGAATCCTGTTCCACCAACGATAGCCAGAATGATCACGACGATGACCACTCGCCAAAAGATAACTGCGCGTTTGCGTTGGTAAGTCATTTTTGTATCTCCCGTAAATAGTATACACGACGAGACAATGAACAATGAGACAATGAAGAATGAACAATGAGGCGATACACGATATTTAAAATCCCAAATCCCAATTTCCAAAATCCCAACGGGTGAAGTTCAATGAAAATTTTTCTCTCCATCAAATATCACGACGATCATCGCAATCGTGATCTCATTGAAAATATCACACGCGCTCTGCAACCACACCGTGTGATGTGTGTTGCCCGCGACGTTGAGGAATGGGGCGAGAAAAAATTTGACTCGATAGAGTTGATGCACAGAACTTTCGCCGAGATCGACTCCAGTGATATAGTTGTGGTGGAATTAAGCGAGAAGGGTGTGGGCGTGGGGATCGAGGCGGGTTACGCCCGCGCGAAGGGTAAACCGATAGTGACCGTTGCGCGGCGCGGATCGGATGTGTCCGAAACGTTGAAGGGCATCTCGCGTGACGTGTTTATCTATAAAGATATAAGCGATCTAGAAAAATTCTTTGGAACACGAATGTCACGAATAGAGCAATAGAAAAACATTCGTGATATTCGCTCATTCGAGTCATTCGTGATTAAAGCGCGTAAGTCTTATTTAAAATCAAAAGGAGAGCGGATGGCAGAACTTAAAATTGAAAAGTTAGTAGAAGGCAATGGCAAAGCGCCAAAGGCGGGCGACACGGTAGTGGTGCATTACACAGGTTGGTTGCTGGATGGAAAAAAGTTTGACAGTTCGGTAGATCGCAAAGAGCCGTTTGAATTTAAGTTGGGCAAAGGGCAAGTGATCAAAGGTTGGGACGAGGGTGTGGCGGCGATGAAGGTCGGCGATAAAGTTAAACTGACGATCCCGCCGGAGATGGGTTACGGCGCGCGCGGCGCGGGTGGAGTCATTCCGCCGAATGCCACGTTGATCTTTGAAGTAGAGATGATGGATATAAAATAAAAAAGGAGCCTATTATGTTCAAAGAATTTAAAGAGTTTGCAATGCGCGGCAACGTGTTGGATCTCGCCATCGGCATCATCATCGGTGGGGCGTTTGGCAAGATCATCACATCATTCGTCAACGATCTGCTCATGCCGCCGATTGGTTTGCTGTTGGGCAAAGTTGACTTTTCCAGTTTGTATATCAGTTTGTCGGGGCAAACGTTTTCCTCGCTCAAAGCCGCAAAAGAGGCGGGCGCAGCGACGATCAATTACGGTTTGTTTCTCAACACCGTGCTCGATTTTGTGATCGTCGCCTTCGCCGTATTTTTGTTGGTGCGCCAAGTGAATCGCTGGACGGCGAAACCTGCCGCCGCTCCGACGACGAAAGATTGCCCTTATTGTTATTCGGCTATCGCCCTCCAAGCCACTCGTTGCCCGAACTGCACATCAGAAATTAAGTGAAATCGTATTTCGTTCAAACTTGGGGATGTCAAATGAACAGCGCCGATTCGCAGCGTGTCGCTTCGGCGTTGGAGAAGATCGGTTATCAGCAAACCGAAACTCTCGATGCGGCCGACGTCATCGTGTTGAACACTTGCGTTGTGCGCCAACAAGCAGAAGAGGCGGCGATTGGCAAACTCACTTGGCTCGCCCCGCACAAAGCACGCAAGCCCGATGTGGTGATCAACGTGATGGGCTGCATGGTCGGCATCAAAGGCGGCGACAGACTCAAGCAAATTTATCCTTACGTGGATGTTTTCTCGCCGCCGTCTGAACCCGCGCCGCTTCTCAAATTTTTGGCGCAGCGCGATGGCTTATCGGATCGCGAGATCGAAACTGTGCAGCGATTCGTATTGCAAGATGATCTCACAACGATCCTCAATCCCAATAATGGCGAACTGATTCTGCCGCGCGCCCAACTAGGGGTTGCCGTCACGGCGCATGTCCCGGTGGTCTATGGATGCTCTCACGCCTGCACCTTTTGCATTATTCCATTTCGGCGCGGCGTAGAACGATCACGACCGGTGGGCGAGATCGCCGCCGAAGTAAGATCACTGGTGGCGCAAGGAGTCAAAGAAGTGACTCTGCTGGGACAGATCGTGGATCGCTACGGTAAAGATGTCCCCGATGGGCCCAATCTGGCGCAACTGCTTCGAGTGATCAACAACATCGAAGGCTTGGAGCGCATTCGCTTCCTCACGTCGCATCCAAGTTACATGAGCGATGAGTTGCTCGACACCGTTGCCGAACTTCCAAAAGTGTGCGAGCAGATCGAAGTGCCAGTGCAAGCGGGTGATGACGAGGTGTTGGCGAACATGAAACGCGGTTACACCGCCGACGACTATCGCCGCCTGATCGAGCGCATCCGCCAACGCATCCCCAACGTAGCGATTGCCACCGACATCATCGTCGGCTTCCCCGGCGAAAGCGAAAAACAATTTCAGCATACGTACGATCTGCTTGCCGATCTTAAACTGGACGTGATTCATTTAGCCCGTTACTCGCCCCGCCCCGGCACCGTTGCCGAGCGGCGCATGAATGACGACGTGCCTGAAGAAGAAAAACTGCGCCGCTTAAAAGCATTAGACGAAATGCAAGCCGGCGTGTTAGAAACACTCAACGCCAAGTTCAAAGAGCAAGTTGTTGAAGTATTAGTTGAAGAGAATCACAAAGGCAAGTGGACAGGGCGCACGCGCAACAACAAGATCGTGTTCTTTGAAGACGAAGCAAATTGGCACGGACAATTGGCGAAGGTGAAGATCACCGAGACTACTGCGTGGAGTTTGCGTGGAATGTTGACGGCAGAGTAGAGACGACCCGGCGGGTCGTCTCTGCGGCAATATGAAAAATTATTTTGCACCCGTCACCGTTGTTGTTTTTTCAATTCTCTCCTCCCTCGCCTGCACCCTCAACCCGAGCGGCATCGCCACCAGCGTGCAAGGAACTGTCTTCGCCGCGCAAACTGAAACCGCGCAGCGGCGCCCGACGAACACCACCACGCCCACATCTACTTCATCATTCACGCCGACCATCACGTTTACACCCACCTCAACCTTCGATCCGTTTTTAGGATTTCCGTTGGCGATTGCCAATGACAACCTTGCCATCTACGAAGGACCCGGCTTCAATTATTTTGTCATTTTATTTTTTCGCAAAGGTGATAGCGCGGTCATCGTCGGCAAGAGTGCCGATGGCAAATGGTGGTTCGTCAAGATTCTCGATTCGGCGATTCGTGACGGATGGATTCGAGTTGAAGATGTGATCGTGCAAGGCAGCACGACTCTGATTCCGCTTGTGCTGCCGCCACCGACATATACGCCCTCACCCACACCAACCTTCACGCCCACGCCGACCCCAACGCCAACGTCTACATACACGCCGACGAACACGCCGACTCCGACTCACACGCCAACGTTCACGCCGTCGTTGACTCTTACCAGCACGCTCACGCCGACTCCATCTCTCACGCCCACGCCTACACAAACTTTCACGCCGTCCAACACGCCCACGCCGAGTCAAACTTTCACGCCAACGGTTACACCCACACCTTCACAGACATTCACACCCTCGAACACGCCAACGCCGACGCAAACTTTCACGCCGTCAAATACATCCACGCCGACACAAACGCCCACGTCATCAAACACGCCCACACCCTCTCACACGCCGACAACTACGTTCACGGCAACGCACACAACTGTTCCCACTGCAACGAACACGTTCACCCCAACGCCCACTGCCACATCAACGGTGACGGCGACCCCTTAAAGAGGACCGGCCCCTTAAAGG
>Ga0163199_1003065_pt1 | contig 10136 bp, 21 predicted proteins | sample PL_2010_150m_FD_113537 | JGI IMG/M metagenome (GOLD analysis project Ga0163199, IMG submission 113537) | Freshwater microbial communities from Powell Lake, British Columbia, Canada to study Microbial Dark Matter (Phase II) - PL_2010_150m | ecosystem: Environmental > Aquatic > Freshwater > Lake ...
CAACGTCAACCTGACGGTTGAGTTGATTGTTCCTGTGGCACTTGAACAGGGTTCCAAGTTCGCCATTCGTGAAGGCGGTCTGACCGTCGGCGCGGGTGTCGTTACCAAGATCATTGAATAGGTGAGATATCATGGCAAAACAAAAAATACGTATCCGCCTCAAGGCATATGATCATCGCGTTCTTGATCAATCCGCAAAACGCATTGTTGAAACCGCCGAACGCACTGGCGCCCATGTTGTTGGTCCCGTACCCTTGCCAAGCAAGATAGAACGCTTTACAATACGTCGCTCGGCATTTATTGACAAGGACTCTCATGAACACTTTGAGATCCGTACACACAACCGATTGATTGACGTTTTGGATCCAGACTCAAAAACGATTGATATGTTGATGCGTTTGAACCTGCCCGCAGGTGTCGATATCGAGATCAAGATTTAAGTAGTAAATAAATCCGCAAAATTTGCGGATTATTGAGACAGCGCAAGAGTAGGTCTGTGTTGTAGAACCGACACAACCGCTTCGCACCAGACTTTCTGACTGCGCTGCACGGAGATGATGCGGCCGTTTGCCCCGGCTGGCAGTCTCGTCAATATCTTCCTAAGGAGAAAATTGAGTATGTTGAAAGGGCTAATTGGAAAGAAGATTGGCATGACCCAGATCTTCGATGAACATGGTGTTGCCTATGCGGTAACACTCATCGAAGCTGGGCCATGTGTCGTTACCCAGGTTCGTATGCCGGAGAAAGAGGGATATTCTGCGGTGCAACTGGGCTTTGGCGAAGCGAATCCCAAGCGCCTTACTAGCGGTCAATTGGGTCACTTTAAGGCCAATGAGATTTCCCCTGTACGCTACTTGCGAGAATTTCGTGCCAAAGATCACGGATTAAAAGTTGGTGACAAAGTAACTGTTGTCGATGCTTTTGCCGTTGGCGAGCGTGTGGATGTGACTGGTGTCAGCAAAGGCAAGGGCTTTGCCGGTGTTGTAAAACGCTACCACTTTCACGGTATGAACGCCACCCACGGCACATCAGACCGCAATCGTGCGCCCGGTTCTAGCGGATCGGGTACCACACCAGGTCGCGTCTATAAAGGTCACCGAAACTCGGGCCACATGGGCGTAGATCGAGTCACTGCTCAGAACATCAAGATCGTCATGGTGGATGCGGAACGGAATCTACTCGCCATTAATGGCGCGATTCCCGGCGGCAAGGGTAGTCTCGTCATGATCAAGGAAGCGCGCAAGCAATAGGCGCGCAGGAAACGGGAGCCAAATAACCATGAAAGTAGATGTTCTTGATTTGAAGGGTCAGAAAGTTCGCGAGATAGAATTGCCCGCGCAGCTTTTTGAAGCCCCTATAAATATAGACCTGATGCATCAGGCATATACCCGGCAAATGGCGAATGCTCGTCTTGGCACGCATCAGACGAAAGTTCGCTCAGAAGTCAGAGGCGGTGGTCGAAAGCCGTTTAAACAGAAGGGGACCGGCCGAGCCCGCCAAGGGTCAACAAATGCCGCGCAATGGGTTGGTGGTGGTCGTATCCATACCCCACATCCGCGCAGTTACGAGCAGAGCATGCCTAAGAAAATGCGTCAAGCTGCCTTGCGATCTGTATTGTCTGCAAAAGCCGCAGACGCCGGGATTATCATCGTTGATGAGTTTGATATCAAAGAAACCAAAACCCGCGTTATGGCTGAAGTGTTGAACAATTTGGTGGGTACCTCCACAGCCTTGGTTTTGATGCCTGTCAAAGATCAAAATTATGATGATGTGATGCGCTCCACTGACAATATTGAAACCGCCAAAGTATTGCTGGCCAGCTATATAAACATACGTGACATACTCGTCTTTGACAAAGTGGTCATACCAGTTAAAACTATCGATGCGCTTGTAGCGCACCTCGGATAAAGGAGAGAGGCATGATCAATTTATATAATGTCCTCGTCCGCCCATTGGTCACTGAGAAATCCAGTTATCAATCAAGCAAACTGGGCCAATATTCTTTTGTTGTCGCCAACGAAGCGACCCGTACCATGGTGAAGGATGCAGTGGAAACCCTCTTCGACGTTACTGTGGCGCGTGTAAATATCCTCAATGCGCCCGCGAAACGTAGTCGCCGCACCAAGAGTCGCCGATTGTTAGTACGACGCTCCGCGTTCAAAAAGGCCATTGTGACTCTAGCCGAGGGAAGCAAACCCCTCGAGATCTTTGAAGGGGTGCAATAATGGCAGTAAAGAAATATAAACCCGTAACGCCCGGTATGCGCGATATGACGGGGCATACCTTTGAAGAAATCACCAAGAGCACGCCTGAACGTTCTCTTCTGATCAACAGACAGAGACACGGTGGTCGTAATGCTCAAGGTCGAATAACAGTTCGACATCGTGGCGGCGGCGCTCGGCGCTTCATCCGCATCGTAGATTTCAAACGCGATAAGCATGGCATTCCTGCCAAGGTAGCCGCTGTTGAATACGATCCAAACCGCACAGCGCGCCTCGCTCTTCTTTTCTACGTAGATGGCGAGAAACGCTACATCATCGCGCCGTTGGAATTAAAAGTTGGCGACACGATCGTATCAGGCCCCAACGCCGAAATTCGCCCTGGAAACTCCCTCCCGATCAGCAATATTCCGGTCGGAACTTTGATCCACAATATTGAGATCAAAGCAGGCAAAGGCGCTCAAATGGTCCGCACAGCAGGCGGCGCAGCTCAACTGCTCGCTAAAGAAGGTGACTTTGCCCAGATCCGCATGCCTTCCGGTGAAGTCCGCCTTATTCATCAGGTTTGCTACGCAACTATCGGTCAAATTGGCAATCTTGACCATAGCAACGTCAAACTCGGAAAAGCTGGCCGCAAGCGCCACATGGGCATTCGCCCCACAGTTCGTGGTACTGCAATGAGCCCCCGCGACCACCCTCACGGTGGTGGTGAAGGTCGCCAGCCAATCGGTCTATCTAGTCCCAAGAGCCCATGGGGTAAACCCACCCTCGGCAAAAAGACTCGCACCAACAAAAAGACCGATCAGTACATCGTGCGTCGTCGCAACAAGACGAGCCGCTAAGAATTAGACGAGGTACTCATATATGTCAAGATCATTGAAAAAAGGCCCATTTATTGAGACTAAACTTCTCAAACGTATTGAGGCCATGAATCAGAAAAACGAAAAGAAAGTCATCCGCACCTGGAGTCGCGCCTCTGTGATATTCCCGCAGATGGTAGGCCACACCATAGCCGTTCATGATGGACGCCGCCACGTACCGATCTACATAACCGAAAACATGGTCGGTCATCGTTTGGGTGAATTCGCCCCAACGCGCACATTCCGCGGTCATCAGACTAGCGAGAAAGCCGCCGCCTCGGCAGCGTAAGGAGAGTGAGACATGAGTGATATTCACGCAAAAATAAGCCACCTTTCCCTCTCTGCGCAAAAAGTCCGCCTTGTGATAGACATGGTGCGCGGCAAGAGCGCGAACGAAGCATTGGAAATCCTGCGCTTTGTGAACAAACGCGCCGCATTACCCGTGCAAAAATTGGTCGCCTCAGCCGTGGCAAATGCCGAAGAAAACTTCGGCGTCAGCCGTGACGACTTATTCGTCGCCAAAATCACAGCAGATGAGGCACCTACCCGCAAATGGAGACGCTTCGGCGCTCGCGGCCGTTTCAAACCGATATTGCGCCGCAGTTCACATGTCACCGTTGTGTTGCGCGAGCGTGGAGCTTAAGGAGAATTTTATGGGTCGTAAAGTACATCCTATTGGTTTTCGTCTGGGAATCAATCAACCGTGGGGCGGTCGGTGGTTCGCTGAAGGAAACGCCTATCGTCAGCAATTACATCAGGATTTTGCCATTCGCAATTTGTTAATTGGCAAATTCTCAAAAGGCGGAGCCGCTGCCAATCAGAAAGTCCGCGAACTTCGCAAACAATTGCCGGATACCGTCAGAGATGGCAAAGCAGGCATCTCCCGCATTGATGTGGAGCGCACGCCAGGCAAAGTGCGGGTTTCAATCCACACTGCCAAACCCGGCATCTTGATCGGCCGCAAAGGCGAAGGCGTGAAGAAAATCCGTCAGGCGCTGGAAGCATTGGTTGGCAAGAAGATCGAATTGGATATCAAAGAGATCACATCGCCCGATACTGACGCGATGTTGGTCGCCAAGAATATTGCAGACCAACTCGAACGCCGAATTGCATACCGCCGCGCAATGAAACGCGCCATTCAACAAGCCATAAAACAGGGCGCCCAAGGGATTAAAATCCTATGCGGCGGGCGCTTAGGCGGCGCGGAAATGTCCCGTGATGTTTGGTTGCGCGAAGGCCGCGTGCCTTTGCAGACCTTGCGCGCAAATCTTGATTTTGCCACAACTGAAGCAGCCACCACTTATGGTCAGATTGGTATCAAAGTCTGGATCTATAAAGGTGAAGTTCAGCCTGACGTTGAAGAAAAAGTCGAAGCGACAGAAGGCGTGTACGTCAGCGAGTAATCGCGACGTCGCCTGAGAGATGAGGTTTTAGATATGTTAATGCCCAAACGTGTAAAGTGGCGCAAGCAGATGCGCGGTCGCATGACAGGAAAAGCCCTCCGCGGTGCGGAAGTTTCCTTCGGCGAATATGGTCTGCAGGCGTTGGAACCGGGTTGGATCACAGCCCGTCAAATTGAAGCGGCCCGCCGCACCATCGTCCGTGGAATGAAGCGTCGCGGTAAGATCTGGATCCGTATTTTTCCAGCCAAGCCGTACACCCACAAACCACCGGAAACCCGCATGGGTTCTGGTAAAGGTAACGTGGAATATTACGTAGCTCCAGTCAAACCAGGCCGTGTCATGTTCGAAGTCAGCGGTTTGTCTGCAGAAATAGCAATTGCCGCTTTGAAGAGCGCTCAGTACAAGTTCTCCATCAAGACAAAAGTTGTTGGTCGCTTTGCAGGAGGAGAATAAGAATGAAGGCTATGAAAGTGGAAGAGATCCGCAAACTATCGGCGGAAGAAATTCGAACAAAGATCGCCGATTCACGCGAAGAGATGATGAAACTGCGCTTTCAGCAGGTAACCGGTCAGCTAACTGACTCGAGCCGCCTGACTTACTTGCGCCGTGACATCGCCCGCATGGAAACGATCCTGCGCGAGACCGAACGCGCCGCTGTGGAAGGTGCATAATGAATAATCGTCGTCGTATGACTGGTGTCGTCACCAGCAATAAAATGACCAAAACCGTCGTAGTGGAAATCACACGCAAGTATCGACACCCCCTTTATCAAAAAGTGGTGTACTCGAGCTCACGCGTGAAAGCGCATGATGAGATTGGCTGCCAGATCGGTGATGAGGTCCAGATCGTTGAGACCCGCCCGCTGTCACGTGATAAACGCTGGGCAGTGGAAGTTGTCGTCAAACGCGAGTCCCGTACCGCTGATCAAGGCGTAGGAGAATAAACTATGCTTCAGCATGAGTCTCGATTGAAAGTTGCTGATAATACAGGTGCGCGCGAATTACTCGTTATTCACGTTTTGGGTGGTTCGAGACGCAAGTATGGATCAATTGGCGATGTAGTGGTTGCAACTGTGAAAGCCGCCGCGCCGCAAGGTTCTGTAAAGAAAAGCGAAGTTGTAAAAGCCGTCATTGTACGTTGCACCAAAGAATGGCGCCGCGAAGATGGTTCATACATTCGCTTTGATGATAATGCCGCGGTCATTTTAGATGCCGATGGCGAAAACCCGAGAGGCACACGTATCTTTGGACCAGTAGCTCGCGAACTACGCGATATGGGTTACATGAAGATCGTGTCGCTGGCCCCGGAAGTACTGTAGGAGCGAAGAATGAAAGTTAAGATTCGAAAAGGCGACACAGTAGAAGTAATTAGTGGACGCCTAGAAGACAAAGGCAAACGCGGCGAAGTTATCAACGTCATCCATGATGATCGTCGCATCGTTGTGCAAGGTGTCAATATTCGCACCAAGCACCAAAAACAGGTTCAGACCGGCGCAAACCGTAAGATGAACCCAGGCCGAATCCAGCTTGAAGCGACAGTTGACATCTCAAATGTGATGCTCGTCTGTCCCAAATGCAGTGAAACCACCCGCGTCAGCGTTCAACGTGATGAAACAGGTGCCCATCGCGTTTGCAAGAACTGTGAGGCCACGATTGACTAAGCCGTGGAGCGAATAAAGATGAACAGAATGCAAGAACTCTATACCAATGAAGTAGCCCCGTCCTTGTTCAAGTCGTTCGGCTTCAAGAACGTCATGCAGGTACCGCGTATCGAAAAGGTCGTCGTAAATATCGGCCTGGGCGAAGCGATGGATAACCCGAAAGCGCTTGATGCCGCTACCGCAGACTTGACAACGATCACAACTCAGAAGCCCGTGCAGACCAAGGCGCGCAAAAGTATTGCGAATTTCAAATTGCGCGAAGGGCGCCTCATCGGCGCGAAGGTCACTCTTCGCGGCCCCCGAATGTGGGCCTTCCTTGACCGCCTCGTGAACATAGCCCTGCCTCGCGTCCGTGATTTTCGCGGTATTTCCGCCAACGCATTTGATGGTCGTGGAAATTACACGCTTGGCCTCAAAGATCAACTGGTTTTCCCCGAGATCGAGTATGACAAAATTGACAAACTGCGCGGCATGGAAGTAACCATTGTGACTTCAGCCGATAACGATGATCAGGCACGCGCATTATTACAACAACTCGGAATGCCGTTCAGTAGCAAGAAGGATGCTTAACCTATGGCAAAAAAATGTATGCAATATCGTGAACTGCGCCGCAAATACGCCGTGCAGGTACGGAATCGCTGTCAGCGTTGTGGACGCCCACGCGGTTTTATTCGTCGCTTCGGCTTATGCCGTATTTGCTTCCGTGAATTAGCATTGACGGGCAAAATCCCTGGCGTCATAAAGGCGTCCTGGTAACCCAGGAGGAGGTAAATTATGTCATTTACTGATCCGATCGCTGATATGTTGACTCGCATTCGCAACGCTGTGCTCGCAGGCCACGCTCAAGTTGCAATGCCCAACTCAAAGATTAAAGTAGAGATCGCCAAAATCCTAAAAGATGAAGGCTTTCTCGAAGGCTACGAAGTGGTGGATGGTGAGCTCGAAGTGCAGAAGGTCTTGCGCGTAAAGCTCAAATATGTTGGCGAACGTCGCCAACGACGCGCAGTGCTTTCCGGTTTGGAACGTGTAAGCAAACCAGGCCGCCGCATCTACACAAAGAAAACAGACATTCCATGGGTGCTCTCAGGTATTGGCGTTGCCATTATCTCAACCCCCAAGGGTGTCATGACCGGCGTACGCGCTCGACAGTTGGGCGTAGGCGGCGAGATCATCTGCAAAGTCTGGTAGGAGGTTTACTGTGTCTAGAATTGGTCGTTTGCCAGTAGATATTCCTAATGGCGTGCAGGTAAGCGTGGATGGTTTCGATGTCCACGTCAAAGGCCCGAAGGGTGAATTAAATAGATCGTTTTCCCGCTTGATTGGTATCAAGATGGAGAACAATCAATTAAACATTACCCGTAATTCGGAAGAACCCGCGGAACGCGCTTTACATGGCACCACGCGTGCCGTGATTGCGAATATGATCCACGGCGTAAGCAAAGGTTTTGAAGTGATCCTCGAAGTGGAAGGCGTGGGCTACCGCGCTGAAATGGACGGGAAAAACCTCGCGCTATTTGTTGGTTACTCACACCCGGTCAAGATGGAACCACCGGCGGGTGTCTCATTTGAAACAGATGCGAAGACCCGCTCGATCAAGGTGTTGGGCTTCGACAAGGAATTGGTCGGCCAGATCGCCGCGAATGTCCGCAAGGTACGTCCACCTGAACCATACCATGGCAAGGGTATACGATATCGAGGCGAACGGATTCGTCGCAAAGCTGGCAAGGCCGGAAAAGGAGCCAAGTAAGCTATGGCTAAGAAAACTCGCTCTATTGCTCGTGAACGTCGCCACATCCGTGTACGCAAACACGTGTCTGGAACCACCGCCCGTCCGCGCTTGAACGTGTTCAAGAGTCTGACTGGCATCTACGCCCAGATCGTTGATGATACGGAAGGAAACACCCTTATCTCAGCTTCCACAATTGATAAAGAATTGCGAGAGCAGATGAAGGGTCTCAAGAAGATCGAACAGGCAAAAGCCATTGGAAAGGCAGTCGCAGAGCGCGCCAAATCCAAAGGGATCTCAACCGTGGTGTTTGATCGTGGCGGCTTCCGTTATGTCGGGCGCGTCAAGGCTTTGGCCGATGGCGCACGCGAAGGCGGTTTGCAATTCTAGAAGTTGTATTAACGCCAAACCCCCTGTGGGTAAATCGTTACTGCGTTACTGGAGAAAGATATGGCAGAAAAGAAATTTGAAAAACAACAGCAATTTGAGGTTCAAGACGGTTTCGAAGAACGTGTGATCGAGATCGCCCGCGTTTCAAAAGTCGTCAAAGGTGGGCGCCGCTTCAGGTTCCGCGTGACCGTTGTGGTAGGAGACAAGAACGGCACGATCGGCATGGGCGTCGGGAAGGCAAATGCCGTCCCTGACGCAATGCGCAAAGCCTCCGAGCGAGCCCGTAAAGACCTACGCATTGTTAATCTGTCCAGCACTACCATCTCTCATGAGTCATTGGGTAAGGTTGCTGGAGCTAGGGTTTTCCTCAAACCCGCATCTGCTGGAACCGGCGTTATCGCGGCCGGCGGCGTACGCGCAGTACTGGAACTGGCTGGCATCCGTGACATCCTCACCAAATCCATGGGCAGCGCGAATGTGCTGAATGTGGTCATGGCAACCTTTGCTGCTCTGGATGGTCTGCGCTCTCCCGCTGTTGAAGCAGCCCGCCGTGGCAAACGCGTGGAAGACTTGATGCCATTCTGGGAACGGAGGAAGCAACATGCCTAAGCTGGAAACTTCAGAAAAGACAATACGCATCACCTGGGTAAAAAGCGACATTGGTTTTCCCAAGGATCAAAAAGCTACCGTCAAGGCGCTTGGTTTGCGCCGTTTACATCAAACTATTGAGCACAAGGATACCCCCGCCTTACGCGGAATGGTAAACAAGATCATCCATTTGCGTAAGATCGAAGAGTAGGTTTAATTATGAAACTGCAGGATCGCGTACCCAATGTTGGGTCAAAAAAGAATCGAAAACGCGTAGGACGCGGCATCTCGGCAGGGCAGGGTAAAACTGCCGGTCGTGGCACCAAAGGCGCAGGCGCACGCTCCGGCGAGGGCGGTCACGCCTATCGACAGGGCGGCAATCTGCCGTTCTTCCGTCGATTACCATTTATGCGCGGTGAAGGATTCACCCCACCGAATCAGGTTTTCTATAATGAAGTGAACCTTGATCAGCTATCAGAGGCTTTCAAATCCGATGCGGAAGTGAACCCGGAAGCCCTTGAACAAGCGCATTTATTACGCGACAAACGCAACCCGACAGTTTTGCTTGGTCGCGGAGAAATGACCGTTGCCCTCAAAGTGCGTGTACACCGTGTTAGCGCGGGCGCCAAGGCCAAGATCGAAAAAGCCGGCGGCACGGTTGAGTTGATCGTCTAACCCTACCAAAAGGATACTTTGCATGAAGAGCACTTTTTCAGGCTGGCGCTACCTTTGGAAATCGGAAGATATTCGCCGCAAATTGATCATCACTTTTGTTCTGCTGGCGCTTTATCGCCTTGCGGCGAATGTGCCTGCGCCCGGTGTAAATTTTGCGGTACTCGCAGCTTTCCGCAGCTCAGCAGCTAGCGGCGGAAACTTCCTCGATTTTCTTGACCTGCTCTCTGGCGGTACGGTCTCCAACTTCTCATTGTTATCAATGGGTGTGTACCCGTATATTACCGCGCAGATCATTTTACAATTATTGATCCCGATCATTCCAGCCTTACAACGCAGAATGGAAGAAGATCCACGGGAAGCTCGCCGCTGGCAGGAAAAGTGGACGTATTATCTTGCTGTTCCAATGGCCGCGCTTTCCGCGATTGGGCAGATCAATATTTTCAATTCCTTATCCTTAAGTTCACCGGCTGGGGCGAAAATTCTTGAGTTTGGCTTTACAGCAGATCAGTGGCTGAACTCGGTAACCGTCCTTCTGGCGATGACCGCCGGTACGATGTTCGCCATTTGGCTGGGTGAATTGATCTCAGAATACGGTATTCGCGGCCAGGGACTTTC
>Ga0163199_1003066_pt1 | contig 10136 bp, 3 predicted proteins | sample PL_2010_150m_FD_113537 | JGI IMG/M metagenome (GOLD analysis project Ga0163199, IMG submission 113537) | Freshwater microbial communities from Powell Lake, British Columbia, Canada to study Microbial Dark Matter (Phase II) - PL_2010_150m | ecosystem: Environmental > Aquatic > Freshwater > Lake ...
ATCCCCATTGGCTGCCGGGTGTCATCGCCGGCGGCCGTTTCCGGGGTTTTTTCCACTTTGACGGCGAAAAAATGCTGACAAACAACGTGATATGGTCAAATAAATAAGTTTATAATATATTGATAAATAGCAATTTATAAATTTATCATATTTTTCTGAAAAAAATATCTTGCGAAACTGTCCGCGCTGGATATGGTGAACACTGTTCTGGGGGGAACAACAGCCCGTTGCAGCATTCGCTGCGGCGGGCTGTATTCTTTTCGGAGTTGAGAGATATTCCATTTTCGGGTTAGGATTCACGAATGCCTGTTCCAGACGGTGATTTTTTCCGCACGATGATAGCGCGGGTTTCTCCGGAAGACATTGTCCTCTACGCGAACTCGGCACTGGCTTCCTACCTCCGAGTGACGAAGGCGGATCTGACAGGCGCACCTCTTGAGATCCTCGCGGCCCGGACGCGCGGGGAGGTTTCCGCATGCTTCCAGCGACCCGAGACGGGAAGATCCAGCAACAGGCTGGTAACGGATGACGAGGGGAGGGTTTTTGAAGTCAAGACCTACAGCGAAGGCGGGATTCTCGACATCGTTCTGGATGAGGTCACCACGATGGATTCGGTGAGCCGGGACCTCCGGCATGTGAGCGGGACATCCGTGGACGTTTTGAACGAGGAGGAACTCCGCACCGCGCGCCAGCCGGAGCGCCGGTATCTGACGGTGTCGAGGGTCCGGATGAACGGGATTTCGCGGCTGGCCGAGCGGTTGGCCCCGATGGAGATGCGCCTGGTGATGAATTCCTTTGTCGAGGAATCGGCGGAGGCGATTCTGGAGACCGGCTGCACGTATTACGAATCGTCCGGAGGTTCGGTGACGGGGATCTTCGGGGCGCCGCGTTATTTTGCCGATCACGCCCTGCGTGCGATCCGGGCGGCCTGCAGCCAGCTGGAGAAGTCGGCTCAACTGCGTGCCGGGCTGTTTCGTCAGGGCCGCGAGATGCCGCCGCTTTCCTGCGGGATCTGGACCGGGGAAACATTTGTGGGCACGCTCGGGGCTTCGGCGACACAGTGCTACTCGGCGGTCGGGCTGACAGTGGATCTGGCCTCGGAGCTCAGCAAGCTCGCGCGGCCGGGTGAGGTGCTGATCTCCGAATTCACGCTTCGCAATGTGGTTCAGACTCTGCCCGAGGGCTGGCAGGCGATCCAGGCGGAGCGCGAGGCCGAGCCGGATCTGAGCGATTTTCACTGGCCAGGAGGGGACATTGAGCCGCTGTCCGAGGCCTATCTGCGCAAGGTCTGGCTGATTGGACCGGGGGTGGAGGACGATACCTCGCGCGTCGAGTATTTTGCGGACTACCTCTACAGCCTGAAGGCGGAGGGCCTTGACGAAGCGATTCCCGTCCTGAGGGTCGTCCGCCCGGCGGAAATCGGCGACTCGCTGGAGCTAGGCAGCGACAATGTCGTGGCGCCCCAGTTTTCCCAGTCTCTTGGAAAATACAAACTTTTGGGGGTGATCGGCACCGGGGGGATGGGGAAGGTTTGGAAAGGCAGCGATCGTTTTGGAAATGTGGTTGCGATCAAAGTCCTGCACACGACCGAGACGACCACCGATGCCCAGCTGAAGCGGTTTCGGCGTGAGGCGGAGGTCATGTCAAGGCTTCCCCACAGGAACATCTGCCGCGTCTTCGAGATGAACGAGTTCGAGGGGATCCAATATCTTGTGATGGAATTCGTGGACGGGCTTACGCTTTCGGATCTCCTCTACGAGCACACCCGGGAGGAAGCGGACGGCACCACGACGAAGGCTATGCCGGACCTCAAGTCGCTCATTCATGCTCTCCGACAGGATCGATCGAGCCGCGGCGATGCGCAGCCAACAGATGAGGAAAATGCGGCTCCTCGGGCCAGGGAAACCCGCGTGCTGCCGGTCGAGCAGACGCTCAATATATTTCTGAAAATCTGCGACGCCGTGCAGTTCGCTCACGAGCACGGGGTCCTGCACCGCGATCTCAAGCCGGGCAACATTCTCTTGCGCGAGGACGGCGAACCGCTGGTGGCGGACTTCGGGCTCGCGAAGATCAGCACGGGCGATTCGGGGCAGTCGCTGTCCGTAAGTGGACATGTAGTCGGAACCCTCGAAAACATGTCGCCGGAACAGGCGGAATCCAGCAAGGAAGTCGACGAGCGGGCGGACGTGTATGCGCTGGGCACGATTCTTTACCAGATGCTGACCGGACGTCGGCATTTTGAGGCGACCGGAAACATCGTCGCCGATGCGCAGGCGCTCCAGAGCCATGAACCGCGTCGTCCGCGCACGATCAATCCGAAGCTCGATAGCGATCTGGAGATCATTCTTCTGAAGGCCCTCCGCAACTCTCCCGTCGAGCGATACCGTAGCGTCGCTGCCCTTGAGGCGGACCTCCAGCGCTACCGCCGCGGCGAAGTCATCAGCGCCCGGCCCGTCTCCGCCGTCGAGCTTCTCCGGAAGCTTGTCCTGCGCAACCGCGCAGTCACGGCGGTCATCGCCGTCTCGCTCCTTGTTTTCATCGCCGGATCGGTTGCCGCGTTCTGGCAGATCACCGACCGCGCGAAGGTTGCCGAGTCGGCGCTCAAGGAGGCCGAAAAACAGCGCGAGATCGCCCGTCAGAATGAACTCCTCGCCGAGGAGCGGATGCGACAGGCGGATCAAGAAAAAGACCGCGCGCTCGCGGCTTCGAAATTGCAACAGGCTGCCGAAGAGGCTCAGAAACAGGCGATTCAGGGACAAAACCTCGCCCAGCAGGAAACCGAACAGGAGCGGAAAAAACGCGAGGAGGCAGAAAAGGCGGCCGAGGAAAAAATTGCGGGTGTCGGTGCCCAGCTCAGCGAGGCCCAGAAAAAATTCGAGGAGTTGCAGGCTCAGTCCGCCGCGAAACCGGATGAGCCGCCCCGCCGCCGGTTTCAGGATCCTTTCGAGAATCAGGACAAATCCTTCCAGGCCAATCGCGGCATGAACCAGGCGGCGATGGAATTCGACCGCAACCTGAATGCCCAGGATCTGAAAAGCTATGAGAACAACCCGGGCATCATTGTCAGTCGTATCGGGGATGGTCTGGAGGCCATTTCCCAGGTGATCCTGGCGGATCCCACGCTTCCGCAGGCCTGGATCATCAAGGGGCGCTACCACCTGGCGTGCGCGGTGGAGTTTGCTCCGGCAAGGGATTCCTTCCAGATGGCAGTGAAATGCGCGGACGACCGGCGCAAAAACAATCTTCCCGACATGCTCGGACCGGACCACCCGGAGGAGCTCGTCGCGATCTGCGACCAGCTTTCGCGGCCGATGGCGGACCGGTTTGAGAAGGCGGTGAGCTTGCTGAACAATACCGGTTCGCCGGCTGATCAAACCACCGCCGGTGCCATCAGGTTCTTTCAGGACAAGCCACTTGCTCACAAGGCAACGATCGGCCCCTGCCCGACCGCTCGCGTCTCCGGAAGAGCCGAGGTGACGGTCGGCATCATGGCTGCCAATGGATCTGCAGGAGAGGTGGCGTTCCAGGACAGCGGGAGGGAACTCTCCATTTCCGGCATCCCCGAGCTGACCGATCTCTCGAGCCTGAAATCCCTTTCCCCTCAGCCGGTCCGCCTCAAAATCCGGGGCACGGGCACTCTTGACTGGGCCACGCTTGCCGTCCTCCCGCTCGATTCGCTGGACATTGCCGGTTGTGCGGTTGCAACCATTCCGCCGGGCCTGCGGGGTTTTTCAAAAGTCCAGAGCCTCTCGCTGAAGGATACCCGGTTTTCAGATCTTGCCTTGCCACGAATGATGCCGATGCTCACGAGTTTGGATATTTCCGGGACCGCGATTACCGATATCACCCCCCTTGGCATCTGCCGCAGAATCCAGGCTCTTGATATCGGTCGCCTCGCTCTTGAGAACATAAAAATCCTCGCGTTTTTTCCGCTGACGAAACTCACGCTGAGCCCGGTGATGATCGCCGACAAGACCTCCCTGAAAAGCCTGCGCGGACTCCGGACGCTTCGTGTTCTCCGGGCTCCGGACGATCCCGAGGATCAAACCGCCGCCGAATTCTGGCGTCGACTGGATGCGGGGGAATACGCAACCGGCGGGTGAGGGGCTACAGAGGGACGATTTCCCAAATCATTCCGCCCCCCTCCAAAACCGTGAGCCACGCATAGGAGGGAGGGGCACCCTTGTTCGGTTTCCCGATGGTTCCAGGATTCAAAAACCGTGTGCCATCAATGACTTCATCACGCGGCACGTGGGTATGACCATGCACAAGGAAGTCCACCCCCGGCGCGCGATGCGGCGGTATGTGGATCAAAAAGAAGGTGTTCCCCTGTCGATCGAGGGTGAGACTGGCCGGCAGGTCCATGCCGAAGTCGTTGTTGCCCAACACCGCTTCCACGGGCGGTCCGATCCTGCGGACGAGTTCGAGCATCGCCGGATCGCAAAAGTCCCCGAGATGCCAGATTTCGTCCGCATCCCGCAAATCCGAAAGGGCTTTTTCCGGGAGCCTCCCATGGGTGTCGGCGATGACCGCAATACGCATTTCAGACCGGAATTTCATGAATCCGGCCGCCGAAAACAATCCTTCATTTATTTTCCCCTTGGAAACAGGGTTGCGGTCGGGAGCGAAACTTGCTTATTAAGGCACCAACACCAATTCTTAGATCATGCCCAACCTCACCAAACGCGATCTTGTGATGCAGATCAGCAAGGAAACCGGGATCACCCAGCAGGACGTCTTTACCGTCATCCAGCAGACGCTGGACCGGATCACTGACGCGCTGGCTTCGGGCCGCGATGTCGAACTTCGCAATTTCGGAGTTTTTGAAGTCCGCCTCACCAAGTCCCGCGTGGGCCGCAATCCGCACAAGCCGGAGAAGGACGTGATCATCCCGGCGCGCGCCACGGTGAAATTCAAATCCGGGAAAGTCATGCGCCAGCGGGTGCTGCTTCGCACGGACGAGTTGCGCACGGCTTCACAAAAAGAAGCCTGAGTTTCTGAACCCGGTCGTCTCCCTGCGGGTGGAAAACATCCGGATTCGCGGCGCGCGTCAGAACAACCTGCGCGGCATCGATCTCGATCTGCCGCTCGGCAGTCTGATCGTCGTCACCGGGCCGAGCGGGAGTGGGAAGTCGAGCCTCGCGTTTGACACCGTCTATGCCGAGGGCCAGAGGAGGTATGTCGAGACGTTCAGCCCCTACACCCGGCAGTTCCTCGACCGGATGGACAAGCCGCTGGCGGATTCCATCGAGGGGATCCCGCCGGCCATCGCCATCGAGCAGGCGAACAATGTCCGCACCACCCGCTCGACGGTCGGCACGATCACCGAGATCAATGACTACCTGAAGCTCCTGTTCCCGCGACTGGCAAAGGGATTCTGCCCGACCTGCGAGCGCGAAGTGAGGCCGGAGTCCGCCGCTTCAATCGTCGAGGCGGTCACCAGGCAGTTCCGCAGGAAAACCCTTCTCGTCGCATTCGGCGTTTCGGTTCCACCGAAGACCAAGCCGGTGGACTTTTTTGAGTTCCTCCAGCAGCAGGGATATTTGAGGGTCTGGCTGGGCTCGCAAATCGTGAGGACCGATGAGGTGCCGCCTGCGGGACGGCTCCCGGCGCGGGTTCAGGTCATTCAGGATCGCGTGGAAATCACGCCGGCGAACCGAACGAGGCTCTTCGAGGCTGTTGAAAATGCCCTTCGCCTCGGATCCGACAAGCTCTCCGTTGTGGACCCGGATTCCGGTGAAGAACATCCGTTTTCCTCGGGGTGGCATTGCGCCCATTGCGACGCCGGCATCCGGCCGCCTTCTCCGGGACTCTTCAGCTTCAACAACCCGCTGGGCGCGTGCCCGGAATGCCGCGGGTTCGGACGGATCATTGGGATCGATTTCCAGCGGGTGATGCCCGACCGCTCGCTGTCGATTGCCGAGGGCGTCGTCAAGCCGTTCCAGAGCGGCCAGTCGCGGGAATGCCAGGACGATCTGATGCGCCACGCCCTGCGCAATGAAGTCGATGTGCGCTGCCCGTTCGAGGAGCTTCCGAAAGCCGATCAGGACTGGGTCATCAACGGCGAGGGCAGCGGCCAGGAGGCATGGGAAAACAACCGCTGGTATGGGGTCAAGGGTTACTTCAACTGGCTGGAATCGAAAACCTACAAGATGCACGTGCGGGTGCTCCTCAGCCGATACCGGAGCTACCAGCCGTGTCCTGTCTGCAAAGGCGGACGCTTCCAGCCGGAGACACTGAATTTCCGCCTTGATGGGCTTACGATCGCCGACCTCGCGCACCGGCCGATTGCCGGGCTTCTGGAGATCTTCTCCGGTCTCACTCTTCCCGAACACGACTCGAGCGCCCGCCTGGTCCACGAACAGATCGCCTCGCGTTTGTATTATCTTTTGGAAGTCGGTTTGGGATATTTGACGCTCGACCGTCCGACGCGTTCGCTATCCGGCGGAGAGCTCCAGCGCGTGAACCTGACGACCTGCCTCGGCGCGGCCCTGGTCAACACGCTCTTCGTCCTCGACGAGCCGAGCGTCGGACTTCATCCGCGCGACACAGGCCGCCTGCTCCGGGTGCTGCGCGGGCTTCGCGACAAGGGCAACACCCTGCTTGTCGTGGAACACGAGGAAGCCGTCATCCGCACCGCCGACCACATCGTTGACATCGGACCCGGCCGCGGCGCGCAGGGCGGAAACCTCCTCTATTGCGGGCCGGCGGAGAATTTTGCGAAGACAGATTCCCTGACGGCCGATTATCTGGAGGGCAGAAAGACGATCGCGATTCCCGGAAAGCGGCGCAAGCCGAAGCGGTTCATCGAGCTGCGCGGAGTCCGCCACCACAACCTGCGCGGTGTGGATGTGAAAATCCCGACGGGCGTCCTCTGTGCCGTCACCGGCGTCTCGGGTTCCGGCAAGACATCGCTCGTGCGCGATGTTCTCCACCGTCATCTCGCAGGCGACGAGCCATCCGAGGACGAGGCAGCCGGGTTTGTGAAGTCGATCCGCGGAGACGAGGAAATCGGGGACGTCGTCATGGTGGACCAGTCGCCGCTCGCCCGCAGTCCGCGTTCGACTCCCGCGGTCTACCTCGGCGCCTACGACGGGATCCGGGAGCTTTTCGGCACCACGAAGGAAGCCCTCGCGGCGGGCTTTTCGCCGGGAACATTTTCTTTCAACTCCGGTCAGGGGCGCTGCGAGCGGTGCGGAGGTCTCGGGTTTGAAAAAGTCGAGATGCAGTTCCTCAGCGACCTCTACCTGCGCTGCCCGGAATGCGAAGGGAAACGTTTCCGCACTCCGGTGCTCAATGTTCAAATTCTCGGAAAATCCATCCACGACGTGCTCGAAATGACCGCGGGGGAGGCGATCGAGTTTTTTGCTCCTCTCGACAAGCGGGGCTTCATTACCCGCCCGCTGCGCCTTCTTGCCGAGGTCGGCCTCGATTACCTCCGGCTCGGGCAGCCGGTGAACGCGCTCAGCGGCGGTGAATCCCAGCGCCTCAAACTCGTCCACCACCTCGCGCAGAAACACGAGGATGGCGCCCTTCTGATTTTTGATGAACCGACGACCGGGCTGCACTTTGACGATGTCGCGCTCCTTCTCAAGGTGTTCCGGCGGCTTGTGGACGAGGGGAACAGCGTTGTTGTCATCGAGCACAATCTTGAGGTCGTCAAATGCGCGGACTGGATCGTGGACCTCGGGCCCGAGGGAGGAGATGCCGGCGGCCGTGTCATTGCTGCCGGGACGCCCGAGCAGATCGCCGCTTGCCCGGATTCCCATACCGGCCGGTTCCTCTCACCGATCCTCGAAGGCCGCGGAATCCGGATCGAGGATGCGCCGCCTGATCAAGCTCCGGCCCCCAAGCCATCCGGGGTCATTGCAATCCGCGGTGCCCGAGAACACAACCTCAAGAACATCTCGGTGGATATCCCGCGCGATGGAATGGTCGTTGTCACCGGCCTCAGCGGATCTGGCAAGTCGACCCTCGCATTCGACATCCTCTTCGCCGAGGGCCAGCGGCGGTTCCTCGACAGCATGTCCCCGTATGCCAGGCAGTTCGTCGAGCAGATGGAAAAGCCGGACGTGGATTCGATCGAGGGCCTGCCGCCGAGCGTCGCCATCGAACAGCGCGTGACGCGCGGCGGTGGAAAATCCACCGTTGCCACGGTTACGGAGATCTACCACTTTCTCCGCCTCCTCTTCGCCAAGCTGGGCACCCAATACTGCCCGGATTGCCAGGTGCCTGTGGAAAGCCGCACGCCAACCGCCATCGCGGAGGAGGTCCGGAAAACCGCCTCGCGCGGACCGGTAAAAGTTTTCGCGAATCTCGTGAAGGCCCGCAAGGGCTTCCATACCGACGTCGCCCGCGCGGCCGCCCGCCAGGGGATCGAAACCCTCCTTGTGGACGGCCGCCCGGTTCCCGTCGAGGGATTCCAAAAGCTGGAGCGTTTTAAGGAACACACGATCGATGCTCTGATCGGGTCGCTGGACAAGCCGGATGCGAAGACCGCCGACGAGATGGTGCGCCGCGCGCTCGCCCTCGGTCGCGGCACCGCCCGGATCGTGGACGCGAAAGGCAAAGCGAGCGTCCTCAGCACCGAAATGAACTGCCCGTCGTGCAGCCGGGCGTTCGAGCCGCTCGACCCGAGGCTGTTTTCGTTCAACTCTCCCCACGGCTGGTGCATGCACTGCCGCGGATTCGGCGAGGTCTGGAGCGGGCTCGGATCGGGTGCCAAGGAGTTTGACTCCCAGCTCGAGGCCGAGCTCGACGAGGAACGGAAACACGAGGGGCTCGAAGACTCCGAACCCCGTCCGTGTCCGGTCTGCAAAGGTTCGCGTCTCAACGAAACCGCTTCTCATGTCCTGCTCGGCAGCCACTCGATCAACCATTTCACCGGCGCTCCCGCCTCGGAAGCGCTCGCTCTTGTCCAGTCGCTCCGATTCACCGGCCCGCGTGCCGGCGTGGCCAAGGAGGTCGTCTCGGAAATCGCCCAGCGGTTGAAATTTCTCGCCAAGGTCGGCCTCGACTACCTCTCGCTCAACCGCAGCGCAAAGACGTTGAGCGGTGGCGAGGCGCAGCGGATCCGGCTTGCCGCGCAGCTTGGCTCGAACCTGCGCGGGGTCCTCTACGTTCTGGACGAGCCGACCATCGGCCTCCATCCGCGCGACAATGCCCAACTGCTCGATGCGCTCGCTGCTCTCACGGAAAAAGGCAACTCCCTTGTCATCGTCGAGCATGACGAGGAGACAATGCGCCGGGCCGACAGGATTCTGGATCTCGGACCGGGAGCCGGAAGCCGCGGCGGTCAGATCGTCGCGTCCGGCACGCTGGACGAAATTATCAAGTCTCCGGATTCCCTCACCGGCCAGTCGCTTCGATCGCCGATGAAGCACCCGTCGCGGGGATCACGCAGGCCCCCTGCGGAGGACTGGCTCACCGTCCGCGGCGCGAACCTCCACAATGTCAGCAGTGTCGATGTCCGCATCCCGGCTCACAGGCTCACCGCGATCACGGGGGTCTCGGGCTCCGGGAAAAGCACGCTTCTGCGCGGCGTTGTCGTCCCCGCCGTCCGCGAGGCGCTGGCCCGGAAGAAGTCTGGTTTCGAACACTGCACTGGCGTCGATGGAATCCATCCGTTCGGGGCGGTTCTTGAGGTGGACCAGTCGCCGATCGGAAAGACCTCGCGCTCGACCCCGGCGACATACGTCAAAGTCCTCGACAACATACGCGCCCTGTTTGCCACGCTGCCTCCGGCCCGCATGCGCGGATACACGAACAGCCGGTTCTCTTTCAACAACGAGGGCGGGCGCTGCGAGGCCTGTCTCGGACAGGGCGTCATCAAGCTCGAGATGAACTTTCTGCCCCCGAGCTACATGCCCTGTCAGGATTGCCTCGGCCGCCGGTTCAACCCGGCGACGCTCGAAATCGAATACAACGGGAAATCGATCGGCGATGTCATGGATATGACGATCGAGCAGGCAGCGGAATTTTTTGCCGCCAACCCGAAGATCAAGCGTCCGCTCGCCCTCCTCGTCGAAACCGGCCTCGGCTACCTCCAGCTCGGACAGCCCAGCCCGACGCTCAGCGGCGGCGAGGCCCAGCGCCTGAAGCTCGTCACCCAGCTTGCACGCCGGCCAACCTCGCGC
>Ga0163199_1003069_pt1 | contig 10134 bp, 9 predicted proteins | sample PL_2010_150m_FD_113537 | JGI IMG/M metagenome (GOLD analysis project Ga0163199, IMG submission 113537) | Freshwater microbial communities from Powell Lake, British Columbia, Canada to study Microbial Dark Matter (Phase II) - PL_2010_150m | ecosystem: Environmental > Aquatic > Freshwater > Lake ...
CATGCCGGTTATCAATGCGCGCTTGTTTGCCAGGAAACCCATGCTTGTCCCTTCTGCCACTCGTGGAATTGATGATATGGAGGTCGCATTATACCCGAATCGGTTCGAGAATATTCACGCCCTTCCCCGGCGAACTAGCGTCTAAAACGCAACCTTGGTTGCCAAGCTGCGCAGGTTTAGGTAGAATTGCTGGTTCGGGGTGTAGCGTAGCCTGGTAGCGCGCCTGGTTTGGGACCAGGATGTCGGGAGTTCGAATCTCTCCACCCCGACCAGTTTCATTTTCCCGTCTGAAGTGCCCGTAGCTCAACCGGATAGAGCACCAGCCTTCTAAGCTGGGGGTTGCGGGTTCGATTCCTGCCGGGCACGCCACAAATTCCTAGCAAAACAATAATTTACAAAATCAAGTTACAGTCTGGTATACCTCACAATACCTGTAAATACTGTGCCAGAATCGTGCCAAATTTAAGCTTTGGCAAATCGAAATTCACTACCAACTTTATCGAAGTCGCCATTCTTTAGGCAACATCCGCGATATTTTCTAACCGGGCCGATCATTTGTCGTCCCACTCCGAGATTTTCTTGTTCTGAGGAACGCCTTCCGGCAGGCTTGAGCCATGAACCAGGTCTTTCAGTCAAAGACTTGCCCAGCGTAGCCTCATGCCGCAAATCATGGAAATGCAGGTTTACCAACATTGCCGGATCCGCTTCCTTGCCAAGCCGCTGTTTTTCTCACCCTCAACTTGGATTTGGCTCTCGCCTACTCCATTTCCGACAGGCCTAAACGTCCCCTTCCACCAAGTCGCCATTGGCTTCCATCCATTCTCGCCGCGAGCTTGCTTCGGATTTGGCCATCAGCATCTGGAACATCGCTTGCGCTTGCGCCAGCGTCGCGCGATCGAAGCGAACCGGCAACATGCGGCGGGTATCCGGGTGCATCGTAGTTTCCTTGAGTTGATCCGGGTTCATTTCGCCTAAGCCTTTAAAGCGCCCTACGGTGATCGCCGATTCCTTGATGCCGTCGGCACGCAGCCGTTCCAGCATGGAATCGCGTTCATCTTCGGTCAACGCGTAGAGCTTGCGCCCCGGGCGCCCCTTTCCTTGCGGGGCGACCTCAATTTTGTAGAGGGGCGGCTGGGCGACATGAACATGGCCGCGTTCGACCAGCTTGGGGAAGTGGCGGAAAAACAGGGTGAGCAGCAAAGCCTGGATGTGCAGGCCATCCACATCGGCATCGGACATGATGCAGATACGCCCGTAACGCAGCCCGCTTAAGTCCGGCTCGTCGTCGATACCGTGGGGATCGACGCCGATGGCCACGGCGATGTCGTGTACTTCGTTGTTGGCGAAGAGTTCCGCCTTGGCCACTTCCCAGGTGTTGAGCACCTTGCCGCGCAACGGCAGGATGGCCTGGGTTTCCTTGTCGCGCCCCTGTTTCGCCGAGCCGCCGGCGGAATCGCCTTCCACCAGGAATATCTCGTTGCGGCTGATGTCGGTCGATTCGCAGTCGGTAAGTTTGCCGGGGAGCACCGCCACGCCGGACGATTTGCGTTTTTCCACCACCTTGCCGGCACGGCTGCGCGCCATCGCCTGCTTGATCGCGAGTTCGGCGATGCGCTTGCCTTCTTCCGGGTGGGTGTTGAGAAAAATATCGAGCGGGTCTTTGACGCTGGAGGCGACCAGGCGCATCGCGTCGCGGCTGTTCAGCTTGTCCTTGGTCTGACCCTGGAACTGGGGATCGAGCACCCGTGCGGAGAGAATGAAGCGGCTGCGGCTCCAGATGTCCTCGGGCTGCAAGGTGATGCCACGGGGGAGCAATGCGTGATGGGAGCAGAAATCCTTCACCGCCTCGAACATGCCCGCCCGCAAACCGGCTTCATGCGTCCCCCCCAGCGCGGTCGGAATCAGGTTGACGTAGGATTCGCCGCCGCCGGCGGATTCTGTCCAGGCGATGGCCCAGGCAGCGCCCTCCCCGTCTGCAAAGCTGCTGTTCGGTGAGGTTTCGGAAACATATTTCTCACCCGCGAAGATCGGTCTGGCAAGCTCTTCATCGGGTATCTGCTCCTTGAGGTAGGACACCATGCCTTGTTCGTATTTCCATTCGCGCTTGTCGCCGGTGATTTCGTTGACAAGCAGCGTGGTCAACCCCGGCAGCAGCACCGCCTTGGAACGCAGCAAGCGTTCCATCTCGCTGGTGGAAATCTTGGGGGAATCGAAATATTTGGCGTCTGGCCAGGCGCGCACTGCTGTGCCGGAGTTTTTCTTGCCGACCTCGCCGGTCTCGATCAATGGTTCGACCACGTCGCCACCGGAGAAAACCATGCGATAGCGCTTGCCTTCACGTTTGACCTCGACTTCGAGGCGGTGCGAAAGCGCGTTGGTTACCGACACGCCGACGCCGTGAAGTCCGCCGGAAAATGCGTAAGCGCCGCCGGCCTTTTTGTCGAATTTGCCGCCCGCGTGCAGGCGGGTAAACACCACCTCGACCGTCGATACCTTCTCGACCGGATGCAATCCGACGGGAATGCCGCGACCGTTGTCTTCCACCGACACCGAGCCATCGCCATGCAGCGTCACGGTGATCTGGTTGGCAAAGCCTGCCAGCGCTTCATCGACCGCGTTGTCGATGATTTCCTGGATGATATGGGTGGGGTCTGCCGTCCGGGTGTACATGCCGGGACGTTCTTTAACGGGTTCAAGTCCTTTGAGTACCCGGATGGATTGTTCTGAATATTGCATGTTGTCCTGTTTGGAAAAGCTAAGCCCAATTGGCTAGAATCAGTGGCGCTGAAATGCGCTCGTAATGGCGGATATTATTCGTCACCAGCACGGCGCCGGCGGATAGCGAATGCGCTGCAATCATCATATCCATCTCGCCAATTGGCTGACCAGTGCTCACGAGCTGGTGACGGATGTCGGCGTACCATGCAGCCGCATCGGCATCCCAGGGCAATACGCGGACGATTTTCAGAAACTGGCGCACCGCCAAGTGCAAGCGATGGTCGGCAGACAAACGTTTCAAGCCGTACATCAGCTCGGCTTGTGTCATCACCGATATGCACACCAGCGATGGTAGAACGCTCTCCAGTTTCGCCTCAATTGCCGGCGACCGCCCCTTGATGAGGTAGCTCGCCGTGTCGGTATCCAGCATGTGCAACATGGCTAGACTTTCCCATCATCATGCAGTGCCACGACATCGTCAAACACGCCACGCTTTTGCGAGGGTACGTTCATCGGTCGGTCGTCCATGAAGTCGGCAGGCACGTCGATAGAGCGCATCAAGTCGAAAAAATCGCCCCAAGTCTTTGCGCCGGGACGACTGGATAGCATCACATCGCCGGTTGTATCGTCGCGTGTGATGTATACTTGATTACCCTCAAAACGAAATTCCGAGGGAAGTCTAACGGCTTGGCTGCCGCCGTTCTTGAACAGTTTAGCGGCGCGGGTTTCTTGCATGTCGATCTCCAAAAACGGAAAGTATATGTTGTAGTATATACTATATTTCCCGTGAGATTTAAGCTGCCAGTCTCGCGCACATCGGCGACAGTGACCAAGCCCAACGGCGGGTGATTATAACGGAAGCCGGGCTTTCAGCCCCTTCCTCTGCCGGGCCAGCCATTCCTGAAACATCAGCACGTTCCACAGGCAGTACTGCCAGTTGCGCCTGCCGGACAGATGTTCCTGCCATTTGCGGCGAATCGGCGCGGGGTCGAAATAACCCTCATCGCGCAAGCGGGTTTCGTCCAGCAAATCTTCCGCCCAGTTGATCAACGGGCCGCGCAACCAGGCGCCGATAGGCACGCCGAATCCCATCTTGGGGCGCTCAATCAGGTTTTGCGGAACATAGCGGTACAGTACCTGGCGTAGCGGCCATTTGCCCTGGCCTTGGTGGATTTTCATCGCGAGCGGCAGGGACCAGGCAAATTCGGCGACGCGATGGTCGAGAAAGGGCGTGCGCGTTTCCAGGCTGACGGACATCGCGGCGCGGTCGACCTTGGTCAGAATGTCGCCGGGAAGGTAGCTGACTGCATCTAGCAGCATCATGCGCTGGATAAATTCGGGCAGTACCGCCCGCTGAGCCGGGTCGGTGAGCAAGGTCAGCGGTTCGCGGCTGCCCAGAACCACCGCAGACGGTTGTTTCCAATGGGAAACCAGATTCAGGTAAACCTGCTCCGGGCTATCTGCCGCGAGGATTTCGGCCAGCTTGTGCAGTTTGTCGCCCGGCGTACGCTGCCGCACACCCGGCGGCGCGAATTGAAACAAGTTATCCCAAGCATGTGGCGGCAAGGCTGTCAGGACGCTGCCCAACGCGTGCCGCCCCATTTTCGGTAGCCAGCGAAGCTTGCGCCAGATCGCGTCCGCCCACAGGTATCGGTTGTAGCCGCCAAACAACTCGTCGCCGCCGTCGCCGGACAGGCTGACAGTGACATACCGTCGCGCCAGTTGGGCGACCAGCAAGGTGGGAATCTGCGAAGAATCGGCAAACGGTTCGTCGTAAATCTCCGACAGGCGCGGAATGATTTCCCGCGCCTGATCCGCCGTGACGTAAAGCTCGGTGTGTTCGGTTCCCAGATGGCGCGCCACCGCCTTGGCATATTCCGCTTCGTTGTACTGCGCCTCGCTGAAACCAATGGTGAAAGTTTTTACCGGGCGGCGGCTTTGCGCCTGCATCAACGCGACTACCAGCGACGAATCCACGCCGCCGGAAAGGAATGCACCGAGCGGCACGTCGGCCATCATCTGGCCTTGAATCGCCTCGCGCAACAGGCCGTCGAGCGTCTCGACCGCCTCGCCTTCGCTCCCGGCGAAAGGCTGGGCAATGCCGCTCTCCGCCATTCTCCGCGCCGACCAGTACGGTCGGGGGACAGCCTCGCCCCAAGTCTCCGCACCGAGCGTCAGCAAAGTGCCGGGAGGGAGCTGGTTGATCCCTTTGTAAATCGAATAGGGCGCAGGCACGTGATTGTGGCGCATGTACAAGGCTAGCACGTTGCGGTCGATTTCGCCGCGCCAGGCGGGATGCTTCTGGAGCGCCTTGAGTTCCGAGCCGAACAGGAAAGCGTTGCCCATGCGTCCGTAATACAGCGGCTTTTCGCCGAAACGGTCTCGCGCCAGATGTAGTGCGCGTTCCTGGCGATCCCACAGGGCAAAGGCGAACATGCCGACAAAACGCTGGAGTGCCGCTTCCACGCCCCAGCGCGCAATCGCGGCCAGCATCGTCTCGGTGTCGGAATGGCCGCGCCATCTGATTTCCCCCTCTCCCCTCGCGGGAGAGGGTTGGGGAGAGGGGGGGATTTCCAGTTCCCGACGAATGTCAGCGTGATTGTAGATTTCCCCGTTGAACGCGATGGCATAACGCCCGCAAGTAGAAACCATCGGCTGGCGCCCTTCCGGCGAGAGGTCGAGAATGGCAAGGCGCCGGTGGGACAGCACAATCCCTGCCTGCTCGTCCAGCCATACCCCATCGTCATCCGGGCCGCGATGACGCAATGCGGATGCCATCGCGACAGCCGCGTTGCGCGCGCTATCGCCATGAAAACCGCCATTCAGATTGAGAAAACCGGCGAGACCGCACATGGTGTTAAAATTCCAGAGTCCTGGTGTTCACTACGGGGAAAAAAGCGGCTGCTAAATCACGGAAAGCTTTCGCCATATCCACAGCGGAAAATAAGTCAGCAGATAAAGTAGCGAGAATACCCCCCCCTTTGCCGCGTATGTTCGCAAACATTCGCGCGCGCCGCGCCGATCCCCTTGGTACATTTTCGCCCGCGCCCGCCAATATCCGATCTTGCCTTCGAGGTAACTGATTTCCGAATGGAAACAGGAAATAAAATCAGGCTTGAGTTGCTTCAGCTTTTCCAGAATATAGGCATTCTCGTCTGGATAGCGCTCGATTTGCCGGATGCTGCACATTTTTTCATGCACCCGGTAGCAAGCCAAAGGTTCCTCTAAATATCGGGCGTTAGAGGAGAAAAGCAGCCGCATGAACAGGTCGTATTCTTCCGATAGATTCAGCACCGGATCGAACCATTCATCGAGACGATCCAGCGCCCGTCGCCGCACCATCACCGTCTGCAAATTAACCGGATAATGCCGCAGAAAGGCGGCAAAAACCTCACCTTCAGGCTGTTTGCCGCGCAAGCGCAGCTTGCGTTGCCAGGCTCCGGCGGCTTTCTTGAGCACATAGTAATTTCCATAGACGAACTCGGTCGTCGGATCGGCATCGAACAGTGCCAGTTGCCGAGCCAACTTCTCCGGCAGCCACAGATCATCGCAATCGAGGAAAGCGATGAACTCCCCTTTTGCTGCGCTCAATGCCTGATTTCTGGCGGCCCCCAGGGAAAGCGGCTGCTCTCCTCGCAGGTAATGCAAGCGTTCATCGCAATCTCGGGCGATCCCGGCGCTGCCATCGGTTGAAAGATTGTCGAAAAAAATGACCTCCCAATCGGGGAAGGTCTGTGCGTAAACCGAGTCGAGCGCTTCTTGCAGGAACTCCTCGCAGTTTCTGCAATTCATGATGATGCTGACACGAGGACAGGGATTCATACTCCGATTCACCAGTGGTAGGGGATATTCTCGGCGTAGGCGTCGATACTCTCTGACTCAAGCGGGTCATGGGCAAGCGTGGCGCAGTTCGCGATCAAGGAAGGCTCTTCCGCAACACCCTGAAAGCCGTACCACACTCCGGGCGGGATACGCACCAGACCATAATGTTCGTTGCCAATGGTCAATTCCTGCACCGTGCCGCGGGTCGGAGAATCCAGGCGGTCATCGTAGATCGCCAGTTTGATTCGCCCCACCGGCACGGCAAAATTCATAACCATTTCGTGGTGGCGTTTCCAGGCTTTTATCGCGCCCGGTAACACCATGGAAAAATATATTTCCCCGAAGCCCTCGAAATGCGGTGCATCGGCGCGCAGCATGTGCAATACGGCGCCACGTTGGTCGCGGATCTGGCGCAGCGGATGAATTACGACTCCCGCGATCAGCGGCGTGCTGGTCAGGACTTCGCCCACGACATGCCTCTTTCTAGCGCCAACTTCTCATAGGCTTGAATTTGCGCATTCGAGTACGCCCCCATGTCCTGTTGACCCGCGTAGTATTCGCGGTACCACTCGGCAGTCATCCGCACTGTTTCCTCGAACGTCAGCAAGGCACTCCAGCCGAGCCGGTTCAAGGTCTTGTCGCAACACAACTTGAGCAGACCGGCTTCGGGCTTTTGGCCGGCATCGGATTCAATGTTGAACCCGGCGCCCTGCCAAACTTTCGCCATTTCACCGATCAGCACGGAAACCGGCTGGTTCACTTCAGCACGAGGGCCAAAATTAAAGGCTTCGCAGTTTAATCCGGCTTGGCCTTGCAACAATTGCGCCCCCAGCCACAAATAACCGCTTAACGGTTCCAGCACATGCTGCCAGGGCCGGGTAGCGGAGGGGTTGCGAACTGTTAGCGCGCGCCCTTCTGCCCATGCCCGCGCGCAATCCGGGGCGATTCTATCCTTGGCCCAGTCGCCGCCGCCGATCACGTTACCGGCGCGGGTGGAGGTGATTTTTTGCTCGGTTTGCACGAAGTACGAGCGCGCGTATGCCGCAATCGCGATCTCCGCGCAGGCCTTGGAGGCACTGTAGGGGTCTTTCCCCCCCAGACGGTCGTTTTCCCGATAACCATATTCCCACTCGACATTCTCATAGCATTTGTCGCTGGTAATCAGCACCGTTGCCCGCACCGACGGGGTTTTTCGAATGACCTCGAGGAGATTCACCGTTCCACCCAAATTGGTATCGAAAGTTAATTTCGGCTCATCGTAGGATGTCCGCACGATGGCCTGCGCGGCCAGATGGAAAACGATTTCCGGCTGGAAAGCGGTGATAGCTTGCTCCAACTCGGCATATTCCCGAATGTCGCCACGCCTGTCGGAAAGTTGCCGCTCCAAGCCAAGCACCTCGAAATTGCACGGCTGGGACGGAAGATACAGGGAAAACCCGGCCACCTCCGCCCCCAAGCGCAGCAGCCATTGGCACAACCACGACCCTTTGAAACCGGTGTGGCCGGTAACCAGAACCCGTCTCCCGGCATATACGTTGTTGAACATACACATCCTTTCTGCGTTCACCATTTCTTCCACGGGGCGGCACCCGATGCCCACAGGCTTTCCAGCGACTGGCGGTCGCGCAGTGTATCCATACACTGCCAGAAACCTTCATGCTTGAAAGCCATCAACTGGCCGTCGCGCGCAAGCGTCTCCAACGGCGCACCTTCCAGCACGGTGGCATCCCCTGACAAGTAATCGAAAACCCCCGGCTCGAAAACGAAATATCCTCCGTTAATCCAGCCCTCTCCTGTTTGAGGCTTTTCCATGAATTCAGTAACCATGTCTCCATCAAACATCATGCCGCCGAACCGGGCCGGAGGGCGCACAGCGGTCACCGTCGCCAATTTCCCATGCGACCTGTGAAACGCCAGCAAACGCGTCAGATCCACATCGGCGACCCCATCGCCATAAGTCAGCATGAAGGTACCCGATGGCCGCAACAGCCTTTCCAGACGGTGCAAACGTCCGCCGGTCATGGATTCCGCCCCAGTGTCGATAAGGTCGGCCTTCCAGTCGCGCTGGCTCTGACGAATATGCTTTACCTCACCGGTCTTCAAATCCACGCTGAGGTCGCTGTCCAGCGCATAGAAGTTGAGAAAATACTCCTTGATGACCTCGCCGCGGTAGCCCAGCGCCAGCACGAAATCGTTGAATCCGTGTGCACCGTAGCTATTCATGATGTGCCACAACATAGGATGTCCACCCACCGTCACCATGGGTTTCGGCTTGAGTTGGGTTTCCTCGCTCAGGCGCGTACCCAGCCCGCCGCACAGAATCACTGCTTTCATCTAGTTTCTCTCGCCATTCAGGATATTTCTGACAATATCCACAATCAGGTCGACTTCGTCAAAACTTACTTCGGGGTGTAGCGGCAAGGTCAGCAACTCTCGATACAAGCTCTCGGCAACGGGCAATGCGACCTTGCCCGCACCGAACTTGGTCAGCAAATGGTTGGGTTTGTAATGCAGGCCGCACTGAATCCCTCGATCAAACAAGGCACGATTCACTTCCTCGCGCCGCCCGTCCAAAATACGGAGCGGCAAGATGTGGGGAACCACGGCATCCAGGTCGGTATCGAAGCAGCGCACCCCGGTGCTTCCCGCCAGCCGTTCACGGTAGCGCCGCGCCAGCGCCATCCGCTTGGGCTTGAACTCGTTCTCGAAACGCTTAAGCTGGGTACGGCCAATCGCCGCCATCAGATCGCTCATGTGATAACGCCATCCCTGCTCAGTGACGTCGAACTCCCAACTCCGCTCTCCGCTATAGCGCTTTTCACTATCTTTCACCACACCGAGCAAGCGCGCATCCTGGGCCTTGGCGACAACATCGAGATCGGCACTGACGATAGCCCCCCCTTCACCACAGGTAATATTCTTTATGCCGTCGAAACTGAAGCAAACCACATCGCCAAAACTGCCAATTTTTCGGCCTTGATATTCGCAACCGAAGGCATGTGCCGCATCTTCGACCACCCGCAACCCGTGCTGTTTAGCAAAGGCATACACACCGTTCAAATCACCCGGATAACTGGCGTAATGCACCGGCAACAGCACTTTGGTACGTGATGTTAAGCGCCGCGCCGCATCCGTCAAGTCAAGAAGCCCGGTATCAGCACGCACATCGCACGCCACCGGGATTGCGCAACACGCCGAGATGGCTTGGAACGATGCCACGTAGGTGAGAGACGGTACCAACACCTCATCCCCCGCCTCCACCCCAAGAGCCTGAAGCGCCAAATGCAAGGCTGCTGTTCCTGTGTTGACGCAGACGACTTGCCTATCTCCGCCAAGAAATGTTTTCAACTCCTGTTCAAAACCTTGACACTCAGCACCCATGCCAAGGTAACCTTTTTCCAAAACACTGGAAACAGCTTCGATTTCGAGTTTACCAACGATGGATTTAGAAAGACGGAGAAGACTATTATTATGGCTGTGTTCGCGAATCATGTTGTTAAGCCACTCCACCGAGCGCCATAGCTAGCCACCGCAAGGGATTCGGCCCATTGCTATGTGCTCGGTCAATGGCGCGGAACCAGCCCAGGTAGTTCG
>Ga0163199_1003070_pt1 | contig 10134 bp, 10 predicted proteins | sample PL_2010_150m_FD_113537 | JGI IMG/M metagenome (GOLD analysis project Ga0163199, IMG submission 113537) | Freshwater microbial communities from Powell Lake, British Columbia, Canada to study Microbial Dark Matter (Phase II) - PL_2010_150m | ecosystem: Environmental > Aquatic > Freshwater > Lake ...
CTTGTTACCAGTATATCCTGTTGAGCTAAGCTTAGCATATGCAGGTGCAACTTCTCCTGGTTCTGTAGCTCCGGAACTAGACACTTCTGGTGTTGGTTCTGGTTTTGGTGCTTCTGCTGGTTTGAATCCTGCTGGAAGTGTACCATGAGTTGGACCTGATGCAGCTGGTCGTTGTTGTGGTTTTGGCTCTGGTTTTGGAGTTTCAGCTTGTTTTGTTCCAGCTGGAAGCGTACCATGAGTTGGACCTGATGCAGCTGGTCGTTGTTGTGGTTTTGGCTCTGGTTTTGGAGTTTCAGAATGTGTTACTTGAGATGATAAATTAGAAAGCTTTGCTTCAAGCTCTGCTATTTTTGCTTCTAGTTCTGCGGTGTTAGATCCTTCTGTAACTTTTTTAATAGAACGTGGTTTTTTTGGTTGTGATTCTTTAGACATGTAGTAGTTGTGAGATATAGCAGTTTATTTACATTTTGATCAAGTTCAGATCTGATACGCTTAATCATGAAGTTTTATATGAAGCAGGAGCCTATTTTAGGCGTTGGACGACTTTGAAAAGGAATATCCGGGCTTTGACTGGAAAAACATCCCAGCCTACAAGCATCCAGGGGGAAGGAATTGCCCTTGTCCAAAGCATGAATACATTCGAGAACAGATAGGCGTGGCAAAGACGGTAAGTCAGACATCAAAGGAGGCAGGCAATATCACACTCAAGTTTTGCCCAGATCATTACAACGTTTACCTCAAGGAAGTAATTCCATCAATGCCACTAAAATACAGAATTTTAACAAAAATTGCACTCAAGATAGGTGCAATCAAGATAGAGCAACTAAAGTACATGCAATCAGATCAATGTTTTTACTGTAGATTTGGATCTGGTGGACATGATAAGAAGAATGAGCTTCCTCCTATTTTCTAAATTGGACTAATCAAGACTTTTGGTTTATTGGGTGTGTCATGATGACATTTTTTTCCACAAAGAGGACATGTTATTCTATCAAGAAAGATACATTGACAGATATGAGATTTCATATAGCTGTCTGCTGTTTTAGAAAATTCACCAGTTCCATTACAAAATGAGCACTGCGTATCAAGAAGGAGAATTTTTCCCTGACCTCCACAAACTGTACATTTTTGTTCGGTCAACTTGATGGATTCACTTTATAGGATAATTAAAGTTCTTTTGTTAGATCTTTTTTTGGGCATCGGGTAAAAATCTAGTTAAGCTTATACGATATACAAATCCAGTAAAGGCGTGCCTATAGAAGATCTTTCCGAGTTTGTTGAAAAATTAGAAAAAGCAGGCGAACTTAGAAGAGTAAAAACCCAAGTTGATACAGACCTAGAGATTTCTGAAATTCTAAGTAGAGTGATGTATTCTAATGGTCCAGCTATACTTTTTGAAAATGTCAAAAATTATGATATGCCAGTTCTTGCAAATGCGTTTGGTTCTTTAAAGCGACTTGAAATTGGATTAGAGACATCAGACTTTACAGAGATAGGTCAGAGAATTGTTGACATAACAAAGATGGAGATGCCTACCGGAATTTTTGACAAGTTAAGAAAGCTTCCAGAACTTTCAAAGATGATAGACATTGCACCAAAGTTGCAAAAAAGTGGTCCAGTTACAGAAGTTATAGAAGACATGCCATCATTTGATAAAATCCCAATTCTTAAAACATGGCCAAAGGACGCAGGCAAGTTTATCACATTTGGGTTAATTGCTACACGTCATCCTGAGACAGGTGTGAGAAATCTTGGAGTATATAGAATGCAAATTCTGGATAGTACTCATGCGCTTATGCATTGGCAAAAACACAAACGTGGTGCACATCATTATGACATAAAGAAAGATTCCGGAAGTAAAATTGAGGTTGCAATAATAATTGGCGGAGACCCCGCAACAGTATTTTCTGCAGTAGCTCCCGTACCAGAAGGACTAGACAAGTATGTCTTTGCTGGAATTACAAGAAAGACAGGAATCAAGACAGTAAAATGTAAAACAATTGATCTAGAAGTTCCTGCCAATGCAGAGATGGTATTGGAAGGATATGTTGATCCATCAGACATTAGAATGGAAGGACCATTTGGAGATCATACAGGATACTATACGCCGCCTGAACCATATCCAGTATTTACATTAACCGGAATCATGCGAAGGCAAAAACCAATTTACCTAACAACAATTGTTGGAAAACCAATACTAGAAGATGCATTCATTGGTAAAGTAATCGAGCGTTCATTCTTACCGCTCATCAGAATGTTTCATCCAGAGGTAGTAGATTTTTCAATGCCAGCTTCAGGATGGTTCCAAGGCATGGCAATAATTTCAATCAAGAAAAGATACCCGGGGCAGGCAAAAAAAGTAATGATGGGCCTTTGGGGAATGGGCCAGCTTGCGCTAACCAAGTTCTTTGTAGTTGTTGATGAAGATGTAAACGTACATGACTTGAATGATGTAATTTGGGCAATCACTACAAGGGCCGATGCTGCAAGGGATACTACAATAATTAACAACACTCCAACAGATACACTTGATCCTGCTTCTCCTTTAGTAAACTTGGGCTCAAAACTTGGAATTGATGCAACCCAGAAAACAAAAGAAGAAGGATATCAAAGAGAGATTCAAGAACTTGTAAAATCAGATGAAACCACAAAGAAGACAGTGGATTCCAAATGGTCTAGCTATGGAATCTAATACGTTCTAACAACATTATAGAAGTTATCGCGCTCATCAACGTCATAGCCGATTTGTTTTACTGCCTGGATTATTCTTGCACCAGTAAGTTCAGTCGAACGGGCCCCGGTACAAGAGACAACTTCCTCACCAAGAAGAGTTCCACCAAAGTCATCAGCACCATATTGCAATGCCATTTGAGCCATTGCAACTCCATTTGTAAGCCAAGAAGATTGTATATGAGGAATCAAGTCGTTATACATTATTCTAGATATAGCAATCATCTTCAAAAGCTGAGTTCCACCTGCAGGATATTGTACTGTTTCTTGTTTCTGCATTAAAGTATTGTTTGGCTCAAAACTCCATGGAATAAACGCCATGAATCCATTTGTCTTTTCCTGCAATTTTGCAATTTTTATAAAGTGCTCTGCAATGTCATCTCTAGTTTCAACATGTCCATACATCATGGTAGCAGATGCAGGAATTCCAAGACCGTGTGCTTCTTCCATGATTCTAAGCCACGTATTACTTGAGATTTTTTTTGGACTGATTATTTGTTTTACTGCATCAACTAGAATCTCAGCACCTGCACCTGGAATTGATTGCATTCCAGATTCTTTTAGTCTGGATAAAACCTCTTTTGTACTAGTATGTTCAACTTTTGAAATCATATCGATTTCAGATGCCGACAGTCCATGAATTCCAACTTTGGGAAATTTTTCCCTTATCAGTTTGAATGCGTTTTCAAAATATTCAATCTTAAGAGACGGGTTATGTCCTCCTTGAAACATCACTTGTGTTACACCAAACATCTCCCATGCGGCTTTGACTCTTGATTCAATTTGATCAAGGGTTACAGTATAAGATTCCTCATGACCGGGAGGTCTGTAAAATGCACAAAACTTACAATCTGTTATACACACATTGGTATAATTTAAAATCATATTATTTATAAAAGAAGAACGTCGTCCAAACTTCTTTCTTGTCAAGTAACCTGCAACAAGTCCCATCAGATGGACATCATTAGAATCCAAGAGCCTTCTACATTCATCAATGCCAAGTCTTTTACCACCAAGAGAATTTTCTAATATATCACCGATTTCAGAATGATGAAGTTGTTCTGTCAGTTGACTCAATTGACTGTAATTTTCCGTTTATTGTATTTAATCCTTTGAAAAATAAAAATGATTTTGATTCAAAAATAGACGTATTTTACCTTCTCTTAAATGAGTCAAATTTTAGATAGTAAAAATTAATTTCAAAAAAGTATCCATACAATTCTTATTTTGATCACAGTTTTTACAGTTATCAAAATAGAAATTCATAGTACTTTCCCGCTATTTTTAAGTAGGGCACATCAACGATTAACTCCAATGGTAACCGGCCACCAGATTCGAATGAATCGTATTCTACGTAATGGCAAGATGCTTTGCATACCTATGGATCATGGGATATCCAGTGGTCCACTGAAAGGAATTGAGGATCCGTATGCTTTAATTTACAATTGTCAACACTTTGGCCTCACATCAGTTATAATCAATAAAGGAGTTTTCAAAAATCTACCAAAACCCACCAAGATTGGACTCATCGTACATTTTTCGGGTAGTACTTCTCTTTCCATGTCACCAAACAGGAAGATGCTAACAGGCTCAGTTGAAGAGGCATTACGATTAGGTGCAGATGGAGTTTCACTTCACATCAATATAGGAGGAAAGGAAGAACCAGAAATGATAGAACAACTCGGCAGAATTGCTGATGACTGTCACAAATGGAGTATGCCTCTTTTAGCAATGATGTATCCACGAGGTGAGAATGTCAAGAATCCACACGACCCAGAGATAGTTGGACATGTTGCAAGAATCGGAGCAGAGTGTGGTGCAGATATAGTAAAGACACTCTATACTGGAGATGTAGATTCATTCAAAAAAATTGTCAAGAGTACTCCAGTACCCATTGTAATAGCTGGAGGTCCCAAGGCAAAGACAGACAAGGATGTATTACAAATGACTGAAGAAGCCATGGAAGCTGGAGCCAAAGGAGTAACATATGGTAGAAATATTTTCGAACATAAAGATCCAGGCAAGATGACTCATGCTCTTTCTGCAATAATATTTAGAAAAGAATCAGCAAAGGATGCAGCGAAGTATCTTGAGTAAAAATCGAGAATTAATTATAGCCCCGAAAATTTCAAGGGGTCAGATTGCCAAATTTTTATCAGATATAGAAAAAGAGGGAATTAAGATTGTAAACATAGATCCTATTAGCCTCAAGGGAGTAAAGACAAAACTTTCTACAATTCACACTTCCACAAATGCTGATTATGTCATAGTTGACAAAGTCACTAAACTCAAAGGTAAAAAGACTGGAATGAAGTTCAAAGTTCTTTCAAATGCAGATATAGAAAAAATATTACAACTTGCAAAGGCAGGATTAGATTTTGTCATAATAGAGGTAAAAGACTGGAAAATAATTCCCCTAGAGAACATCATAGCAAAGTTACACAAGATTCACACAAAGGTATTTGCAGTAGCCAACACCTCAGACGAAGTCCGTAAAATGTTTTCTATTTTGGAAATAGGAGTGGATGGAGTCATATTTTCAACCAATTCCTTAAACGAGGTAAAAGAGACACTTGTCTATCTCGGAACAAAGAGTTTTGATCTCAGGTCTGCCAAAATTTTAGAGATAAAAGAAGTAGGAAATGGTGAACGTGTATGTGTAGATACAGCCTCCATGCTAGGACGAGGTGAAGGAATGCTGATTGGTAGTAGATCAAATTTCCTCTTTCTAGTACACAACGAATCAGTAGGTTCATCATTTACTTCGCCAAGACCTTTCAGAGTAAATGCGGGTGCAGTACATTGCTATACTTTATCCCCAGATGGAACAACAAATTATTTATCAGAGTTAGAAACTGGTTCAGAAGTTCTTGTCATAGATTCACATGGTAAAGCTAGAAGAGCTACAGTCGGCCGTTCTAAAATAGAAAGCAGGCCCATGCTTATGATAAAAGCCCAAATTGGAAATGAAATTGGAGGCATAATTGCACAAAATGCTGAGACCATTCGTTTTGTACGTCCAGGTGGCCATCTTGTCTCAGTCACACATCTAAAGAAAGGAGATACAGTTCTTGCATATTCAAAACCGGCAACTGGGAGGCATTTTGGCATGGAAGTAGATGACGAATACATCATAGAAAAATAATTTTTTCATAAAATACTAATTTAGAAAATTTGTAAAACTCTTATACGGAGACATGATAAAATCCACTATTGAATATTCGTTGTAATGTATGTTCTATAGAGATAGATGAAAAAGAAGTAGATTCTCACATAAGTACACCTCAGCATCTAGAGAACAAGTCAAAAATTTCTACAGATGGAAAAGGTTTAGACAAGAGTGTGACAAACATGTGGCACGATTCATTAGATTAACAAAATATTATATTTTGTAAAAATAAAAAAGATGTGTCACTCGAATTTCTTTTTCAGCTGAATTATTTCAGCCATCTCTTCTTTGAGATGTTTTTTCAAAAGAGATTCATGTTCTCTTTTATGCCTCCAGTACAAGTTCATGACGGATTGTCTGGAACGGGCATGTTTTAATGCCGCAGTATATTTTCTGTGACTTTTTTCAACAATTCGAAAATACGATTTGCTGTTAGAAGTTACCATATGAGAATTTTCGATTCTTAATAGATAACCCTTCCTATCTAGTAAGGATAATCATGTAAAAATTTACAATGGTTCAGGCTTTTTCCAATTAGGAACAAGTTGCATCTTACGAAGGGATGGAGGTTCCAAAGTTCTTTTCTTAGCTATTGTGACATATTTTGAGGATTTGTCTACTCCCAGGTATTTTCTATGAAGAAATCTGGCCATCTTTGTAGTTTGACCACTTCCTACAAACGGATCAAGTACAAGATCACCCATGTTACTATAAAGTTGAATTAAACGATAAGGTATTTCTTCTGGAAATGCCGCAGGATGAAATCGCCTATAGCTTGGAGGCATGGGAGCTATGTGCCAAATAGAATTTGCAATTTCTTTTTTCATCAAATCATTAAGAACCAATTTACTTTTTTTGTCTTTGAAATTATGAAATGGCATTTTTCGTAAAATTATAATTTGTTCGTGCATAATATTTGGATAATAATATGTAGGATAAGGATGCTGGACTGTAACTCTAAATCTTTTTTTCCCACCAGTGACTTTGTTCCAGATTATTTCTTCAAAAAAACTCCAGCCAATTTCTTTTTTTGTCAACTCTACAAGAAGTAATGCGGGAAGAGGAAGTTTGCTTGTTCCTTCAATGAGTTCATTTCCTATCACAATACAACAGAATCCTCCAGGTTTGGTTACACGATAAACTTCAGAAAAAACACTTTTCATCTCTTCAAGCCAATCTTCAAGAGATAGCTCAACTGTTCCACGATACCATTTTTCCGTATCCTGATGTTCTTGATAGTTTATGGCATTATGATATGGTGGAGATGTCACAGTTAATGCAACTTTATTGTCTTGTATCTGAGAAAGATCTTTTGAATTACCAACCATTACGGAATTTGGTTTCCACATTACTTTCCTCAATCATTTTGATATTTAACAGTTGTAAGAATAGAAAAAGCGTTTTCATGTGAAATCAAAACAAAGAAAATCAGCTAAAACATGTCAAGTACATGTTTTAGACAATCAGTCGGTTTTCTTTACTTCTATTTCTATAGTGGATACATTTCTTGCTCTTCCATCTAACGATTGAAGTTGCTCTGATCCTATTTTGATTTGACCTATAGAATATCCACCAGAGTTATCAGTCCTTCTTGCAATTATTTGAGCAACGTCTACAGCTCTACCTATGCTAAGCCCCCTTGCTTTTATCGAGACTTGTGGTGTGTTAGCTAACTGGATGAGTGCAGATGTTACATATGCCATGATGGGCTTTTTTCCGATGAAGACTGTGTCTTTTGCGTTGTGATGTTCTTCAGTACTCATAGATACCCTCTAGAAATGATCGTTTCATAAAAGTTTCTTCTATAGTAGTATCTAGAAATTCAAGACTGCGTGTCATTAGATAATCTAGGTAGATATTTCCATCCCAAATAATATTAGCAATAATATCAAAACATAGAGTTGTCAAAAAAGAGTCTCAGATTAACACGAATTTTTAGATCGGAAATTGAAATTTCTCAATTATATTTACGAATAATTTGATGCTAATCTAAATATAGTAGTGAAATGTAGTTCAACTAATGTCTAACCAACAAATTAAGGTAGGATTGGTCGCGTTAGTATTATCAATAGTATTGGTTTTTGCAGCAGCATTACCAGCTGTAAATGCATTGACACCAAGCACAGTATACGATAGATACCAACAGAAAACAGATAGATTTCCAGGCGGACAACATATTTGTGGAGAAAAGCTCTGTACAGCAGACGAATGGGCAAAGATGAAGAATAATCTTCACGTAGCTCAGCGTAACTCAGATGCATGTCCACAACTTAAAGCATGGCAACCATGTGCAACACAATCCACTCTACCAAAGACTTCAACCAAGTAAAACATCTCAAACACAATGTCTACCAAGGTCTGTGTAACAATCGCAGAATCCAACCCTAGAAAAATTGTCAAAGAGATTAAGAGAGCTCTCGTAGACTCGGACTATGCAGAACTTAGGTTAGATTTTTTAAAACCAAATCAAATTCCTTTTTGTTTAACTCTTTCAAAAAAATATCTCAAACGCTGCATATGCACATTACGACCAACCACAGAGGGTGGAAAATTTCAAGGTACTGAAAAGGAAAGAATTTCTATATTAAAATTAATTTCGGAATTCGCACCGTACCTTTTAGATATAGAATACAACACACTAAGGAAAAACCAAGGATTACAGAGATATCTCAAAAGCACTGGTACTAACATACTTGTTTCATGGCATGACTTTGTAAAAACTCCAAATGAACAAATTCTGAAAACAATGCTTCAAAAAATGTCCAAGTTTTCAAACAATGTCAAAATTGTTACTACTGCAAAGACAATAGGCGATACCATACGAGTTCTTGCGTTATACAAGAACCATACAAAAAAAATCAAACTAATTTGCTTTGCTATGGGAGATTATGGTAGAATGTCAAGAATATTGTGTACAAAGCTTGGAAGTCCATACACATATGTTTCACTAGGTAAACCAGTGGCTCCAGGTCAATTCAGTCTCAAGGAAATGAAAAGCATGTTGGCTTTGGAAAATAAAAGTTAACAAAGAGAGATTTTATAAATTAATTAACCAGAGTTTTTTTCCAATAATCTTCTAACAAAATCATGTTCTGCTTTTTTAATTTTTGAAGAATCAGAAACTTCATGGGCCATCTCTACAAGATCATTTTTGGTCAAGTCAGTTACCAATGCATCTTCTTTTTCAGATTGAAGTGAGTAATCAATGTCGTTTAAAACATTTGCATTCTCATCAAGTAGTTTAATGCATTCATCAAGAATATCTATATACTCTTCCATGTCGTCCATTACTTAATCAAAACATATTACATTAATTAATTAATCTGTCATTGTAGGCATCAAGCTAATACCACCATTATTATAAAAGAAACAAGAAAAGTATGCCGATGAAACTCAAGTCGTCTCTGAATAACACACCACGAAATACAATAATTTTAGCTACAATTGTAACAGTCCTATTAGGAATATTCAGACTAGTATTGTTTTTAGTAATAGTATGGATAGTTGCGTTGGCATTCATTGTGATTTATCAATATAGATCATCCAGATCAAATGCAGGTAATTTTGTTTGTTTAGATTGCGCTACAATCCATCAAGATTTAGCCTGTCCAAAATGCGGATCAAAACTTAAGAAAATATATTCTAGAGACAACAGGTATGGAGTTTAACTTCAGATAAACTGCCAAACTCCCTAATCGCTTAAATCACGATTCAGCAAGTAAAACATTATGACAAAAACCTATGCAGTTATAGGGGATCCAATTGATCATTCATTTTCTCCTGCACTTCACAATGCGGCTTTTTTATTCACGGGTCTTGATTGCACATATATCGCATATAGAATTCCAAAAGGAGAATTAGAATTTGGTATCGAAGCATTGAAGAAAATAGGCATTGCGGGATTCAATGTTACAATACCTCACAAAGTTGACATGATGAAATTTCTTGATGAAACTGATAGCGAATGTAAATTGGTAGGAGCCATAAATACAGTAACTAACAATGCAGGATACCTCAAGGGGTACAATACGGATGTAGTGGGCTTCTTAGATCCAATAAAAAAAAGAAAAATTGATTCTAAAGATTCTGATGTTTTACTAATTGGTGCAGGCGGAGCTGCAAGAGCAATAATAGTCGGGTTTAGCAAAGAAAAGGTCCGTAAAATCACCATTGCAAATAGGACTCGTGAAAGAGCAGAGGAATTGATCAAATTTGCTCAGAATTTAGGTTTAGAA
>Ga0163199_1003071_pt1 | contig 10133 bp, 6 predicted proteins | sample PL_2010_150m_FD_113537 | JGI IMG/M metagenome (GOLD analysis project Ga0163199, IMG submission 113537) | Freshwater microbial communities from Powell Lake, British Columbia, Canada to study Microbial Dark Matter (Phase II) - PL_2010_150m | ecosystem: Environmental > Aquatic > Freshwater > Lake ...
CACGCGCCAGTTGACCGGCTCAAAATTTTCGCCGGCCATTTCCGGGCCGCTTATCTGCAACGGCCTGGAATCGGCAAAACCGCCAGCCAGCGCAGCCGGTATCTGTCCGGCATCGACACCGGCCCGCTTCGCCAGGGCCATCATTTCGGCGATGACCAACACATTGCAACTGACTATCATTTGATTGCATATTTTGGTGACCTGGCCGCTGCCGACCTCGCCCATGTGCGTTAATTGCTTATAAAGCGGAGCCAATACCTCGCGGGCTATCGCGATATGTTCGGCGGCACCGCCCGCCATAATTGCAAGACTGCCCTGCTCCGCCCCCGCCACACCGCCGGAAACCGGCGCATCGACCCAAGCCATGCCGCACCGCTCATACAAAAGCGCCGCCAACTGCCGCGTGTTTTCAGGATGGCTGCTGGACAAATCGATCAGCAGTTTAGCTGCCGAACCGTGTTCGAGAATACCGCCATGCACAACCGTTTCAACCACGCCGGTATCCGCCAGGCACAGGAGCACTACATCGGATTTCCCGACCAATTCGGCAACAGTCGCACAGGGATATGCGCCCTTACCCGTCACGGGTTTTAATTTTTCAGGACTGCGGTTCCATACATTGACGCTGAATCCTGCATCCAACAAACGCAGGGTCATCGGTTTGCCCATCAGGCCGATACCGATGAAACCCAGGACTGGTTTTTTATCTGACATGATCATCTCATTCTTACTTATTGTTGCTGTTTCAGCCATGCCTGCCAAACGGCAAGCAAGACCGACAAAATGACCGGCCCAATAAATAAACCGACCATACCGAAAGCGGAAAGCCCGCCGAACACGCCGAACATAACGACCAGGAACGGCACCTGGCTGGTGCCGCTGATCACCAGCGGGCGTATGACATTATCAATGGTGCTGACCACTAGAACCCCCCATAGCAGCAGCCCCGCACCGGGCCAAACATGTCCTGTCGCCAGCAGCATGACGCCTATCGACACCCACACCAGCATCGCGCCCATCGGGATCAACGCCAGCACCGCCGTCACTGCGCCGAACAACACCGGCGCCTGCACCCCGGCAACGGCGTAACCGACCCCTGCCGTAAGCCCTTGCCCCAGCGCGGCGAGCACGATGCCGTAAACGACCGCGCGCGTAGTATCACCGGCGGCTTGCAAATAAACCTGCTGGTATTCGCCGAGAAAGCGGATAAGCCCCTGCTGCAATTGCCTGATAACATCCTGTCCGTCGCGAAAACAAAAAAACACGGTCACCAGCACAAAGCCCAGCTTGATCACATAACGGCCGATATTGCCGAGAAATTTGCCAAGCTCTCCCAGCCACTGCTTCGCCCATTCGACAAGTTGCGCCGTCACGCCTGCCTGGTTGCCGGTCACGCGATCCAGCCATGCCTGCAAATCATTGCCCAACCACGGAATGCGGCTGACGGCATCGGGCAGTTTATACGGCCCCTGGGCATAGTTTTCAATCAGCGTTTGATAGGCTATTTTGATCTCGCTTTGCAGCATGGCTGCCAGCCAGAACAGCGTCAGCGAAATGACGGCGGCAATAATGGCAGTCATGACCGCCGCGCTCAGATCGGCATTATCATGCAGCCGCCGCCTTAACCAAAGATAGGGCCGCCATACCACGTAAGCGATAATAAACGCCCAGACCAGGATAAGAAAAAAATCGCGCAGAATGATGAAGCTCAGCAATAAAATGCCGGCCAAAAACAGTGCCGGAATAACAAACCGTATCGCCGCGTTGTTGAGAAATTCGTTCATAATCATGGCCTCCGCGGAGTTTTGCTCGGATGATTCAAAGATAACGGCAACCAAAATATTCGGCACGGGTAGAGTGGACTCTGGTAAATATCCAGCACGGCCATATCGACGCAGAACGTGGAAACGATAGATAGCAGTGACGCTCTGCATACCCACTTTACCTTCTGAAAGGCGCAAAGGGCATAAGTATATTTGCACAGACAAAGTATACTGTGAACCTAAAATATCCCTGATCCGTCTTTTTGAGCATGTTATGAATAAATTACCCATCAATTATTCCATCAAAGATGGCGCTACATTTTCCATCATCGCTATGCTTTCAGAGCTGCTGACCGGTTGCGCAAACGAGCCCCCCCGCCATACACTCGATAGCGTTGAGCATATCATCGTCATCTACGCCGAAAACCGCAGTTTCGATAATCTCTACGGCTTGTTTCCGGGAGCCGACGGCATCCACCAGGCCGGCCTTAAGCAAACGACTCAGATCGATCATGACGGCAAAGCATTTGCGCATCTGCCGCCGATATGGGCGAGCAAGGCCAATAAAACTGCGACGATAGACGCACATCTGCCCAACAGGCCTTTCCAGATGGACAGTCCGCCCGTCAATCTCCCCTTATCCGTGCAGTCGCGCGACCTGGTACACCGCTATTATCAAAACATCGAGCAAATCAACGGCGGGCTGAACAACCGTTTCGCCGCCATATCCGATGCCGGCGCACTGGTCATGGGCTATTACGACGGCTCAAAACTGCCGATGTGGCGGTGGGCGAAAGACTATGTACTGGCCGATAATTTTTTTATGGGCGCATTCGGCGGCTCGTATCTTAACCATCAATGGCTGATCTGCGCCTGCACGCCGGTGGACCCAACCGCGCCGATAGCGTTGCGCGCGCAACTCGACAGCCGGGGATACCTTAAACGCAAGCCCGAGTCGCCGGCTTCGGCGCTGCAGGGGCCTCCCGTTTTCTTCGACGGCACGCTGACGCCGGACGGTTATTCGGTCAATACGCAGCAGCCGTCCTACCAGCCTTCAGGCATCCCGCCCGCCGCGGGCGGCGACCCGCGATATGCCGACGCCGCCCGCAACCCGTTGCCGCCGCAAACGCATAAGACCATCGGCGATACCCTGTCTGCCAAAGGCATTTCCTGGGCCTGGTATGCGGGCGCCTGGAAGCTCGCCACGGCCGATGGCATGCAGGCGCCCGGCATCAAACGCAGCGTTATCTATACCAATAAACTCGGCACACAAAACTTCCAGGCGCATCACCAGCCGTTTAACTACTACGCACGCTTCGCGCCAGGCAAGCCCGACCGCGAGCAACACCTGAAAGACGGCGACGCGTTCCTGCAAGCGATCACGGACGGCACCTTACCGCAGGTCGCCTTCTACAAGCCCAGCGGTGATTTGAACGAACATCCCGGTTATACCGATGTATTATCCGGCGACCGGCATATCGCCTATTTGCTTGAGCGCATACGCCAAAGCCCGCAATGGCCTAAAACCGCCGTTATCGTCACTTATGATGAAAACGGCGGTTTCTGGGATCACGCCGCGCCGCCCAAAGGCGACCGCTGGGGACCGGGAACGCGCATTCCGGCGATTATTATTTCACCCTACACAAAACGCGGTTTTATTGACCACAGCGCTTATGATACGACCTCCATCATCAAATTCATCACCCGCCGTTTCGGGCTGGAAGCCTTGCCCGGCGTAAGAGCCAAGGCCGGCGATTTGATGAACGCCTTTGACTTTGAACAGACCCGATAGATCATGCTGAAAAAATATACTGTAGCCGTCATCCTATTCATAGCGTTCTGCACCGGCGGCCATGCCGATACCCATAAAGTCGCCATCGCCAGTGCGCATCCCCTGGCTACCGATGCGGGCTTTGAAATCATCCGCAAAGGCGGCAATGTCTTCGATGCGGCCGTTGCCGTCAGCGCGGCGCTGGCGGTTGTCGAGCCCAGCGGCTCAGGCTTGGGCGGCGGCGGTTACTGGCTGCTGCACAGGGAAAAAGACGCACTGGATACACTGATTGACGGCCGAGAGAAAGCGCCGCTGGCGGCTCACCCAAATATGTTCCTGGATAAAGACGGCAAGGTCATCCCTAAACTTTCGCTGGATGGCGCATTAGCCGCCGCGATTCCGGGACTGCCCGCCGCGCTCGTGCATTTGTCGGAAAAATACGGCCGCCTGCCGCTGTCGGAAAACCTGATGCCGGCCATCCGATATGCACAAACCGGCTTTGCGGTTGGCGACAAGCACCTGAAATTGCTTAAATTCAGGGCCGATGTATTAAAAAAACACCCGCAAACGGCCGGCATTTTTTTAGCTGACGGCGAACTCCCCAAAGCCTATTCTATCCTGCGCCAAGCCGATCTGGCCGATACCTTAAAGCGCCTGGCCGACTCTGGACGGGCGGGTTTCTACAGCGGCAACACCGCCGACAAACTGGTCAACAGCGTTAACAAAGCCGGCGGCATCTGGACGCAGCAAGACCTGGACAATTATCAAGTCGTCGAACGCAAACCCGTCACCGGCGACTATCACGGCATCAAAATCACCAGCGCTCCGCCATCGTCATCCGGCGGCATCGTGCTGGTTGAAGCCTTGAATATATTGTCGGAATACGATCTGCAAAACACCGATGCCGTCACCCGCAAGCACCTGATCACCGAGGCGATGCGCCGCGCGTATCATGACCGCGCCTTATACCTGGGCGACAGCGATTTTATCGACATACCGGTTAAGCGCTTGCTGAGCAAGGATTATGCAGCCGGTTTGCGCAGCAGCCTGCGCACCGACAAAGCCCTGCCCAGCGATATGCTATCCGGCGACATGCTGCCGCAACCCGAAGGCACCCATACCACGCATTTCTCGATTATTGACGATGCAGGCAATCGCATAGCGGCCACCTTAAGCATCAATTTTCCATTCGGCTCGGGTTTTGTCGCCGAGGGCACCGGCGTGTTATTAAATGACGAAATGGATGATTTTGTCAGCCGTAAGGATGCGATGAACGGCTACGGACTGACCGGCGGCACCGCCAATGCGATAGCGCCGGGCAAGCGTATGTTGTCGAGCATGACACCGACATTTCTCGAAGACGGCTCGCGCATTGCCGTACTCGGCACGCCCGGCGGCAGCCGCATCACTACGATGGTGTTGTTGGCCGCACTCGATTTCGCTGAGGGCAAGGCGCCGGAATCCTGGGTCAACCTGCCGCGCTTCCATCATCAATTTATGCCCGATGTGCTTGAATATGAACAAGGTGCGCTGACTGACGTAGAACTTACGGGGCTCACCGCACTGGGGCATCAAACCAAACAGGCGCGTTACCGGTACGGCGATATGCAGGCGGTCATGCTCAATAAAAATACACACACACTGAGCGCCGCCAGTGACAGCCGCGGAGAAGGACGGGCGGTTGTCGGACAATAACAATGCTCAAGCAATTAGACGTATGCCAATACCCATAAATTATGACAAGATATAACCCTGTAAATTAAATCTGCGAGCTTTAACAGCACTGCAATCGCTTAAATTGTTTAAACTCAATCGACGAAGGAAATCATTATGAAATTAACCTGGATACTTGTTGCCGATAATACCCGTGCACGTATTTTTACCGCTGAAACGCCCGCTTCCCCTTTAGAGGAAATCGAAGGCTTTACCCACGCAGAAGGCCGCCTGCACGACCGGGACATCACGTCTGACCTGCCGGGAAAAATTAAAAGCGAATTCGGTGCAGGACATGCTTTCGAGCAGCCGACCGATCCGAAAAAACATGAAGCCGATAATTTTGCCCACCAAATCGCCCATCATTTGGAAGAAGCCTATCACGCAAACACATTTGAACAATTGCTGATTGTTGCCGAACCGTCCTTTCTAGGGCTGTTGCGCAACTGCCTGAATGAGCAGGTTAAAAAGCATGTCTGCTTTGAGCTTGATAAAAATATCACGACGCTTAGCGCCGCTGAAATTCGCCGGCATCTTCCCGAATTTCTGCCGAATCTTTGATTCTACCGAGTTGCCTGTATGGAGCCTGCGTGCCCTTTGAGGCATAAATGATACGGGATTTCGCAGCTCCGATGCCCGTATTCGTTGCACGTCATACGGGGTACTTGCCCGGCTTGGAACGGTACAACTAATAAGGTAACTCGCAAAAATAAATCGCCACAGATTCACAGATTAAACTTTTATAATCTGCGGATCTGTGCCAACTGTGACAGGAGGGCGTGTTTTGCGAGTTATCTAAACAAAGCGGCGGGCGGCGGCAATGTACATCAAAACATACGCATTAAAACAGTGCCTCTAAATCGGCAATACATTCACACCGATAAATTCGCACCTGTTTAGTCCAATCGCACCATAAAAGCCCGCTACTGGAAAATCTGCGCAATACAGGCCTGTCACATAACAATTTAAGCGGATATACACGAGACAATAGCGCACCAAAATCGGTTATACATATCATTTTGGTGCGCATTATCATGACAGACCGGCCTGTTTTCTCGGCCGGTTTAATTTTAAAACTGCTGCGCACCAAGATAGCTCTCTACTCTATCCATACTGGCACAAAACATGCTGACATCGCGTTATACTCATCACGGGATAGCCATCATGTCATCGCAACAACTTAATCTCTTTTCTTTTTCGGGAAAAACCAAAATCCTCCATCTGACGTGGATGGCTTTTTTCATCAGCTTCGTCGTATGGTTTAACCACGCACCGCTGATGCTGGTCATTGCAAAAACCCTGAACATGAGCCAGGCTGACATCAAAACCATTTTGATCCTGAATGTCGCGCTGACCATTCCGGCGCGTATTGCGATAGGCATACTGGTCGACAAATTCGGCCCTAAACGTACCTATTCAACCTTATTGGCCGCCGGCAGCATTCCCTGTTTCATGTTCGCATTTGCCGCCAGTTTTGAACAACTGGCCCTGGCGCGTTTTTTGTTGGGCTTTATCGGCGCGGGCTTTGTCATCGGCATACGCATGGTCGGCGAATGGTTTCCCGCCAAACAAGTCGGCATTGCCGAAGGCATTTACGGCGGCTGGGGGAATTTCGGCTCGGCAGCGGCGGCAATGCTGCTGCCCTCCCTGGCATTGATCTTCGGCGGCGATGAGGGCTGGCGCTACGCTGTTGCAGCCACAGGCGTCATATCATTGGTTTATTCTGTGATCTATTTTTTCAGCGTCTCCGACACGCCGAAAGGCTCGACTTACTTCAAGCCGAAAAAATCCGGCGCAATGGAAGTGACCAGTATCCGCGATCTGTTTTTCTATGTGCTGATGACGCTGCCTTTGTATGCGGCGATGAGTTTATTAACCTGGAAATTATCACCGGCAGGCGTCAATTTGTTATCCGGTTTTGCATCACTCTGCATCTACATCGTCATCTGGACATTATGCATATACAACGTATATAAAATAGTTCATGTCAATGAAGAACATCTGCAACAGCCTATCGATGATATTCACCGATACCGGTTCAAACAGGTTGCAATCCTGGATTTGGCTTATTTCATCACATTTGGTTCTGAGCTCGCCGTGGTGTCGATGTTGCCGATATTTTTCTTCGACACTTTCCATGAATCACAAGGCATTACGATGGTAGAAGCCGGTTTGTTGGGCGGCAGTTTTGCCTTCATGAATCTGGTGGCGCGCCCCGGCGGCGGCTGGTTTAGCGATAAATTCGGCCGCAAATTGTCGTTATCTATTGTCATTTCGGGTTTATCGGCAGGTTTTTTTGCGATGTCGCAAATCACGTCGCAATGGCCTGTTGTATTGGCCGTACTGGTGACGCTGGCCTGCTCGTTCTTTGTACAGGCCGGCTGCGGCACTGTCTTTGCGATGGTGCCGCTGATCAAACGCCGCATGACCGGACAAATCGCCGGCATGGTCGGCGCCTACGGCAACGTCGGCGGCGTCTTGTTCCTGACGCTGTTATCGTTTGTATCCTCTGCGGAGTTTTTCATGCTGATCGGCGCTATCGCATTAACGATCCTGGTCGCCGTGCAATTCCTCGACGAACCCAAAGGCCACATGGCTGAAATCCAGGAAGACGGTTCAGTGGAAATGATTGAACTGAATTAAAAATATACAGTATTCACCTGCTGAAAAGCCGTTAATAATCATCCGACCATGACTGTACAGCAACTCAAAATCAGCATCGGCTATGCCGGCGACAAAGGCGTCAAAGCCGATAATGAAGATTTTTTCGGCTGTCTGATACCCGACGATGCGCAACTGATCCATAAAGGCATCGCCATTGCGATTGCCGACGGCATGAGCGGCAGCGATGCCGGCAAACAGGCCAGCCATTGCTGTGTCGCCGCTTTTTTAAGCGATTATTACAGCACGCCCGATTCCTGGTCAGTCAAGCATGCCGGGCAGCAAATCCTGTCCGCAACCAATTCCTGGCTGTACAGCCAGGGACAGGTGCGTTATCAGTCGGCGAAAGGCATGGTCAGCACGCTGAGTATTCTGGTTCTAAAATCGACTACGGCGCATATTTTCCACATCGGGGATTCCAGGATATACCGCTTGCGCAAAGGCGATCTGGAGCAAATAACGCGCGATCACAGGATCTGGCTCGCCAACGATAAACATTATCTTAACCGGGCAATGGGCATAGAACCGCGCCTGGAAGTCGATTACAAATCGCTGCCCTTAGACCGCGGCGATTTGTTTCTGCTCACGACAGACGGCATACACGATTTTATCGATGAAAAAACGCTGAAAAAAGTACTGCAAGACAGTGATGACTTAATGCTGGCGGCAGGCCGTATCATGCAACTGGCCGTCACGCATAACAGCGATGACAACCTGACCTGCCAGTTGGTCAGAATCGATGAACTGCCCGATGCGAAAGAAGACGAGATTATACGCCGCCACGCCAACCTGCCCTTCCCGCCTCCGCTGGAGCCGGGCATGCTGCTGGACGGCTACCGGATTGAAGCCGAATTACACGCCAGCAAACGCACGCAGATCTATCGCGCCGTCGATACCAAAACCGGCGCCCAGGTGATTTTAAAAACGCCATCGGTGCTGTATGACGATAACACGCATTACATAGAGCATTTTCTGCATGAAGAATGGGCCGGCAAGCGCATACGGCACGACAATGTGCTGAAAGTGCTCAGCACCGACCGGGAAAAAAGTTGTATATATTATGTCACCGAACTCCTTAAAGGCCCGACATTGCGGCAATGGATGACAGCGAATCCCAAACCTGACATCAACACGGTCAGGCTCATAACAGACCAGATAGGCCGGGGGCTGCGGGCTTTTCACCGCATGGAGATGCTGCACCAGGATTTAAAGCCTGAAAACATCATGTTTGATGATAACGGCAGGCTCAAGATTATTGATTTCGGGTCGGTAAAAATCGCCGGTATCGCCGAAATAACTCCGCTGGAAAACGACAGGGAAGACATCCTCGGCACGTTGAATTACACCGCACCGGAATATCATACGGGGCAACGCGGCTCGGTAAAATCGGATCTGTTTTCACTGGCCGTCATCACTTACGAAATGCTTAACGACGCGCTGCCTTACGGCCAGATGCCCGAAAAACCCGACAAAATAAACCTGGCAAAACTAAGCTATATTCCCAGTTTCCATCACAACGCGATGGTGCCGGTCTGGATAGACGGCGCATTAAAAAAGGCGGCCGCGATCAATCCCGGCATGCGCCATGACGATTTACCGGAATTTTTATACGACTTATCCAACCCGAATCCTGCCTTTCTGAACGCCAAAAACGCCATGCCGTTAATAGAGCGCAATCCCTTATTGTTCTGGAAGGGTTTGTCGATTCTGCTGCTGCTCAGCAATCTGGTATTGCTGTATTTTGTCAGCAGATAACCGAATGCGGACATCAATATCAACTTGGCGGAGGATGGAACGCGTAATGGTCGCGGCAATTATCCAATTTACATAATTACTAAGATCACCAAAGCCCTAACTCCTGATACCGCTGCAGTTTCGCCTCCAATTCCGGACTGTTCCTTGCAATCCGTAATGCATGCCTAAGATACCCGGCCGCCGCTGTATAGTCCCGCATTTGTTCGCATACCTGTATGAGCCGGATCAATACATGCGATTTGGATGGCGCCTTTCGGTTGATATTTTCAAGAGCCTCCCTCGCCGCAGGAAAGTTTGCTTCCAGCCCAAACACCGTAGCCAAAAGGAAACCCAGCTCCAGTGATTCACCATCAATACTCATGGCTTCATCCAAAATATCTTTTGCCCGATCAACCTTGCGCAGGGAAAGAAATGTTTTGATCCCCAGCAAACGAATTAACGTTGCATTCTCATCCTGAGGTGCAATAAGC
>Ga0163199_1003072_pt1 | contig 10132 bp, 13 predicted proteins | sample PL_2010_150m_FD_113537 | JGI IMG/M metagenome (GOLD analysis project Ga0163199, IMG submission 113537) | Freshwater microbial communities from Powell Lake, British Columbia, Canada to study Microbial Dark Matter (Phase II) - PL_2010_150m | ecosystem: Environmental > Aquatic > Freshwater > Lake ...
GCATTATCGCGAATGACCGATAAAACTTACGGTATTATCCGCTATAACTGGCTAACACAATGAGGGTTGATTTTATGCGGACGCGGTCTCGGCAATCTTCCCGTCACACATTTACCCTTGCCTTGTTGCTGTGGCTGATTAGCACGCCACTTCAGGCTGCGCTCGACATTGAAATATTTGGCGGGGGCGCGACCCAGATTCCCATTGCCATTGCGCCTTTTGCTGGCGAAGAGAAGCTCAAACAAGGCATCACCGCAGTGGTGGCGGCCGATCTGCAGCGCAGTGGTCTTTTCAGGCTGGTTGATGCATCCGGTCCTGTGCTACGCGATCCCCGGCAGATCGTCTACCCTGACTGGAAAAACCGTGGTGCTGCTGCGCTGGTGATCGGCAGCACGGTAGTACTGCCAGACGGGCGAGTAGAAGTGGGCTTTCACCTGATGGATGTAGCAAAACAGGTGCAGTTGACCGACCACATCATGATCGTCCCAGCAGACCGGCTGCGCGCCGCAGCCCATCAGATAGCCGATATCATTTATGAGAAACTGACGGGCGATGTGGGCGTATTCAGCACCCGCATCGCTTATGTAGTGAAGCAGGGTAACAAATATGCGCTGCAAGTGGCGGATGCTGACGGCTTTAATGCCCAGTCGATCATTGAATACAGCGAACCGATCATTTCGCCTGCATGGTCGCCGGACGGCACTCAGATTGCCTACGTATCATTTGAAAACAAGAAGCCGGTAGTCTACGTGCAGACGCTTGCAACCCGGGCACGCAAGGCGGTGGCCAATTTCAAGGGCAGCAACAGCGCCCCGGCATGGTCGCCCGACGGCAAGAAGCTGGCGGTGGTGCTGTCCCTGCAGGGCGGTTCGCAGATATTTCTGGTAAATGCGGATGGAAGCGGTTTGCAAAGGCTCAGTCAAAGCTCCGGAATCGATACCGAGCCCAATTTTTCACCAGACGGCCAGTCGATCATTTTCACTTCCGATCGCGGCGGCAGCCCGCAGATCTATCGCATGCCGGTAACGGGAACTGCGTCCGGAACAGCTGAACGCCTTACCTTTGAAGGCAGCTACAATGTCAGCCCGCATCATAGCCGGGACGGAAAAAGTTTTGTCTTTATCCACCGCAGTGGCACCAGATTCAATGTCGCGGTGCAGGATCTGGCTACCCGCCAGGTGCAGCTATTGACCGATTCACGCTTTGACGAATCTCCCAGCCCCGCTCCCAACGATAAGATGATATTGTATGCAACCGAGGTAAAGGGGCGTGGTATATTAGCCGTAGTATCAAGTGACGGCAAAACAAGACAAGAGCTCTCAATGCAGATGGGTGATGTAAGAGAGCCGGCATGGGGGCCCTTGCCGAGAGTGCGATAGCCCCCAGTTAAAAGTTTCTCAATTTAATTTAAAAGGAGCAAAGCATGAAAAAAGTAATCAGCGTATTACTCATCGGCTTGTTGTCAGCATGCGCCAGCCAGACCACCCAACCCACCGCGGAAGATAAATCTGCCGCCCAAGCAGCAGCGCCTGTGGCAGTGGCGGACCCCAACCTTAACCCCATCCTGCGGGACCCAAACAATATTCTGTCCAAGCGCAGCGTTTATTACGATTACGACAGTTTCGTAGTGAAGAATGAATACCGGCCTCTAGTACAAGCTCACGCGCAGTATCTGCGCGACAACGCTGGCGCCAGAGTGCTGCTGCAAGGCAACGCCGACGAGCGCGGCAGCCGCGAGTACAACCTGGCGCTGGGCCAGAAACGTGCCGACAGCGTGAGGAACGCGATGACCCTGTCGGGCGCCAAGGATAGCCAGATTGAGGCTGTCAGCCTGGGTGAAGAAAAGCCCCGCGCCACCGGCCATGACGAAGCTTCCTGGGCCGAGAACCGCCGTACGGATATCCGCTACCAAGGCGAGTAACCATGCGCGTGCGCGCTTTATTATTGTCGTTATTGATAGCAGTTAGTAATCCGGTCTATGCCGGATTGTTCGGCGACAAGGAGGCGCGCAGACAGATCGCCGATCAGCAGGCGCTGATCGGCGATCTGTTCACGCGCATAACCAGACTGGAAGAAGTGCTTGATAATCAGGCGCTACTCAATTTTCATACCCAGATCGAAGCGCTCAGGCAGGATATCAACAAGCTGCGCGGTCAGATCGAAGTGCTGGTTAACGAAAATGAGCTGACGCAGAAGCGGCAGCGGGATTTTTACATTGATCTGGACAGCCGGCTGAGGCGGATCGAACAGCCCGACTCGCCCGCAATGTCCGGCTCACCCGTTCCGTCAGACATTGCTGGAACGGAATCGGATGCACCGCCCCCAGTTGCCGCAGTGGATGCTTCTATCGCCAGTGCTGCGACGACAGAAGCTGCAGAGAACGGCGCCTACGAGGCGGCTTATGATTTGTTCAAGGCCGGCAATTATCAGGGCGCCATCACCAGATTCCAGAATTTTCTCACAAGCTACCCTGCCTCCAGATTTGCGCCCAGCGCGCTTTATTGGATCGGTAATGCTTATTATGCGTTGCGTGATTTTGACAACGCCATCGAAACCCAGCGCAATCTGATCAAGGCTTTTCCCGATAGCGCCAAGGCTCCCGATGCGCTGCTCAACATCGCCAGCAGTCAGCGTGAGATGAATAAAATCGTCACTTCCAAGAGGACTCTGGAGAATCTGATCGCCAGATACCCCGCCAGCGATGCGGCAGATAAAGCCAGGCAACGACTGGCCAATAGAAAGTAAGGTCGCCGTCGGTTGCTGGCGGTGGCTCCACCCGGCGATATGGTTCACCCCCCCTCTTCATTGCGACACAAAATCACACAAATACCTGAGGTAACCTTGCGCGTCAGTGAAATATTTTTCTCCCTACAAGGAGAGAGCAGTCGCGTCGGCTTGCCTACCGTGTTTGTGCGTCTGACCGGATGCCCTTTACGTTGCGGTTATTGCGACACCGAATACGCTTTTCACGGCGGTGAAAGCATGGCGATCCCGGCCATTCTGGATGAGATTGCCGGTTACGCGCCGCGCTATGTCACGGTCACTGGCGGCGAGCCTCTGGCGCAGAAAGAGTGCCTGACGTTGCTCCGGTCATTGTGCGACACAGGCTATTCAGTATCACTCGAAACCAGCGGGGCACTGGATATATCCGGGGTGGATGTGCGTGTATCCAGAGTTCTGGACATAAAAACGCCCGGTTCGGGTGAGGTGGAGAAGAATCGCTGGAGCAACCTCAACCATCTTGCACCCCAGGATGAACTGAAGTTTGTGCTGTGCGATGAAGCGGACTACCAATGGGCGCGCGCAGTGATGCGTGAGCGTCGTCTGGATCTGATATGCCCGATCTTGTTTTCGCCGGTGTACGGCAAGCTTGATCCGGCAGTGCTTGCTGCCTGGGTACTGCGCGACCGTTTGCCAGTACGGCTACAGATCCAGTTGCATAAGCTGCTGTGGGGTGAGGGGCCGGGGCGATGAACAGCCGACAAGGGTGCAGTACCAATTCATTTTTTTGGCCTTATGACTAAGGCCGTGGTGCTGCTGTCGGGTGGGCTGGACTCAGCCACCACACTCGCTATCGCGCGCGACCGGGGGTACGCGTGTCATGCCCTGAGTATCGATTACGCGCAACGGCACGGCGCGGAACTGGAAGCAGCAGAAAAGATAGTGCGATCCATCGGAGCAAGCGAGCACAGGATCGTTAAAGTCGACTTGGCGGCGTTCGGCGGATCGGCCCTCACCGACGCATCCATTGCCGTCCCTACGGAAGGGATCAAAGCGGGTATCCCGGTTACCTATGTTCCCGCCCGCAACACCATCATGTTATCGCTGGCGTTGGCGTGGGCTGAGGTGCTTGGAAGCCATGACATTTTTATCGGCGTCAATGCGGTGGATTATTCCGGTTATCCGGATTGTCGGCCCGAATATATCGCAGCTTTCGAACAAATGGCGAATCTGGCCACCAAGGCTGCAATTGAAGGCAATAAGTTGAACATCCATGCGCCGCTCATCAGTTTATCCAAGGCGGAAATCATTCGGCAGGGGATTTTGCTGGGGGTGGATTACAGTCAAACGGTATCCTGCTACCAGGCAGACGCAGCGGGGCTGGCTTGCGGAACGTGTGATTCCTGCCGATTGCGCCGGGCGGGGTTTACGGCAGCGGAGGTGCCTGATCCGACGCGCTATCGGGCACCGTGATAGGACATCAAAAATGTTTGCCACCCTTCTGTGACAGCATTTCCTAGTGTAACTCTACTCTGCATTAACTGGTGGTTTTGTGCGGTTTCTGCGCCGGTCGAGCCACCAGGCAAGTACAGGTAACAGCAGAAAGGAACCAGGAAGCGCGATTACGGCGAGATAGGGACCCAAGCGGAAAATCCGCTGCATCTGCTGCTTGAGTTCGACGCGATCCTCTACGGTCCACTTCTGCTTGTTCCGCGGTTTCATCAGAAGCGGTACCAACCCCTTTACCTGTAGCATCTCGCTCAGAAGGTGTTCTTTCTCCCGCTCCAGTGCTTTCAACATTCTTTTGGGTTCGGCTATAGGTTAGCGGGTACTGGGCGGATTGTTGCTTCTGCTATTTCGCCATGTCATACCGATACGCGACCAGGCCGCGCGGCCGCGAGCAATCCAAACGCCCCATGAGCGATATGCCCGCCATAAGGCAAAAGAGCGGAACAGGATGCGTTGAAGCAGACGGAAGATGCTGTAGTTACGCGACAACATAAACGCCATGCTCATGCCTACCACCGCGGCAAGCGGGACGAGCGGGTGCGCCTTGAGATAGTGCAAACTCGCCACGGCCGTATCGACCATGCGTAACGGTTCGGCCAGACGTTGCAAGACTGCGGCAACGTCTCCGCGCTGCACAGCGGCACGTGCCACCAGTTGTGTTCGCCGCCAGCGGATATCATCCAGGCGGGCGCTCATGGATTACTTGAGTTGTTCACGGTCTTTTGCCAGTTCTGCCAGGGTAGCGGAAAACATTTTTGTATTTTCTGTTGCCTTGGCGCGCAACGCTAGTACCGCAAATATTCCCATGCCAAGAAAAAAGCCTGCCATAACGCCCAATACAGCAAGACGATAGCTGTCCCAGAACAGCACCACGAAAAAAACCGCCAGCAAAACGATACCCAGGCCAAGGCAGAACAGCGCAACCAGACCCAGCAATAGCATCTGGCTTAGCTGTAGCTTTGCTTCCTCAAGTTCAGTGGCAAAAATCCCCAGCCGGGTTTGCAGAGCTCCAGTCAGCGTTATTGCCAGTTTCCTGATGGAATCAAGCAGCCCGCCTTCGCTTCCGGGGTCTTTTTCAGCCATGATGGGGGGGGGTTAACGCCGTCCGATCAACAGTCCAAGGATAAGGCCGGCGCCAGCCGCAATACCCACCGCATGCCAGGGGTGATCCTGGACATAATCGCACGTAACTTTTGCCGCCCGATGGGTCTTGTCGACTACCATACCTTCCACCTTGTACAACTGCCGTTTGGCTTCCTGCAGACTTTCACTGATTTTTTCGCGGGCCGCTGTGGCCTTCTCACCAGCCTGACCGGCGGTGATCTTGAGCAGCTCTTCCGCATCCGCCACCACTACCTTTAAATCTGCTACGAGTTTGTCTTTGGCCACATCGGGTGTTTCTGTCATTTCGGTATTCATTTTTTCTCCTTGAATATTTGACGATTACACCGATGACTAGAGAGTCATCTTGCCAGCCATCACAACCAGTATAGCGCACCCGGGAGGACTGTATAGAGCTCATTAGTGCGGACATCAGATTATCGATTTTGGCTGACTGAATCAATCGGGACATTGTGTAATATCTATCATGCTATATTCCAGGCCGGATTAAGCCATATTCATATTTTCGCTGCCCCGTAGCGGCGACTTGCAAGGGATGAATGCAGAGTGCCCCTGACAAATCAAAGCTGGGTTAAACTGCAGCGCTCGTTTATGCGAAATTATTCCAGATAATGACAATGCGGCTTAAACGTTTCCCTGTTTTCTCCAGCTACGCCGGTGATGCCAGCAATTCTCGCCATATCGCTTATACCGAATGGGGGGAGCCGGACAATCCGCACATTGTTGTCTGTGTTCATGGTCTGACGCGCAATTGCCGCGATTTCGATTTCCTGGCACAGGCATTGGCAGCCGATTGCCGTGTGATCTGCGTGGACGTGGTAGGACGCGGACAAAGCGACTGGCTGGCCGATGCGGCGGATTATGACAATTACCTGCTGTATCTGTCAGACGCGGTTGCGCTGCTTGAACACATCGGCGCCTTGGGCGACGCCAGCATTCAACTGGACTGGGTCGGCGTCTCGATGGGCGGATTGATCGGCATGGCGCTGGCGATTCAGTTGCCCCTGCCTTTGCCTCTGCCGATACCCATCCGCCGACTGGTCATGAGCGACATCGGCCCGCTGATTCCAGTCACGGCGCTAACACGAATTGCGCAATATCTCGGCAGGGACCCGCGCTTCGCCAGCTTCGACGAGTTTGAAGCGTACGTGAAAAAAATCTCGGTTTCGTTCGGCCCCCTGACCGAAGCCCAGTGGCATCATCTCGCATTATACAGTGTGTGCGAATTCGACGACGGAACCTACGGCTTCCGCTACGACCCAAGAATCGTCGAAAGTTTTAAAAAACATCTGTCACAGGATATCGATTTATGGGTGCAATGGGATGCGTTGCATGTCTCTACGCTAGTGCTGCGCGGCATACAATCCGACTTGCTGTCTGCCGAAACGGCGCGGGAAATGCAAGTGCGCGGCGCCAGGGCGCAGATAATCGAATTGCCCGGCATCGGTCATTCACCCATGCTGGTAAGCGACGATCAGATTGCGCTGGTGAAGGATTTTTTGCTGGCAGAAAAAGCCACATCGGTGGCTTGAACCGCTCAATGGAGGGGTTTAGCGTAGCAATCAGCCCGCAGCCATGAATCGCGCAGCAAACGCAATGTAGAGTCTTTCTATAGCCTCACGACAAAGCTGTGGGGCGCAAGCGCAGCAGCGCGTAGCGTCACACGAGCGCCTTTTATTAGCCGTAAACCAACGAAGGCTTAAACGTAACATCGAGGCCATAGCTAACAATCTCCACTATTGGCTCCCGTTTCGCCTCTGTTACTACAGCGGCAATGAGTTTTGGTGCGCCACCATGGACAAGTATTCCTCTTGGTGCTTGCCCTGCTGTTTCCTCCTTCAGCAGTTTCATATAGTGGCGAAGCTGCTTCACATCCTGAACGGACGGTGCGTGCTGTTTCCACTCGACTATTACTGGGTTGTTCAATCTATCAATCAAAAGTACGTCCAAGCGGGTTCTGTCTTTAAACACGCGCTCCCTAATTTTTGAGTTTGGATGTGGTAAAAGCCCATCCTCAAGGTGATTGGGATAGTTGGCAATGTAATCCGAAAGTGCTTTTTCATAGCGAAACCTTCCGAGCAAACTGACCCAGTTACTTGGATCATTCATTTCCACAATAAGACGATCCATTGGAACAGACTGTATCCGAGAAATGGTTGGCCGAAGCTCGCCACTGGTGAATGTATTTCCTGGGGGGAGTTGCACTACCAGATCTTGGTTATCTGGGCCAACAGTAAGATCCCAGCGTACACGTATGCGTCTTCCCATTTCACCATCTTCGAGGCCCGGACCAGGCGGAACCAAAGGATTCCATTGAGCGTCATCTATCGCCTTTCCGGTAATTTCCCCGATTCGTCCAACGCGATGGCCATGCAACGCTACGACTACGTAATCACCCGGCTTCATCTCTTTCAATGCGTTTCGAGCGGCGCTCCAGCCGCGACCGCCTCTCGTAGGCCCATTAAGTTTGAAGTCCCAAACAGCAGCCCAACCAACTGCGACACATTGGTTCTTGTACCAACGCTGCCACATGCCTGGATAGACATCTTCTTGACACGCAACTTTCCAGAGTGTGGTCATCTTTACGCCTAACATGTAATAGCCGGATGTCTGCGTCCGGACGGTCTTTAACAATATAGACACCCATGATACCACCGTAATTGATTGGGGCTCCAATGAATCTGGTGCTGATCCGTGTTTACAAATCACCCGGCGAATCGCCCTGCTTATCATGCTGCTGCAACGCCCACTTCACGTGCTCGCGCACCAGCGCTGAAGCATCGTCGCGCCGCGCCTGCAATGCACCAGTCACCGCTGCAGATGATGGCGCATTGCCCAGCCCAACCGCCAGATTGCGCAACCACTGCTCATGGCCGATGCGGCGGATCGGGCTGCCGGCAAGCGCGGCTTCGAACTGCTCCTTGCTCCAGCCGAATAGCTCAGCCAGAGAAACATCATCCAAGCCGTTGCGCACGGCGAAATCGTCTTCGCCGGTGATTGCAGCAAACTTGTTCCACGGACAGATCAACTGGCAATCATCGCAGCCGTATACCCGGTTGCCGATCAGGGGGCGCAGCGTTTCCGGAATGCTACCTTTATGTTCGATGGTGAGATAGGAAATGCAGCGTCTTGCATCCAGCCGATAGGGCGCAATGATGGCCTGGGTGGGACAGATGTCGATGCATTTGCTGCAACTGCCGCAATAGTTATCAGCGGCGCTATCCACAGGCAGTGGCAAATCGGTATACACTTCGCCCAGAAAAAATAGCGATCCCGCTGCGCGGGAAAGTAGCAGCGTATGCTTGCCGCGCCAGCCAAGGCCGGATTTCTGCGCCCACTCCACTTCCATTACCGGTGCGCTGTCAGTGAACACGCGGTAGTTGAAATGACCCACTTCCGCAGTGATTTTATCGGCCAGTTTCTGCAAGCGCGCACGCAGCACCTTGTGGTAATCGCGTCCCAGCGCGTAGCGGGAAATGAACGCCCTGGTGCCATCCTGCATCACCTCCCAGCTATCCTTCGCTACAGGCGGAGTGTTATTCATACGTACTGAAATCACACGCAGCGTATCAGGCACGAGTTCCGCCGGGCGGGTGCGGCGACTGCCATGTTTTGCCATATAATCCATCTCACCGTGGTGGCCTTGGTTGAGCCACTCGCGCAGGCCTGCTTCAGCCTGCGACATATCGGCAGTGGCATCGGCGATGCGAATATCTTGGAAGCCGAGTTCCCTGCCCCAGGCTTTGATCGCAACCGCCAGCGCGACGAAATCTTGTGACAGATTTTTGGAAATACTTTCTTGCATAGTTCTCATCATACCGGCTCTGCTGCGATACATCATCTTGCCGATGAAGCTGCAACGCTGGCGTTGGGCGCGGAGATTGCAGCGGTATTGCATCCCGGCCTGGTCATTTTTCTGCGCGGCAATCTTGGCGCCGGCAAGACCACGCTGGCCCGCGGCATCTTGCGCGGCCTGGGTTATCAGGGAAAAGTGAAGAGTCCTACCTATAATTTGGTTGAACTTTATAAAATTTCTAGGTTATACTTCTATCACTTTGATTTCTATCGTTTCAACGATCCGATCGAATGGGAAGACGCAGGTTTCCGCGAATATTTCAACGCGGAGTCAATCTGTCTGGTGGAATGGCCCGAAAAAGCGCGTGGGCTGTTGCCTACAGCGGATTTAGAGATTCTTCTCGGCATCACCGAAACGGGCCGCAACGTCGAAATTCAAGCGGGCACGGAGGCGGGCAGACAGTGTTTGAAACATTGGCAAACTCCAACACACCCCTGATCACGGCAGCATCTATTCGCCGCAGTTCTTCATTTTTTTCGGCACTGCGCACACTCTTGTCGCTAGCGGGGGCAGGGGCACTACTGCTGTGCGGCAATGTTGCTGTTGCCGATACGACCATCAGTGCCGCCCGCGTCTGGCCGGCAGCGGAATACACCCGCATCACGCTGGAATCGGTCACACCGATTCAATATTCCCTGAGCATACTGAAGAACCCGGATCGGGTGGTGGTTGATCTGGAAGACATCACGCTTACTTCAGAACTGGAAAATCTGCCGGGTAAAATCAGTGCTGCCGATCCGTATATCCGCGCGCTGCGGATTGGCCGCTTCAAGCCGGGCGTGCTGCGGTTGGTGCTGGATCTCAAAACCGAAGTTGCACCGCAAGCATTCGAACTCAAGCCTGTGGCCAGCTACGGCTACCGGCTGGTGCTGGATATTTATCCGGCCATCCCGCTCGACCCGCTGATGGCACTGCTAAGCGAGA
>Ga0163199_1003074_pt1 | contig 10131 bp, 9 predicted proteins | sample PL_2010_150m_FD_113537 | JGI IMG/M metagenome (GOLD analysis project Ga0163199, IMG submission 113537) | Freshwater microbial communities from Powell Lake, British Columbia, Canada to study Microbial Dark Matter (Phase II) - PL_2010_150m | ecosystem: Environmental > Aquatic > Freshwater > Lake ...
ACTATGCCGAACTCGACGCACAGATCCGGAGTGCCAGCGAGAGAATTTAATGCATCGTGAGCGTTTCTACACCCTGACAGCGTCCTGTCCCGACCGCGTCGGCATCATCGCGCGGGTCGCCGGTTTCATTGCCCAACACCAGGGCTGGATCCTCGAGTCGAGCTACCATGCCGACGTTCCAGAAGGCGGACCGAGCCGCTATTTCATGCGCATCGAGGTCAAGGCCGCTTCGCTCCCGTTCGAGCTTGCGGAGCTCCGCCGAAAGTTCCAGCCCATCGCCGCCGAACTGGCGATGGACTGGACGCTCAGCGACAGCGCCCGGAAGAAGCGGGTAGTGATCCTGGTATCGAAACAGGAACACTGCCTGTATGACCTGCTGGCGCGCTGGCAGTCCAAGGAACTCGACATCGAGATTCCCTGCGTCATCTCCAATCATGAGACCTTGAAGGGCTTCGTCGAATGGCACGGCATTCCTTTCCACCATGTGCCGGTCGATCCCGCCGCCAAGGACACCGCCCATGCGGAAATCATGCGCCTGTTCGATGCCGCGCAGGGCGACACCATGGTGCTGGCGCGCTACATGCAGATACTCCCGCCGCAACTGTGTGCCGCCTATCCGGGGCGGATCATCAATATTCACCACAGTTTCCTGCCCAGCTTCGTCGGCGCCAAACCCTATCACCAGGCCTATCAGCGCGGCGTCAAGCTGATCGGCGCCACCTGCCACTACGTCACCGCCGAGCTTGACCAAGGGCCGATCATCGAGCAGGACGTGATCCGCATCGATCATTCCGACTCCGTCGAGGACATGGTGCGTTACGGCAAGGACATCGAGAAAGCCGTACTCGCCCGCGGCCTGCGCTACCACCTGGAAGACCGCGTGCTGGTGCACGGCAGCAAGACGGTGGTGTTTCGCTAATTCACCTTTGCCGTAGCCGGGAGGGTTGTTAGCCGGACTGAAAGAGCAAAGCTGCCGGCGATCACCAGCACGACGGCCATGCCGAAGAACAGTTCCCTGCCTTCGCTCCAAGCTTCGACCGCGGGCACCGCCATTTTCATGCTGCCGAAGGCAGCGACCAGCAGGCTGATGCCGGCCACCACCAAGCTCATCACGCGCGAGGCGATCAGGGCGATCTGATCGGCGCGCAGAATCAGCCGCGAAATCCACCAGCCGTTGATACCGTCGGTGATCAGCATGCCCAGCATGAACAGCAGTCCCAAGACCAGCGCGTGCACCCAACCGCCGAATTGGGTTGCCGTGAATGCAAACAGCATCGCCTGGCTGACGGTGTCGAAGGACAGCGCAAACAATGCACCGACCAGCGCAACCAGACCCGGATTGGCGGCGCGAGTGAGACGCCCAAAAAGCGGGCCGAAGATACGTCCTTGGATGCCCACCGGTTGCGCCATGGCGGTCGGCTCGGCGCGCAACACCGCATGCAGATTCACCAGACCCAAAGCCGCCAACAAAACTATCGATACCCAGGCACCGAAAACCTCCAACCATTCCGGAATTTTCCACTGCTGAGCCAGGATGCTGACGCTCAGGGCAATACCGATCACCACGGCACCGTGGCCGAGCGAAAACAGCACGCCGCAGACACTGGCCAAGCGTGGATTGGCACGGGTATTGAAACGGGTCAAGCCATCGATGGTGGCGAGATGATCTGCATCGAAACCATGCTTCAGGCCCAGCACGAACACCAGCAGGCAAAGCGCGGTCCAGTCTTGCGGCAGGGAAACCATAGGCGTCATTTGGCTGGATGCGTTGGCTAATTATGCAGAAATGTTTATTCTTCATACAAGTAACGTGCCAAACCGCACGCATGGCTGAAGCGATTGATCCTGCTTGGATTCCGGCAGGGCCGCGGCGTGTCATGTGGAAGGCGGGTTTCCGGTTGGCGCGCCGGAATGGAAATTACTCGGCCAGCGGCAACGTCAGCAAGAACACCGCCCCTCCTTCGGCATGATTGTCGGCGGCGAGATGGCCGCCATGACGTTCGACGATTCCGTAGCTGATCGCCAACCCCAGGCCGGTGCCTTTGCCAACAGGCTTGGTGGTGAAGAAGGGATCGAAGATGTGCGGCAGATTCGCCACGCTGATACCCGGTCCGTTGTCATAAAAACCCAGCAGCATGCTGTTGCCTTCGATACACCCGGTGATGGTCAGGCGTGCGTCCGCGACTTCGGCGGTGGCGTCGCAGGCGTTTTGCACCAGGTTCATCGCCACCTGCTGGATCTGTCCCGGCGAACCGATCATGGGCAAGTGCTGGGGCAGTTTCAGATCAACACGGAACTTGTCGTTGCCGATTTTCGTCACCCAATGTACGGCACGCTCGACGACCTCTACCAAATCGAAGCGAACCTGCTCGTCGCGGTCGATGGCCGAAAAGCGCTTGAGGCTGTCGACGATGTCGCGAGTCCTCTGGGCGCCTTCGACGGTGCCTTCGATCAGCGGCGGCAGATCCTCGACGATGCGGTCGATGCGCAGATCGTGGCGCAGTTTCCCGATCTCGGCGTCCGGGAGCGAACGATGCACGGCATCGAGATAGCTGTGCAGTCGTTGGGCATAGCGCTGCAAGGCGATCACGTTGCCAAGCACGAAGCTGATCGGGTTGTTGAGCTCGTGGGCGACCCCCGCAACCAGGCGGCCGAGCGACGCCATTTTCTCCGAATGCAATAATTGCTGCTGGGTACGCTTCAGCTCTTCGTGCGTCTGGCGCAGCGCCTTGTAGGCGCGGCGCAATTCGCCCACCGGACGGCCGGTGACGACCATGCCGAGCAGTTTTCCAACACCACTGTAGCGTGGCGTGCAGTTCACCGAAACCGGCACGCTGCCGCGGGACGCAGTAGAAAATTGCAGTTCGAAATCGTGCAAAGTTTCGCCGCCGTGGCCGGCAAAATAATGCTGCATTTGCTGGCGCGAGGCTTCATCGGCGAGCAGGTCGAAAATCGCCTGGCCCTTCATCTCATTCTCTGTCTTGCCTGTCAGCGCCAGCAACGACTGGTTGACGTCTTCGATGATGCCGGCGCGGTTGCAGACGATCAGGATATCGGACATCGACATCAACACGCTGGTGATGAACTGCTGCGATTCCTCGAGCGCTGCATTCTTGTCTTCAAGCGCAACCTCGTATTCGAGCAGGTCGTTATAGACCTCGTCCATCTTCTGGATCACGTCGATCCAGACCCGCTCGCCGGCGGCGGCGCCGGTTGAGGCCGCTAGAGTTTCCAGCATCTGCGCCGCGCCGCTGTCCGGTTCATGTGGCGACTTTCTCATGACACCCATTTCAGGATTTCGGCTTGAGATGCAGTTGCGCGGCGCCGCGTTTTCCTTTCGGCGCGTCCCGCCAGGGGACTGTGTAGCCATGCGTATGGCTGCCTTGCTCGGCTTCCACCGACACCAGGTTGAGATTGCCGTGGCGCACCCCACGCTGGGCAATCAGGCGGTCGAACTCATTCGCTAGGTCATCGTCAAGCGAAATGGTGAAACGCTGCATATCTTTTTCCTTTCAATGCACCGTGCACACCATGCACGGATCGAACGAACGGACGATGTGCTGCACCGCCAGCGGAGCATCTTCGTTCTCCTCCACCGGCGCACCGACCAGCGCCTGTTCCAGGGCACCGGGCGTGCCCTGGGCGTCGCGCGGTGAAAAGTTCCAGGTGGTCGGGGCGACGATCTGGTAGCTGTGGATACGGCCGCGCCGCACCGACAGCCAATGGCCTAATGCGCCGCGCGCGGCTTCGACCCGTCCTTCGCCTTCGGCTTCCGGCGGCATCTCTCCAACGACACAATACGGTTCGCCCGGTTCCAGTTGCTTGCCCCATGCCTCCATCTCCGGCACGACACGGGCGATCTCGATCAAACGCGCCACCACCCGGTTCATGACATTGCCGCCGCCGACGTCCACCAGCGCCCGCAGCAGGGGCTGGCCTGCCACCACTTGCCGCGACAGCGCGCCGGTCTCGACCACGCGACCCTGCCAGCGCGGCGCCTTGCACCAACTGTAGGCGCCGGGCTTGTCCAACAGCGGTACGGTGGAACCTTGGGCGGGATGTTGCGGCGCCTCGGCCTGGGCATACCAGGCATGGCTGACGTCCTCGCGGATGTCGGCGCTGGTCATCATTTGCAAGCGGCCGTCCCAGACACCAGCGGAAAACAGGGGACCCTCGCCATCGGCTTGCGGGTAATTGCCATAGCTGATGAATGTATCCCCAGCGCGTCCAAGCCGCGCCAGGTCGAGGTCGCCGGCGATCTCAAGAAAGCGGCGAAAATCGCTCGCCTGCGGCGGCCGGGCATCGACCCAGTTCTCCAGCGCGGCGCAACTGTCCAGAGATGCGATCGCCTCCAGCGTGTCGCCGAACAAGGTGTGTTCGAGAAAACCGCGGAACTCGCGCAATTGACGATAGAGGCGAATTTTTTCCGAGGCCTGCAGCGGTCGCGATGAACCGCCCGGCTGTAGCGCCAGAGTATGCGGCCACTTGCCGGCAAGCAAGCCCATCAGGTGCATGAAGGCGGCGCGCGCCGGCAGAATTTCGTTGCCGGCAGTTCCCGTCAGCGCGCGAAAACGCGGCTCGGCGTCGGCAAACCAAGGACGCTCCCGATAAGCGGCCCGGGCAAAATCGGGCATGAAGAACAGGTAAAAATGCGTTAGGTGGTCGGCCAGATTTTCCGTCGCCAGCGTCAGGTTGGCTGCCAGCCGTCCATTCCGCGGCGGGACCAAGCCCATTGCAGCGGCAAGCGCCTGCGCCGCCGCCGCCGACTGCGCCACCGAGCAGATGCCGCAGATGCGCGGGACGAACACCAAGGCATCGGCCGGCGCCTTGCCTTGCAGAATCTGCTCGAAACCTCGATACATCGGCGAATTCACATGGGCGGCGCGCACCACGCCTTCGGCGATGTCTAGCGTCACTTCGAGGTCGCCCTCGACGCGGTTGAAAGGTCCGACGATTAGCCTTTTCATGATCGATCAACGCACCGGCTTCTTGACGCTCGGCGCACGCAGAATATGGTCGGCCGTGGCGTTCTCGCGGACCCGCGACGGGGTTGCCGACTTGGAGAGCGCCGCGAGTGCGATGAACCAGGCCTTGGGCATGTCGGTCGGCAGGCCGATCGGGATGCCGGCAATTTTCGGCGTCTCGGCGAAGGGATGGCCGGGTTCCTCGAAACCCGGATCGGTACAGCGGATGCAGGCGTAGCCGCCGCGCAGACAGGAACCGCTGCCGTTCCATAAGCGCAGGTTGCAATCGGCGTGCGCCTGGGTGCCCTTGCAACCGAGATGTTCCATCAGGCAGCCTTGGTCGGAAGGCTTCTCGGCGCTGGCCTTGAACTCGTAGAACTCGTTGCGCGGACAGCCATGATGCACCAATTGGCCGGCATAGAAGCGCGGCCGGCCTACGTAATCCAGGTCCTCGCGGGTCATGCTGCCACGCGCCAGTGCGATCAGGGTTTCATTGACCCAGTCCGGGTGGGTCGCGCAACCGGCGATATTGATGACCGGTAATCCGCCGGCCGCACGAAAATCCGCGCCGAGCAAGCCGCCGGGTGTATCGCCGTCATATTGCAGCCCGCAGGCATCGGTCGGATTGACGCCGGCCGCTGTCACCCCGCCGTAGGCGGCACAACTGCCCACCGCCACCACATGGCGTGCCCGCGAGGCCAGCGCCCGCACCCAGCTAATCATCGATTCCCCGGTACCGGACAGCATATGAAAACGGCCACTGCCATGCGGACCGCGCAACAGCGATCCCTCGACGCAGAGTATGTCGAGGGGCCGGCTGCCTTCTGCACAGGCGCTGATCAGCGACAGGGCTTCCGCCGCGCTGGCTTCCGACAAACTCGGGTGCCACAGGATCTCGATGTCTTCGTCGGCCAGCGTGGTAAACAGGGGCGAACCTTCCGCACCCAGCCATGACAAGGTACAGCCGCCACAGCCGCCCGACTGGAGCCACAGCAGGTTCATGATTTGTCCAGCCCGTAACGCACCAGCTTGGAACGCAGGCCGACCCGCGACAGCCCCAGTTCGGTGGCGGCATGCGTCTTGTTCCAGCGGTGTCGGATCAGGACCTCCTTGACCACGCGCGCTTCAAGCTGCTCCATGCGCTCCTTGAGGCTGCCGTCGAATCCCGCCAGCAGCGACAGTTCCCCCTCCTGAGACTCCCCGCCCGCAGCGGTGAGCACCCGGCCGCTCAACAATTCCGCCCCCAGCCATTCGGCGTCGGCGAGCGCCAGCATGCGCAGGATCTCGTTGGATAGTTCGCGCACATTTCCCGGCCAGCGGTAGGCGCACAGGCAGTCCATGGCCTCGCGGGTGAAACCTTTCACCTTGCGGTGGAGCATCGCCTGGCCGCGCTCCAGCAAGCCCGCTGCGATCAGCGGAATATCTGCCGGCCGCTCGCGCAACGATGGCATGTGCAGGGTCACGGCGGCAAGCCGGTAGTAGAGGTCTTCCCTGAAGCGTCCCTCGCGAACTTCCTGTTCTAGGTCGCGGTTGGTGGCAGCGATCGCCCGCACATTCACCGACAGCGGACGGGGACTGCCGAGCGGACGGATCTCGCCTTCCTGCAGGGCGCGCAATAATTTGACCTGGAAGGCCGGCGAGGTATCGCCGATCTCGTCGAGGAAGATGGTGCCGCCATCTGCCTGCTGAAACAGGCCGATGCGATCCTCATAGGCCCCGGTATATGCGCCGCGCTTGTGGCCGAAGAGCTCCGATTCGAGCAGCGTATCCGGCAGCGCGCCGCAGTTCTCGACCACGAATGCCTTTTCGCCCCGCGCGCTGGCATAGTGGATGGCGCGAGCCAGAAGTTCCTTGCCAGTGCCGGACTCTCCCGTCACCAGGATAGCCAGGTCATGCGGCGCGTAGCGGGCCGCGAGATTGCACACGGCGTTAAGTGGGCTCTGTGGAGTACGAGCCAGTTTCTCGAACCCGGAGAGCGCCTTTACCTGGGCCCGCTTGCTGTCTACGCGTTGCTGGAGTTCCCGCGGGCTGTCACGCAGTTCTATCGAAAGGCGCTGGTTGTCCTGTTGCAGGCGATGCAGCTCCGCCGCGCCCTTCAGGGTCAGCAGCAGTTGCTCAGGTTGCCAAGGCTTCAGCAGGTATTGCCAGATGCCGGCCTGGTTGATGCCGGCGATGATGTCCTCGGCGTCGGTGTAGCCCGAAATGATGATGCGCACCACATCGGGCCAGTCGTCGCGGACCTGCTTGAGGAACTCGACCCCGGACATGCCGGGCATGCGCTGGTCGCACAGCACCACCTGGACAAATTCGCGGCGCAGCACCGTCAATGCTTCCTCGGCGCTGGGAACGGTGAACACCGTGAAGTCCTCTTCCAGCGTCCGGCGCAAGGCTTCGAGCGAGCGCACCTCGTCGTCGACAATCAGGATCGGGGGCAGGACTTTTTTCGTCGCCATAATCAGGCTGCTCGCGCTGGTGTTGCGCCTTGGTCGCGATGCCGCGCCAGGTGGCGCGGCGTCCACGCATGCGGCAGCTTATGGACGAAATGGTGCCGGGCATAGTGGTAGCTCGGGTCGAAGCCGTAGAAATTGCGCCGCATCTGCGCCAGCTCCTCGGCCCTATACGCGGCAAGAGGTTTCGCTGCCTCGTCTTCGATACGCCGTGCGCGCTTGGTGGCAAGCTGCCGCGGGTAGTCGTCGGCGGCGGCAAACCCGGCGGCCCGGCGGACGACCTCGTCCCTGATTTCCAACTTCCCTTGTTTCACGTCGATACACTGGTCATAAAAACCGCTCTCGACCGCCTGTCGGGCCGTCATCGGCAGGCGGCGCTGCATGATGTTCCGGGCACCGTCCGCGCCGACACGCGGCGGCAGCAGGTAAGTCCAGAACTCGGAGCCATAGAGGTTGCCCATGTTCTTGTAATGCGGATTCAGCATGACGCCTTGGCGCACCCAGACCTGATCCGCCGCGCGCGCCAGGAAGCAGCCGCCGGCACCGGTGTTGCCTTGCAGCGCCGCCACGGTGAGCTGCGATCCGCAGCGCAGGATGGCTGCGGCGAGATCGTCGATGGCATTGATGTTGGCCCAGGATTCATCGGCCGGACTCTCGGCGGTTTCGATCAGGTTGAGATGTATGCCATTGGACCAGAAGTCCTCGCCGCCGGCCAGCACGATCACCCGCGTCGGCCGGGTCTGCGCCCATTCGAACGCCGCTTGTAGGCGCTGGCATTGCCGCGTGCCCATCGCCCCGTTGTAGAAATCGAAATGCAGGAAGCCGACTTCGCCTATCTCCTTGTAACGAATGTCCTGCCAGGTGATGTGGTCAGCCGCCCACCATCCTTCCAGAAGCACTTCGGTCACCCTGGCGGCCTCGGCCGCGAATGCAAGGGTGGCCGGCAGCTTGAAGCCGTCCTTTCGCTTGGCGTGGCCGACCGAGGCTGTGTGAAAACACCGTGAACCATCCTGTCTGGTATCGGTCTATGCATAGGGCATAGATCGGGGCAGGCGATGAAGAGATACATCGAAGGGCAGAGTCGGGGGCAGTTGGTGTTGATGCCCGAGTCACTGGATGACTTCATTGGTGAAGACAATCCGGTGCGGGTCATCGACCTATTTGTCGATGAGCTGGATTTACAAGGTCTGGGGTTTGGGTGTGCGCAGCCTGCTGTCACGGGACGCCCCGGCTACCATCCTGGCTTATTGCTCAAGCTGTACATCTACGGCTATCTGAATCGGGTTCAGTCGAGCCGCCGGTTGGAACGAGAGGCCCAGCGCAACGTTGAAGTCATGTGGCTCACTGGAAACTTGGCGCCGGACTTCAAGACTGTCGCCGACTTCCGCCGCGATAACGGTGCCGGCATTCGCAATGCATGCAAGCAGTTCATCGCATTGTGCCGCGAGCTGGACTTGTTCAGCCATGCCGTAGTGGCGATTGATGGCAGCAAGTTCAAGGCTGTGAATAACCGGGACAAGAACTTCACGCCGCACAAACTGGAGCAGCGCATCAAGCAGATTGAGGAAAGCATTGAGCGCTACATGTACGCCTTGGATACTGCTGATCGCACGCAGCCTGCGGAAACGGAAGCGAAGACGAAGAATCTGAAGGAGAAACTCGTCCGGCTCAAACATCAGATGCGTTACCTGCAGGAGATGGGAGAGCGCCTACGCCAAGCACCCGATGAGCAGGTCTCGCTGACCGATCCGGATGCCCGCTCCATGGCGACCAGCGGTCGTGGCACTGGGATGGTCGGTTACAACGTGCAGATCGCCGTGGATACCGAGCATCACTTGATCGTCGCCCACGATGTCGTGAATCTCGGTCATGATCGTACACAACTCGCATCGATGGCCACGCAGGCCAAAGCGGCGGTGGATGAAGAAGCCCTGGAGGTACTTGCGGATCGTGGCTACTACAAGGGGCCGGAAATTCTGGCTTGCGAGGAGTCAGGCATTACGCCCTTCGTGCCCATGACGATGACCAGCGACAACAAGGCGCGTGGCCTATTCGACAAACGCGACTTCGTCTATCAAGCAGATCAGGATGCGTACCGCTGCCCCGCCGGTCAGCTATTGCCACGCCATCATCAGTCGGTCGAGCAGGGATTGGTCATACACAGCTATTACAACCTGAGTGCGTGCATGAAATGTTCCATCAAGGCGCGATGCACAACCGCAGAAAGAGAGCGCCGAGTCCGACGCTGGGAGCATGAAGCCGTATTGGAGTCGATGCAGCGCCGCCTGGATACCAGCCCCGGCAAGATGCGTCAGCGGCGCAGTACGGTTGAGCATGTGTTCGGGACACTGAAGTCTTGGATGGGTGCCACACACTTCCTCACGAAAACCCGACCACGCGTGCAGACGGAGATGAGCTTACATGTGCTGGCGTACAACCTACGCCGAATCATCACCATATACGGCCCCAAAGGAGCAATGGATGCGCTGCGGCGGGTGGCAGCTTGATGTAGAACTGCCCAATTCTCTGCCCACTTTACCTCTCTGGGCGCCCTCCAGGCGCCGACCAAGCCCGTTTGGCGGGACATAGTGGCACCCATGTCAATCAACGCTACCCGCGTCGGCCCACGCGCGTACCAACTGCGTTTCCACACAGCCTCGACCCATACCGCACCGTCCCGCGTTGCCCGCAACAGGGCGGTTTCGCGACGCGCCATCACC
>Ga0163199_1003075_pt1 | contig 10119 bp, 4 predicted proteins | sample PL_2010_150m_FD_113537 | JGI IMG/M metagenome (GOLD analysis project Ga0163199, IMG submission 113537) | Freshwater microbial communities from Powell Lake, British Columbia, Canada to study Microbial Dark Matter (Phase II) - PL_2010_150m | ecosystem: Environmental > Aquatic > Freshwater > Lake ...
GCCAATTCCAACTTCGCGCCGAATCCCAACGGTGCCGTCAACGCGCTCCTTTTCCAGCCCGACGGCAAACTCGTGGTTGGCGGCACGTTCACGCAGATCGCCGGCGTCGCGCGAAGTTCGATTGCGCGGTTCAACACGGACGGGACACTCGATGCGACTTTCAATCCTGCGGTCTCTGGTTTGGTCGGCGCGCTGGCGCTCCAGCCCGACGGCAAGATTCTCATCGGCGCCTCAGGTTCGGTCATCCGTGTTAATGCCAACGGCTCCGCTGACCCGACGTTCAATCATGTGCCGGAGGCCAACGCTGCCGCCACCAGTTCCCTCCTGGTCCAGCCTGACGGCCGGATTCTTGCCCTGGGCACCTTTGGTCCGCCCGTTACCACGACCATGCGCATAAGAAGGCTGAATGCCGACGGCACGCGTGACGCCAGCTTTAGCGTGGGAGTGGTCAACTCGCTGATCTCGACCGTCGCGCTGCAAGCCGATGGTCGTATCATCGCTGGGGGCACCTTTGGTCCGACCAATGGGAGTAGTTTCACCGTGCCGATTCTGGCCCGGCTCAACGCCGATGGCACGCCGGACGCCGCGTTTGCGCCGGTGCCCGACAATTTCGTGGGCGCCGTCGCGCTGCAAACCGACGGGCGCGTGCTGTTCGGCGGACGTTTCAAGAATGTCGGCGGCCTCGCCCGTGGCACGCTTGCGCGCCTCGCTCCCACCGGCACTGCCACGCAAATGATCTCGATCGCCGGCGGCGCCGGCGTCCAGCGCAACATCGTCTGGACGCGCGACGGCACCAGCATGGAACTCTCCAGCGTCCGCTTCGATGTCTCCACCGACAGCCGCAATTGGACCACGCTCACCGCCAATGCCCAGCGCGCTGCCGGTGGTCGCGGCTGGCAGACCGGGCCCGTCGGGGTGCCGTTGGGCGATGTGTTCTACGTCCGCGTGCGCGGCCTCGTCGCGAGCGGCACCGGCACCTCCGGCGTCGTCGAGCAGGTGCAGCAGTTCAACCTCTCGCCCTCCGCGAGCTTCGCGGGCACCGCCGCCTCGCTTGTGGCCGGCGCGGTCATCGATTCGAAGACGGGTGAGGCGCTCTACGTGCAGACTTCGTCCGCGGGCAACGGCGACTTTGTGGTGAACGCCCTCGGCAGCCAGCCCGGCCTCGTCGAGCCCGCCGCGCCCACCGCCCCGTCTGTCGTCATCGGCGGCGACAGCGCCACCGCGCGGCTCGCCAATCTCTCCGTCCGCGCGCGCGTGACCACGGCGAGCCCCCTCATCACCGGCTTCGCGATCAGCGGCACCACGCCGCGCACCGTCCTCCTCCGCGGCGTGGGCCCGAGCCTCCTCGTCTTCGGCGTCACCGCGCCGCTCGCGCAGCCGCGCCTGCAGCTCTTTGATGCTTCCGGCAAACTTCTCCTGGAAAACGACGGCTGGGCTGCCACGCCCGCCAGCGTCGCCGAGGTCGGCGCCGCGACGATTCGCACGGGCGCGTTTCCGTTCGCCGCCAACTCCGGCAACGACGCCGCGCTGGCCGTCACGCTCGCGCCTGGCGCGTATTCGATGCAGGTGCAGGACCGCACCGGCACAGGTGGCGTCGCGCTCGCGGAAATCTACGACGCCGACAGTTCGACCACCTCGAAGCTCGTTAACATCTCCTCGCGCAGCAGCGTGACCGCCGCCGATGGTGCGTTCATCAGCGGCTTTGTCATCGCGGGCGGCTCGAAAAATCTCCTCGTCCGCGGCCTCGGCCCGGCGCTCACGCAGTTCGGCGTCACCGGCACGCTCACCGATCCGATCGTGAGCATCTACGACGCGCAGGGCCGGCTGGTTTCGACCAACGACAACTGGAGCAACGCGGCGCCCGACGGCAGCCTCAGCGCCAACACCGCGGCGCTCACCGCGGCGTCCGCGCAAGTGAGCGCGTTCCCGCTCACGGTGGGCAGCCCCGACGCGGCGCTCAGCATCACGCTCGCGCCCGGCGCCTACACCGTGCAAGTCAACGGCGCCGCCGCCAGTGCCACCGGCGCCGCGATGCTCGAGGTCTACGAGTTGCCGTGATCTTGCCCGAGGTGGAGCGCGTTGACCCCAACGCGCTTGCCTTGGAAAGATTGACGTGGGTGGAGCGGCTTGCCCTCAAGCCGCTTGGCTTGAAAAAGCGCGTTGAGGGCAACGCGCTCCACTTTACTCTGGCAGTCATGCGCGAGTATCCCGGACGCCTGTATCACCGCACGCCGGGCTGGGTGAAAGACGGAGCGCTCTTTCATTTGCGCATCCGTGCCGATCGCAACCAGCCCGCCCTCATCGCTGCGGCGCTCGCCGTCGAGTTGCTCCACGCCGTGCGTCGTGAGCACGAGCAAGGCCACTGGTGGTGCGAGTTGTTTCTGGTCATGCCAGATCACGCGCACGCCATCATGGCGTTTCCGCGCGAGCAGCTGATGTCAGAGGTGATTCGCAACTGGAAGCGTGGCACTGCCCGGATCCAGCGTGTGCGTTGGCAGGACGGTTATTTCGATCACCGGCTGCGTGACGAAAAGGAAGCGCGCGAGACGTGGGATTACATCCGCCGCAATCCCGTCGTGAAGAATCTCTGTGCCGCCGAGGAAGACTGGTCGTGGTGGTGGAGCGGCATTGTCGAAAATCCGCGGCTGCGGTTAGACGAGCAGGTGGAGCGCGTTGCCCCCAACGCGATTTCAGGAGTCCCGCCCCCTCCCAAGCCAGCGGCTTGAGGGCAAGCCGCTCCACCCCGAAGAGAGCTCGTTGAGGATAATTCGCCCTACCAACTGTCGCTGCGAAACGGCACGGCCGGCAGGCCGGCGCCGTTGGCGAGATTGGCCTCGGGCGCGTTTCTCCACGCGTAGCGCACGGCGACCGGCTCCTTCACCTGCGGCGCCGACACGAGCAGGGTGCTGCGCTCGATCTTGCCCGACGCAGGAAAAAATCTTCGATCGGCACCGGCCACTTCAAGCGACTGCACCGGCTTGTCGTGTGCGATGAGTCCGGTCGCGTGGGTGAACGTGACCCGCAACGCGGCGCCCTCGCGCACTGCGCCGGCGAACGTCGGCCCGGTGTCGTCCGCCGTGATGCCGTAGACGCGGTTCTGCGCCAGCAACGCGAGCCGGCGTCCCACATCCTGCTTGTTCTTCGGGTGGATATCGTCCGGTTCGCCCAGGTCGATCGCGAGGGCCTGGCCGGTGTTCGGCAACGAGAGCGTCTGGGTCTGCGCCTCGCGGAGGAAGGCGTAGCTCGTGCCGCTCGCGTCGGAGGGCACCGAGTAGTTCGCGAGGCTCACCCAATAGAACGGCAGCGCCGGCTGCCCGCAATGCGCGCGCCACGCCGTGATCATCGCCGCGAACAGCCCATGGTATTCGCCCGCGCGCTCGGCGTTGCTCTCGCCCTGATACCAGAGCACGCCGCGCAGTGCGTAGGGGAGGAGCGGATTGATCATGCCGTTGAATAGCCCGGCCGGCGTCCACGGATCGCCGGGGCCGCGGGGCGCGCGCGGACGCGGATTTTTTTTCAGCCACGGGGCGAAATGCTGCTCGGCGGTTTGCTTCGGCTTTGCGGTCTTCGCCTTCGCCGCCGCCTCGGCTTTCGCAGCGGACTCGGCGGTGTTCCACCTGATGAGCTCGCTGTCGAACCCCGCCTTGTTCGCGGCATACGCCGCCACGTTTTGCTGCCAGCGCTCCGTCACGATTTTGAAACGCGGATCGCTCGCGAGGGCCGCGGGACTCATCCACGACTCGACCGGTGTGCCGCCCCACGAACTGTTCACAAGGCCAACGGGCACGTTGAGCTTCTGAAAGATTTCCCGCGCGAAAAAATAGCCGACGACCGTGAAATCACCCGCGGTCTGCGGCGAGGCGGGTTGCCAGCCTGCGGTGAGCCCGCCGAATCCGCCGGTGGTTCTGACCGTGTCGGCGGGAGCGTCGGCCACGGTGCGCGCGATCTTCACGTGGCGGATGAGCGGGAAATTTGCAGCGGCGGTCTCTTGGGCCGCATCCCGCGCCTGCTTGACCATGAACTCCATGTTCGACTGCCCCGAGCAGAGCCACACCTCGCCGACGACGATGTCGTGCAACGTCAGCGTGTTTTTCCCGGCGACCGTGAGGTCGGCGCCCTGGGCGCTGGCGGCGAGGGTTTCGAGCAACACCATCCAGCGGCCGTCGGCGCCGGCGGTGGTCTCGACTTTCTGGCCGCGAAATTCGACCCGCACCTTCTCGCCGGCGTCCGCCCGGCCCCACACCGGCACCGGCTTGTCGCGCTGCAACACCGCGTGGTCGCCGAACAGCGGGGCCAGCGCGACATTTGCCCGCGCGCCGAAGGCGGAGAGAAAGGAGAGGGTGAAAAGAAAGCGGGGCAGGAGTTTCATCCAGAGATAGACCACAGCGGAGCGAAAAGGAGGGCCGGTTCCGAGGATGAAAACGCCCGGGCTGGCGCGCGCCGCGCCCACAAGCCATACCGCACGAATCCAACAGTGTCATCTAATGGATGACACTAATAGTTTCACTGCCAGGGGTAGATTTTTGGAAGTGTCATCCATTAGATGACACTGTCGTTTGGGGCGACGTGGGGGAAAAAGGCGGAGCGCAGGCACCGGGTTGTCGGTTCGACGAAATTCCGCGGCCGAAGGAGAGGGTTTTCCAAGCGCCATGTTTATTGCGCCGCACGGCGGCGGTTGGAGACCGCCGTTTCTGAAGACGGTCCGGCTGGCGACAACTCGAAGATGCGGCTTTGCACACGCCGCTGCGGATGCGAGCATCCGGGCATGAAACCGCGATCGCTTTTGCCGCTGCTCGCGCTGTCGGCCGTTCTCACCCACGCCGCCGATCCCGCCGGCATCAACTACGACGAGGGCAAGGTGCCGCCCTACACGCTGCCGAACCCACTCCTGCTCGCCGACGGCACCCCGGTGCGCGATGCCGCGACGTGGCGCGCAAAACGCCGACCCGAGTTGCTGGAGATCTTCTCGCGCGAAGTCTACGGCCGCACGCCGGGCGGGCGTCCGGCGGGCATGCACTGGGCTGTCACCTCGGTCGACCGCGCCGCGCTCGGCGGCAAAGCCGTGCGCAAGGAAATCACCGTCTGGTTCACGGCAAAGAAGGATGGGCCGAAGATGCACCTGTTGCTCTACCAACCGCCGGGTGCCGCGGGCGCGCACGCCCCGTGGCCGGCGTTTCTCGGGCTGAACTACAATGGCAACAACTGCATCAACCCCGATCCGGGCATCACCCTCGCGACGGCGTGGATTCGCGCCAACCCCGAGTTCAGGATCGTGAACAACCGCGCGACCGACGGCACGCGGGGCGCGCAGGCCTCGCGGTGGACGGTCGAGACGGTCGTCGCCCGCGGCTACGCGACCGCCACAGTTTACTACGGCGATCTCTGCGAGGATCGGAACGAGGGGCTCACGAGTGATGTGGCGACGCTCTTTGGCACCAATCCGGTCGAGCGACGCCGATCGGACGAATGGGGTGCCATCGGCATCTGGGCTTGGGGGCTCAGCCGCGCGCTCGACTGCCTGCAGAGCGATCCGGAGATCGACGCGAAGCGCGTGGCGGTGCACGGCCACTCGCGGCTTGGCAAGGCCGCGCTCTGGGCCGGCGCGCAGGACGAACGGTTTGCCATGGTGATCTCCAACGACAGCGGCTGCGGCGGGGCGGCACTTTCGAAGCGCGACTTCGGCGAGACCGTGGAGCGCATCAACATGTCGTTTCCGTTTTGGTTTGCGAAGGCGTTTCGCGCCTACAACGGCCGCGAGTCCGCGCTCCCGGTCGACCAGCACGAACTGCTCGCGCTCATCGCCCCGCGCCCCCTGCACGTCGCCAGCGCTGAGGACGATCGCTGGGCGGATCCGCGCGGCGAATTCCTCGCGGCAAAAAATGCCGAGCCGGTTTACGCGCTGTTCGGCCAGCAGGGCCTCGGTGTCGCCGAGTGGCCCGCCGTAAACGGCCCCGCGCTCGGCGACGCGCTGGCTTATCACATGCGCACCGGCAAGCACGACATCACGCCCTACGACTGGGCGCAGTATCTGGACTTCGCGGATCGCGTGATGAAAAAGTAGGGCGGCTTACTTGTCCGCCGAAGCCTTGGCGAAGGCAGGAAGCCCGCCTTCGGCTCTGAAGCCTGCGCGCCTACTGCCGCCACGGCCGCCCGGCCTGGTAGGCGGCGAGTCGCTGCTGGTTTTGGGTCTCGCCATTCTTGTCCCCGGCGGCGCGCGAGAGCGCGAGGGCGCGTGTCGCGGCCTCAATCGCCTCGGGGAAACGCGCGTTCTCGGCGAGGGTGGCGGCCAGCAGGCTGAGAAACGCGTGGTCGCCGGAAAATTTTTCCACCAGCGGCTGAATCAGCGCGAGGGCCTCGCGGCCGTTGCGCACGCTGTCGTCCGTGCTGGTGGCGAGCACCCACGCGAGGTTGCGCGCGGCCGCCGGATCGTCCGTCCCGGCCCGGGCGGCGCGCAGGAAGCGGACGGCCGCGGCGTGGGCGCCGTTTTGATAGCAGGCGTTGCCCGCGACAAACCGTCGCGCGGTGCGGTCGGTGGGCGGCGCCTCGGCGATGGCGCGCTGGAGGGATTCCTCGGCGGCGGCGAGTTCGCCAAACGCGAGCTGCGCCAGGCCGAGATTCCAGAGGGCATCGGGCAGGCTCTGGGTGGGCACCACTTGCAGCAGCACCACGGTGAGGTTGGGCATCGGGACGTCGGCGGGCGCCCGATACGGAATGGGCCGCAGCCACAGTGGCAGGCGACGCTGGAAGAGGAGCCGGTGGCCGAAGGTTTTTTCCAGATCGCCCGGCGGCGCCTCCGGGTGCAGCAGCGCAAAGAACTCCGCGAGGTAGTTCTGATCGGAAAGCATCGCGAGGTGCGTGATGCCGCGGGCTTGAATCAGGGCGCACGCCTCGTCGTCGGTGCGCGCGCAGAAGATCTCGGCGGCGGCCTTGAGGCCGGCGGTGTTCTCCCAATACAGCGTGCCCAGCGTCTTGAACCGGCCGTAGTAGCCGATGCCGGTCGAGGCGTTCGGACTCGCGAGCAGCACGATCTCGCCCGACGGCTGCGACGTGCGCAGCACCGCGGCGATGTCGCGATAAAGGGGCTGGGGAAAATCCGCCCGGTGAATCATCCGCTGCCCGACCATGTCCCGGACCATCGCGATCCGCTGGAACACGTCGGGCAGAAAGCAAACCGCGGCGAAGCCCCCGATGGCCAGCCAGCCCCACCGCGCGCTGCGCCCGCGCACCAGCCCCGCGAGCACGACGAGCGACAAAACGACGAGCGGCCCGCCGGTGTTGAGCCACCAGCGGATTTTCCAGCAGCCCATCGCCACGAACACGAGCGCGGCTACCGTGGCGAACGCGAGCAGCGGGTCGCCCCGCGGCCGTCGCCGCACGAGCAGGAATGCCGCCGGCAGCAGCGGGAGCAGCGGCGTGTTGCAGTGCGACCAGAACTCGTGCCAGCCGATGAGGCGCACGGCCTGGACCAGCGACAGGCCCTCGGCCACCGTGTCCGACAGCCGGGCGACAAACGGATCGCTGGCGACAAAAACCTTGGTGCCGCCGGTGAGAATTGCGATCGGCGCCGCAGCCAAGGCGAGCAAGGGAAGGACCACACCCCGCCCGACGGAGACCCCCGCCGTGCCCATGCACCGCGCACACCACCACGCCATGAGCTCGGCGCCGCCCCACCACGCCAGCGCGTAGAGCGGGTGATTGACCTCGAGCCGCCAGCCAAGATGGGCCGGCGCGTATTCGAGCAGGTAGAAGAACACGCTGAGACCTGCGCCGACCCGCCCCCACAACCGCCACAGCCCCGGATCAACTTCCGCGCCCTCTAGTGGTGAGCTGGTCGAATCCGTCGCGAGGCTCGCGCGCCCATGCCACCACGTGGCTACGACGGCCGCCGCGCCGACGATGACGAGCGCCGGAATCACCGTCGCGGCACTAAGCCACATCCCGACCGCGCCGCAGACCGCCGACCAGATCATCGCCCGCCGCGCCTCGTTGCGCGACACCGGCAGCAACCTCCCTGCCGCCACCTCGCCCGACTGCCACCAGCCGCCGCCGGCGAAGCCTGCGCCGAGGACGACGCCGAACACCGCCGCGCTCAGCAGTCCGTGGTGATCGACGTAGGTTGGGAGAAAACCCGCATAGAAATCGTGGCTCCCGAACATCCCCAGCGCCACGACAACGCCCGCGCCCGCGCCGGCCCGTTGCGCCGCGTAGGCGGAAAACAACCCGATGAGGCCGAGCAGCAGCGGCAGATTGAACCACGCCAACGCCCGCTCGGTTGCCTGCGGCAGCGCCCCGCCAGTCCGCGCCTGCTCAAGCCGGCCCGCAGCGGCGAGCGCATGCGCGAACCCGGAGTCCCAGTGCACCTCGCGGCCGAGCGGCGCGTTGTCCGTATCGGTGAAACGGACGCGGGCGGGGGCGCCCGCCTGCAACGCGACCGCGTAGCGCGTCCACGTCTGCGCGTCCATGAAGTTGCTCGGGCAGACGCGCTGCAGCGGCGTCGTGAGCGGCGCCCCGCGCCGGCCGAGGCTGTCGAGCAGCGTCACGTAGTCGCCCACCAGGCGGCTGTGCCACGCGGCCAGCAGCGCAACCAGCACCCAGGTGCCAAACATGATCGACCACCGCACGCGGGGGCTTTCCTGGGTCAGGCGCATGGCGGCTTTTTCCAATTCACTCTCACGGTGAGACGAAGGTCAGGCTGTGGTAGCGCCAACGGCGCGGATCAATCGAAGCCTGGGGCAACGCCCCAGGAAATCGGTGCACACCGACCGGAGGGCTGAAAGCCCGCGCCATCTCAGACTGAGCCGGGCTTTCAGCCCTCAGATTGGAAATCACCAAGAGACCTGGGCCGTTGGCCCAGGCTCGAAATGGCATGGGCCGTTGGCCCTCGGAACGAGTTCGGCTCATTTTCAACGCGATCTGGACTTACTTGTCGCCAGGCGGCGCCGTGTCGATCACGACTTCGCTGATTTTTCCGCGGAATGCGAAAGGCGCCGCGTAGTCCTCGCTCACCGGCGTGTAGAGGTCGCAGCCGAAATCGAGGGTTTCGTGACTGATGTTGCCGGGCATCGCGTGCGGCACGTGGCCGCGACCGACGGTGCGGCCGTCGAGCGCGAGCGTCACGTTCGCGTCGCCGTTTTTTGTGAGTGCGAACTCCGCCCGCACCGTGTGCGCGCCGGCGGGCAGCGGCTCGTCGCTCGTGACGGTGGTGCGCTCCTCGCCGGCGTAGTTGTAGTGAAACACGAGGCGGTTCTGCAAAATGTAGAGCGCGTAGCCGGCGAAGCGGCCGCCGTGGGCGACGAGCGCGCCGTCGCCGGTGGCATCGGCTGCGGTGCGGTCGAGCGCGACGGTGAGCGTCATCGAGCGATTGCGGCGCTCGAGCGCGGTGAACTTGTGCAAACCGGAGAGCGGCGGGTGATAGACGGCGTGCGTGCGGGCGAGATTTTCCGGCGGACGCAGCATGTCGCGGTCGAGGAAGCGATCGTCGAGCGGGTAGACATCGTTGGCCTGCGCCTCGCGCTCCCACACGGCGAGCAATTCGCGGACTTTGTCCGGGCGCGCTTGCGCGAGGTCGCGCGACTCGTTGAAATCGGTGGTCGTGTCGTAGAGTTCCCACCGATCGTTCTCGAATGGCGCGCCGGCCGGATGCCAGGCGACGAGTTTCCAGCCGTCGTGGACAACGGCGCGGTGGCCGTAAATTTCGAAATACTGCGTGCGGTGCGGGGTGGGAGCGGCGGCGTTTGACGCGGGCCACGTGTAGGTGAGGCTCGTGCCGGCGAGCGGCGGCTGCGGGTTGCCCTCGAACACCGCGGGCGCCGCGATGCCGGCGACCTCGAGCACGGTTGGCAAAATGTCAGTCACGTCGTGGAACTGCGGACGGATCGCGCCGGCGTCGGTGATGCGCGCGGGCCAATGGGCGATGAGCGGCGTGCGGATGCCGCCTTCGTGGACGGTGCCCTTGGTGCGGCGGAACGGCGTGTTGCCCGCCTGCGTCCAGCCGATGGGGTAGGTCGGGTAGGTGAGCGGGCCGCCGAGCTGGTCGAAGTGCGCGAGGCCGCCGGCGAGCGTTCCGTGCTGGTTGGTGGAGAAGAGGCGCATCTCGTTCCAGATGCCTTCGGCGCCGCC
>Ga0163199_1003076_pt1 | contig 10118 bp, 9 predicted proteins | sample PL_2010_150m_FD_113537 | JGI IMG/M metagenome (GOLD analysis project Ga0163199, IMG submission 113537) | Freshwater microbial communities from Powell Lake, British Columbia, Canada to study Microbial Dark Matter (Phase II) - PL_2010_150m | ecosystem: Environmental > Aquatic > Freshwater > Lake ...
AAGTTAGGTATGTGAGTCAGCGCCTTCAGGCGCTTCATATTTTTGCCCCTTTGAGGGGCTAACAAAGATAAACCCCCGGCTTTGCCGGGGGTAACTTAATTGCGACGGCACTGCTGGCGCGCGGAAAATTGTATGCCGTGATTCCATGGCAAATGGCAATCGTCGCGCGGGCGCCAAAACTACTCCCTGTTTTTCTCTACAATCACCCGCTTCTTCACTGTTGCGTCAATCACAGCCAGCACCGCATCTATCTCCAGCAACACCTGCCGATTATTAAAGCGCAGTACTTGCAAACCCAATTCAGCCAGCGTGTCATCTCGCGCTTGGTCTTTATTCTGGTGTTCTTCATCGTAGTGTTGACTACCATCGAGTTCGATCACCAGTTTTGCAGCTGGACAATAAAAATCCACAATGAATGCGAGCAATGGTTTTTGACGATAGAACTGCACGCCTTGTATTTGCTTGCGGCGAATGTGCTGTCACAGCACTTGCTCTGCATCGGTCAGGTTGGTTCTGAGCGTGCGGGAGAGTCCTTTAAGTTTTGAGTTGTAGCGTTCCATAAAACAAATCTCCTAAATCCCCCTTAGTCCCCCTCTTTCAAAGGGAGGAGACAACGGGTGTGCCGGACGAGACGCCAGTGACGATACCCTCAGCCCCCCCTTTTTTTGAAGGGAGAAGATAACTGGTGCGCCGAATGAGATCCCGGTGATAGTTCCCTTAGCCACCCCCTTTTCAAAGGGGGAGAATAATGGGTGCGTCGGACCAAGCGCCAGTGACGATACCCTCAGTTTCCTTTTTCAAAGGAGGAAGAAGCGAGCGCACCGGACGAGGCCTCAGTGACGACACTCTCAAACCATTTTTTTCAAAGAGAGAAGGCACCCAGTATCGCAGCACCGACCTTAATCCCCCCCTTTGAAAAGGGGGTCAGGGTATCCTCGTATTGTGACGCGAGCGCCACGGCTCTTAATCCCCCCTTTGAAAAAGGGGGGCAGGGGGGATTTCCCTCCCGATCTTCCATGCATAATCCCGCCACGTGGCTGAATAGTTGAACCATGAGATTCTTCTCGCGCATGTGCTATATGTGGATTCTAGTAAAATCAGTGATAAGTGCCGCATTTAATTCGTTCGGAAGCGTACCCATCCGTGTGCCGAATAACTGATCGGATGCTGAAAAGAGTATTCATGGATTCAGTTCAAGCCCCGCTTTTTCCTGTATATTCCGTGTGTTCCGTGGTATTGGTTGTTTTCAGGATGAACGGAAAAACATGAGTGCAGTGCGACATCGATGAAACCCCCAAAAAGAATTGAACCACTGATCCAGGATGGCCTGGTCGATGAGGTCATCCGGCAGTTGATGAGCGGCAAAGAGGCCACGGTCTTCGTGGTGCGCTGCGGAGAAGAGGTGCGTTGCGCGAAAGTTTACAAAGAGGCCAACAAGCGCAGTTTCCGCCAGAGCGTGGACTACACCGAAGGCCGCAAAGTGAAGAACAGCCGTCGTGCGCGCGCCATGGAAAAAGGCACCAGCTATGGACGCAAAGCGCAGGAAGAAGCATGGCAAAATGCCGAAGTGGCCGCTTTGTACCGGCTCGCCGCTGCAGGTGTGCGTGTGCCCAAGCCGTATAACTTCCATGAGGGCGTGCTGCTGATGGAGCTGGTGACCGACAGCGAGGGCAACGCCGCGCCGCGGCTCAACGATCTGCTGCTCACTGCCGAGCTGGCGCGCGAATACCACCACATCTTGATCACGCAGGTGGTGCGCATGCTTTGCGCCGGGATCGTGCACGGCGATCTGTCCGAATATAACGTGCTGGTCGACAGCGAAGGGCCCGTCATCATCGACCTGCCCCAGGCCATCGATGCGGCTGCCAACAATCAGGCCAGCAAAATGCTGCTGCGGGATGTCGAAAACCTGGCCACTTACTTTGGCCGCTTTGCGCCCGAGCTGCTGACCACCGACTATGGCATGGAGATATGGTCGCTCTACCAGAAGAGCCAGCTGCGCCCGGAGAGTGTTCTGACCGGGTGTTTCGAGCGTGTCGAGAGGCCGGTCGACATGAACGGCGTCATGCGTGAAATCAACGATACGCTCAAGGAAGAAGAGGCGCGGCAGCTCTATCGCGCGTCGATGGCACGCTAGTTACTTTGCTTCAGGCGATATATCGCCATCCACATACAACCACCGCCCCGCTTCCCGCACGAAGCGGCTGATTTCATGCAAGCGATGTGCGCGTCCCTCCACCTTGTAGCGCGCCACAAATTCCACCACCGCCTGATCTGGCTGCGGTTGGTCATGGCATTGCACTTCCAGTCCCAGCCAATTTTTGCTCGGATCGCTCGCTAGTTCCAGCGTGGGCGGACGCGTGCTTGAATGCCAGGTCGCCAGCAGGTAATCTTCGCGCCCAAGAGTGTAGGCGGTGTAGCGCGAACGCATCAATGCTTCTGCAGTGGGTGCAGTTTCGCCGCCATCCAGATAGCGGCCGCAGCACTCGGCGTATTCCTTGTTGCAGCTGCCGCAAGGGCAAAGAATGATCTGTTTGTTCATATTGATGCAGCCGGATAGAAATTTAGAGTCCGCTCTCCCTTCGACAAGCTCAGGGCGAACGGAAGTTGAGCTTGTCAGTGCAGAGTCGGCGAGTCATGCCTGCCACAACGGCGGCTCATCCATCAGCGCGATCTGCTCGCGCAACTCGAGGATGCGGTCCTGCCAATAGCGCTGGGTATTGAACCACGGGAACGCCTGCTTGAAAGCGGGGTCGTCCCAGCGCTGCGCGAGCCACGCCGCATAATGGATCAGGCGCAGAGTGCGCAGCGCCTCGATCAGATGCAATTCGCGTTCGTCGAAATCGCAAAAATCCTCATACCCGGCCAGCACGTCGGTCAACTGCCGCACCATGTCGGTGCGGTCGCCCGACAACAGCATCCACAAATCCTGCACCGCCGGCCCCATGCGGCTGTCGTCAAAATCCACGAAGTGCGGACCTTGTTCCGTCCACAGCACGTTGCCCACGTGGCAGTCGCCGTGCAGGCGCAGGGCGCGCACTTCCCCCGCCCGCGCGAAGCAGTGGCGCACGCCGTCCAGCGCCTGATCCACTGCGCTGCGATAAGCTGCATCGAGATCAGCCGGAATGAATTCATGCGCCAGCAGATAATCGCGCGGCCGCTCACCGAAGCTGGCGATATCCAGCGTGGGGCGTTCGCGAAACGGCTTGAGCGCGCCGACAGCATGGATGCGCCCGAGAAAGCGCCCCATCCATTCCAGCGTGGAGCGGCCTTCCAGCTCGGGCGCACGGCCACCATGTTTGGGGAAAACAGCGAAGCGGAATCCCTCGAAACTGTGCAGCGTTTTTCCCTCCAGCACCAGCGCGGGCACGACCGGAATTTCACGCTCGACCAGTTCCTGCACGAAGGCGTGCTCTTCGAGTATGGCGGCATCCGTCCAGCGCCCGGGACGATAGAATTTCGCCACCAGCGGCGCACCTTCTTCCAGACCGATCTGATAGACGCGGTTCTCGTAGCTGTTGAGCGCCAGCAGGCGGCCATCGCTGCGGAAGCCTACGCTTTCCAGCGCGTTCAACACGCTATCGGGAGGGAGGGTGGAAAAATCCTGGGGAAGCGGACTACGCATTTTTATCCCCGCAAATTACTCAAAATAACCAGTGTTGCGTATTAACAATTCCTTGATCTCTTTCTCGCAATCTGTCGCCTTTCGGAGACAAATTAAATCCTCTCATAACAGACAGTTGGTTGTACTCAATGAATATTTGTCGCTTGTTGACGACAAGCGATATCTAATGCCCCGTTAATTTAACACTTAACAATATGATTATATACATAATAAATAACTGGCGTGAATATTGCATTACTTATTATGAGTGTGATTATCAAATAGTTTGATAAAAACCTGGATTTCGAACTACAGACGGTGGGACAGGTAATGACACTCTCAATGGTGGAAAAGATGCAAGCACTGCTGTACTGCCTGAGCCCGTAGACTGCAGCGCCATTTGCCTCTGGTGGATGACAGACGAGAGAGTTCTCCACCAGCGTAGCACCGTGGCTGACGATTTCGGGTAGCACCTGCCTGCTGGAACGCGCCGTTGCAGCGGTGATCGACATCGCCCCTCTGCCGCAGGGCGCGGATGCGACGATACCTCACGACCTATTGTGTTGAAAAACTCCGTTTTTATTTGAGACTGGTGTCGGGCTAAAAATGGATTTCGGGGATTCTGAGGGGGGGCTTTCTGTATTCAACTACGAATGCATGGGAAGGTTTGTCCATTCAATCAGCCTTTACGCGGGTTTTAATGCCATTTCCGGTGCCGCTGGGTCAACCATTACCCACCTTGTGGGTCATAAAGGAGAAAGAACGTACCTATGAGTAAGAAGATTTTATTCGTGCTAATGACATCGGCGGTAACCTTGGCCGCCGTTTTTGCGCTGTCGAAAACGGCCGCCGCGAATGTCTGGACTGTGGCCGAGCGCACGAGTTTGATCACAGCTACGTGTTCTTCTGGACAGGAACAGTATCCGGAACTCGCTCGCTTGCATAATAAGATCGCGGACGCCGGCAGCCTCATTGAGGCGCGCACCCTCGCGCTAACACCGACGGCCTCAGCGATCGGCGCGCTCAGGAATGCGCGCTCCATTGTGCCTTTCAGCAATGACCTGCGCTTGGCCGAAACCCAGCTCACCGACATGTACTCACGTATCGAAGCTGCCGAGACGCCGCGCCAGGTCGCGGACGAGTTCTCTGGCATGATGCTCGCCAAACTCGACAATGACAAAGCCGCCACCTTAAATGTGGGTAAACACAAATGCGACTACTCAACAGGGGATGTAATCGCCATCGTGGTCGGTTTGATCTTGGGTATCATTCCTGGATTGATCATGCTCGTTGTGCTCTGCTGACGAAAGCTTGCGTTGCTTGCCGGCAGCGCACTCCCTGCGGAATGTGTAGCCGCCAGCTAAAACCGGATATTGGGTTTGTACGCTGTTGTTGGTACGCGATCTCGGTTGATTACTCTGCGCATTATCGAGTGACAGGGGGGTGGGGTTTTGAAAGCTACGGCTGGTATCACTTATTAAGGTTCGTTTTCCTGGCTCTTGCAGGTTCTTATATTACGTATGTGCTGCGAACGTTCACAGCAGCCGGGCTTTGATTTGGGCGACACGGGTTTCGCGCACCCGGGCGTTGATGGCAGGCGGCAGGGAGGTGGGATCGACTATGGTCTTGGCCAGTTCAGCGGCAATGGCCCCGGCATCCACGCTGCGGGCTGCGTCGAATGCTGCGCGTAGACGTTCAGCCTGAGGATAGGGCTTCTCAGCGTAGCCGGGGCGGCCATGAAAATCGCACGCGCAAGCCTGCAGGAACTCCTCGAAACGCTCCGGTTTGCGATAGGCGTCCACCGCCTGCAGCATGTCGGCGATGGTGGCGGGGCGCAGTTCCGCTGCCCGGTGCACGTCGCCGTGATAGCGCGCCGTCAGCAATGCCAGATCGCGTTCGTCGTTGGGGGTTCGGATGCGCTCGCTGAGATCCTTGACCAGTTGCACGCTGCGCGCTTCGTGGCCGATATGCCGCGGCCACTCCTGCGGCGGGGTGGTGCTTTTGCCGAGGTCATGCGTGAGCGCAGCGAAACGCACTGGCAGGGAATAATTCTGTGAGGCGGCATAATCGATCACCAGCATGCTGTGTACGCCGGTATCGATTTCAGGGTGATGCTGTGCCAGTTGCGGCACGCCGAACAAGGCATCCACTTCCGGCATGATGCGGGTCAGCGCGCCGCATTCGCGCAGCGCATAAAACATGCGCGACGGTTTATGTTCCATCAGCCCACGCGCAAATTCCTGCCACACCCGTTCCGGCACCAGCGCGTCCACTTCGCCGTTATGCACCATGTCGTTCATCAGCGCGAGTGTTTCCGGCGCAATGCGAAAGCCGAAACGTGCGGCAAACCGCGCTGTGCGCAGTACCCTTACCGGGTCTTCGCTGAAAGCCGGACTGACGTGGCGCAGCCAGCCTGCTTCGAGGTCGGCCACGCCATTAAACGGATCGATGATGTTGCCGTCCTGATCCTTGGCAATGGCGTTGATGGTGAGGTCGCGCCGCGCCAGATCTTCCTGCAGCGTGACTTCCGGCGCGGCATAAACTTCAAAGCCTTTGTAGCCGCGGGAAATCTTGCGCTCGGTACGCGCCAGCGCGTATTGCTCGTGACTCTGAGGATGGAGGAAAACCGGGAAATCCTTGCCCACCGGGCGGTAGCCGAGCCGTGCCATCTCCTCCGGAGTGGAGCCGACGACGACGTAATCATGGTCCTTGACCGGCAGGCCCAGCAGTTCGTCGCGAACTGAACCGCCCACTAAATAGGTTTTCATTGCATGGCTGTTTATCGTCCCGCCCGATCGCGGAAACGATTATACCGCTCGCGCGGAAGCTGGTGCGCCAGATAGAGTGGCGCCACTTCTTCCAGCGGAGTCGGGCGGATGCCGAATACCGCCGCGAGATTGCTGCTGCCCGCGCAATCGCAGACGCTGTCCACCTGCATCGAATGATAATTGTCGCGGGTGATGAGCTTGCCCGGCAGCCATTCCATCAGCATTGCCTGCAGATAGGACAGGCTGTCATTCAGGCCGATGATGCTGAGGTCATGTCCGGTGACCTGCGCCACATATTCCACCAGTTGCCGCAAGCTGTAGACTTTGGGCCCGCACAGGTCGTAACCCTGGCCGAAGGTGGCAGGATTGGAAAGGCTAGCCACAAATGCCTGTGCCACATTTTCCACAAACACCGGCTGGAACTTCGCGTTGGGTGATGCCAGCGGCATCAGCGGCAGGCGGTGCACCAGCCGGGCAAACAGATTGAGAAAGGAATCCCCCGGGCCGAAGATGACCGATGGCCTGAAAACAGTCGTCTGCAAATCCGACGCCAGCACGATTTTCTCGCCTTCGCCCTTGGAGCGCAGATAAGCGCTGGGGCCGCCAGTATCGGCATTGAGGGCGCTCATATGCACCAGCCGCGTGACCCCGTTGCGCTGGCATGCTGCCACGATCTTGCGCGGCAACTCCACATGCGCGGCAGCGAAATCACCATGCAGTATACCCACCAGGTTGATGACTGCATCCATCCCGGTCAGAAGCCGGTCGAGTGCGGCGGCATCGTGGACATTGGTTTCCACCACATCTGCCGTCGGCAGCACCAGCAGCTGCCGCGCATGCTCGTAATGGCGGGTGGGAACGTGTACGGAGATTTCCTCTGCGGTCAGCCAGTGGGCGATATGCCTGCCGACAAAGCCGCTGCCGCCGATAATGCAGACGTTATTGATTTTCATGGTGTTCATTTTTCCTCTTCTGACAGTCCATTGGTGGTTGATCTGGGTGCGACGATGCCGAGGCGTTGCCGCAGTGTCTGGAGTCGATGACCGAGAGTGCTGGCGTAATACATCGAGTTGCTCAGGACTTTTTTCACGTAGTCGCGGGTTTCGCTGAAAGGGATGGTTTCGGCATAAATCGCGCCTTCCAGCGGCCTGGCGTCGCGCCATTGCCGTGCGCGTCCGGGGCCGGCGTTGTAGGCCGCTGAGGCCAGCAGCGGCTGGTTGTCGAGCGTAGTCAGCACATGCTTGAGGTAATAAGTGCCCAGCGCCAGATTGGTATTGACCTCGTTGGCGAGAGCATGGTGGTAATTCTGCATGCTCATTTTCTTTGCCACCCATTTTGCGGTGGCCGGCATCAATTGCATCAGCCCCGTCGCCCCGGCACTGGACCTGGCATCGGTAATGAAACGGCTTTCCTGGCGGATGAGGCCGTACACCCAAGCTTCGTCCAGTTGCTGCTGCTGCAGGTGGTTTTGCAGCGCTTCGCGGTGGGGGGTGAGGAAGCGCAGACTGAAATCATGCAGTTGCACGGTGCGGTCGGCGGTACTGATGGCGCGGTCATAGACCCCGTTGCGTCGCGCTACTTCCGCTGCCGCCAACAGGCGCCGGTCATCGAAGCCGCGGATGCTCCAGTTCCACTCGCGCGTGCCCTCGACACGCAGATTCAGGCGATACAGCGCGAGTGCCCGCCGGATTCCGGGCAACTGCTGCATGGCGGCGATTTCCTGCGCCCCGGCTTTATAGGGTTCGTCCGGGATGCCGATCACTACCCCCATCTCTTCTTCCGCCAGTTGACCATAAAAATTATGTTCGCTGCTGAGCGGGGCGAGGAGCGCATTGGCTTCTGTAATTCTGCCTTTGGTTTTGAGCGCGCGTGCTTTCCAGTAACGCCATACGCCTGCCTGCTGTTCCGCAGCAGACATGGCTTCGATGCTTCTGAGCACCGTCTTCCAGTCGCCGGCCCGCAGCGCAGCGCGGGTTTGCCAGGCAAGCTGGGTGTCCGAGAGGGGGGGTGCGGGGTGGGTGGCGGCAGCTTGCCGGAACCAGCCCAGCGCACGCGGATCAAGCCGGCGCGCCGCCTGGCTCGCGAGGTGCCCGAGGAAATAGGACTGCTCCGCCGGGTCCAAGCGTTCGCGCACCTTGGGCCAGTAGGCAAAGGCCTGATCGGTACCGCTGCGCAGCAGACGCAGCAGCGCGTATAGGGCAACTTCACGGTCGGCACGAGTGTTGATTTCGTGCCGCTGCTTGTCCAGGTAGCGCAGCGGGTTGATGGTGGCGTCGTACATGGTCCGTTCATTGAGTGCCTGATCCTTCGGCAGATAGCGGTTGATGTGCTTCGCCACGCTTACGTTGCCCGCCTCGAGAGTCAGGCGCAGCCGCGTCCACACATCTTCCGTGGTAAGCAATCCAGCGGCAGTGAGCGCTTCGAACAGCGGGGTACAGTTTTTCGGCAGATCTTGGGTGCTAAACCACAGCGGCCGCGCTTCGGTCAGCGCCGTGCTATCGCTGGCAGCGAGGCGTTGCTGCAGGGAATAGCAAATGAGCTCGGTATCCTTGTTGACCAGAGCCGGGTATTCCGCAGTGAACAGTTCCCACTGCTGTTTCTTGCCCAGGGTTTTCAGCCATTCGCCTTGCAGCCGGTCGGCAAGAAAACTACCCTGGTGATGGGAAAGGAACTTTTTAACTGCATCTGCGTTCACATTCTCCAGTTGCAAACGCAACTGGTAATAGGCTGCATAAGGTTCCAGCACATGGCCCTGCAAGCGGCGGGCGTGAAGATCCAGGCGAGCGGAATTTCCTGCCTGGAACGCCTGGCGCGCGGCGATGAAATCGTCATCCTGGCTGGCTGCGGATGTGCCGGTGAAAACCAGGAGCAATAAGCCGGGTAAAAACTTTTTCATAGCCTGCTATATTGAATAAGCGAAACGGGAACCCGGACGGCAAGCAACCCCAATCAATTGCTGTTCCCTTGTTCCCTTTGACATCCCTTTTGAAGAATAGCACATCATGCCTTATATCAGCCTGAACCCCGCGACCAACAAGATCGTCAAAACCTACACCAGTTGGGACAGCCACCATCTCGCCGCTGCTCTGGAGCAAGCCGACAATGCCCAGCAAGTCTGGGCACAGATCGCTTTCGCCGAGCGCACGGTGCAGATGAGCCGCGCCGCCACGCTGTTGCACGAGCGCGTAGCCGAGTACGGCAAACTGATGGCGATCGAGATGGGCAAGCCGCTGCGCGAGGCGTGCGCTGAAGTGGAGAAATGCGCGCTTATCTGCGATTACTACGCGGTGCATGCCCAGCATTTCCTGCAGGACGAGACGATCCAGACCGATGCCGGCAAAAGCTATGTGTCGTATGAGCCCCTCGGTGTCGTGCTGGGCGTGATGCCGTGGAATTTTCCGTTCCTGCAGGTGATCCGTTTTTCCGCGCCTGCGCTGATGGCGGGCAACGGTTGCGTGTTGAAGCACAGTTCCAATGTGCCGCAATGCGCGTTGGCGCTGGAGCAGTTGTTTCGCGATGCGGGCTTTCCGCCCTATCTTTTCACCACGCTCATGATTGAGGCCGCCGATGTGGCCGAAGCCATCGCCAGCCACCATGTGCATGCGGTGACGCTCACCGGTTCTGAAGCTGCCGGGCGTGCAGTCGCTGCCCACGCCGGCCAGCACCTGAAGAAATGTGTGCTGGAACTGGGCGGATCGGATGCATTCATTGTGCTGCACGACGCGGATCTGGAACTCGCCGCCGCC
>Ga0163199_1003077_pt1 | contig 10118 bp, 9 predicted proteins | sample PL_2010_150m_FD_113537 | JGI IMG/M metagenome (GOLD analysis project Ga0163199, IMG submission 113537) | Freshwater microbial communities from Powell Lake, British Columbia, Canada to study Microbial Dark Matter (Phase II) - PL_2010_150m | ecosystem: Environmental > Aquatic > Freshwater > Lake ...
GAGCAACGAAGTCTCAATAGAGTGATGCCATTGATTCTGCCCGTACGATGTGCGGAACTTAAGCCGACCCAACAAGCGCAGCACTTCGGGATGCAGACCCGGCACACCCGCTTCGTATGCCGCTTGCTCACCAGCTTCTTTGATAGACGCTTCGACTTCGCGCCGAGTCTCTTCTACCAATTTTTCAATGTGCGCTGGATGGATACGACCATCTTCGATCAAACGATGCAAGGCGCGACCGGCAACTTCACGCCGCACAGGATCAAATGAAGAGATCGTCACCGCTTCAGGTGTATCGTCCACAATCACGTCCACGCCTGCCGCCATTTCAAAGGCGCGAATGTTGCGCCCGTTGCGCCCGATGATGCGCCCCTTCATCTCATCGGATGAAATCGGCACCACCGAAACCGAAAGCGATTGCACTTGATCGGTAGCCACACGCTGAATGGCAACGGCGATCAATTCACGCGCCCGCCGCTCACCCTCGGCTTTCGCCTCATCTTCGATCTGACGAATGGTGCGCGCCATATCATTACGCGCCGTCGTTTCAACGTGAGCAAGCAACTGCGCCTTCGCCTCGTCACGACTCAACTGAGCGATGCGCTCCAACTCGGCGATCTGCGCCGATTCACGTTTATCCAGATCGGAACTGCGTTTGTCGATCTGGCTCTGCCGCTTGTTCAACGCCTGCTGATCACGATCCAACTTGTCAATGCGGCGATCCATTTCCTCTCGCCGCTTCTGCACCCGTTCTTCGCCCTTGTCTAATTCGTTACGCTTGCGGGCGATCTCCGCTTCCAACTCGTCGCGACGCTTGATCAACTCGTCGCGCCCTTTCAATTCCAGTTCACGTTCGTGGGCTTCGGTCGTTGCCTTGATGCGTTCGGTCTCGGCGCGATGTTCTTTCTCTTCAGCTCGCGCCACTTGATGCCGCACAAAATATCCTACTGCGGCGCCAACGGCTGTCGCAACAAGACCGACCACAATTGCCAAAAGCATATTATCGGACATAGTCTTGGTCAGTCCTCATTTTCTAAAGTGTCAGTCCCTTCGCCGAACTCCTGCCAAGCATGTTCGACGACCTCAGAGATAATTTCGTAATTGATTCCACGCCGCGCCAGATAACTGCCCAACTTGCGGCGGAACTCGATCTTCGGTAATTTTTTAAATCGCGGCGCGCGCGATGCCGCTAACCGCCGCGCTACCTCTTCATCATTTGTCCCCGCCACTGCCGCGTCTACCGCCTCGCGCGACAACCCTTTTTGCCTCAACTCGATCTTCAGCGCGCGCGTCCCCTTTGGCTTGGAATGAGAACGACTCTCCACCCACATCTGCGCGAACTGTTCATCGTTCAACAACCCCACCCGCTTTAACCGTTGCACGGCTTCGTCAATCAACCCCGCCTCAATCTCTTTCTTCTTCAAATTCTGGCGCACTTCCTTTTCAGAGCGCGGGCGATACGAAATAAACTTTACCGCCTTTTCAAACGCCATTTCCGATTCGTCGGATTTTTTTATGCGTTCTATATCGGCGTCACTCAACACCTGTCCCAAATGCAATTTCGCCGCCTCGATCATCACCAACCCAAAAGCAAACTCACCATCGAGATACACGTTCACTCGATTCTTGTTCTTGACTTGAACCTTGAGCGCTGTAACTTTTGCCATGCCAAAAACCGTTTCGTAGCATAGCCCCTTGTGGGCGAGCCAACGCGCACAAGGCGCTAGACTACGATGCTAATCAAACAAAAAAGCCGCGACATCCTCTTGCGATGTCACGGCTATCGTCTTCACCCAGTCACCAACACTCGTTGGATAAAATTTGCCAGCGCGAATCGTTACACGCGCCCAGAGTAACTTAAAGCAGAGGTCTGATTCGATCCAAATAACTCAAACGCAACGCATCAACCGGAACCAACAACCTCAAACTTCGTCAACTCTGTTGAAAAACAAATCGTGTGGAAACGTTGCAGTGCAACGCTCCAACCACTGGTATTCGATAATCGTGACACCGGCGAACTATTTTTCACCTTCAGTCGACTCGTCATCGTCGTCATCAGGTTTGCCGGTAGGCATGGGCGCCGGAATGCTCAACGCTTGCTTGCGGACGGCTTTTTCAATTTCTTCAGCCATCGGCAAGTGTTCACCCAAAAACTTCTTCGCGTTTTCGCGCCCCTGCCCAATGCGCGTGTCATTATAAGTATAAAACGCGCCGCGCTTGGTGATGATCTCTAACGATGTGCCGAGATCAACCAGATCGCCCATCTTGCTGATGCCCTCATTATACATGATGTCGAACTCACACTCGCGGAACGGCGGCGCAACCTTGTTCTTAATCACCCGCACCCGCGTGCGGTTGCCGACAACTTCCTGCCCATCTTTAATTGACTGAATACGGCGCACGTCCAAACGAATGCTGGCGTAAAACTTCAACGCCTGCCCGCCCGACGTCGTCTCCGGGCTGCCAAACATTATCCCGATCTTCTGTCGCAATTGATTCGTAAAAATTACGCAAGTGTTCGTCTGCTTAATCGCCCCCGAAAGTTTTCGCAACGCCTGACTCATCAAACGCGCTTGCGCGCCCATCGTGGCGTCGCCCATCTCGCCCTCGATCTCGGCTCGCGGCACCAACGCCGCAACCGAATCGATCACCACCACGTCCACCGCCCCACTTCGCACCAATGTCTCGGCGATCTCCAACGCTTGCTCACCCATATCCGGTTGCGAAATATACAAGTTGTCCACATCCACACCCAACTTTTTTGCGTAAGCCGGATCCAGCGCGTGTTCCATATCCACAAAAGCGCACGTGCCGCCGCGCTTCTGCGCTTCGGCGATGACGTGCAAACAAATGGTAGTCTTGCCCGCCGACTCGGGTCCATAAATTTCTGTCACGCGCCCTTTGGGCAATCCGCCAACACCCAGAGCAATATCGAGCGAGATCGATCCGGTGGGGATCGCTTCCACCGCCAAATGAGTCGCTTCACCTAAACGCATCAAGGCGCCGTCGCCATATTTTTTATTGATTGTCGAAACCGCCGCATCCAACGCTTTATCTTTTCCGCTTGCCATATTAAATCTCCCAAGACGTTCCGGCAGAACGTCTCTACAAAATTGTGATGTTGTGATTGTATGTGAGGCTCAAAGAACGCGCAAGCAGTGTATACTTTTGCGCCATGCTACAAGTTCGCGCAGCGCAACAATCGGATCGCGCCCTGCTCAATCATCTACTCCACTCTAACGCCAAGATGCACACCCATCTCGATTGGCACTCGCCACAATCATGGCTGGGGAAGAGACCGTTCCACATCGTGACTAACGGTGACGCCGCCGCGGGTGCGTTGGCGGCGCCCCCTGATCCGCCTGATACGTCGTGGATTCGATTCGCGGCGATCAGCAACGGCTTCACGCTCGATCAAGTGTTTGATCCGATCTGGCTGCCGACGTTAAGCGCGCTGCGCGAACTCAAAGTGAATCGGATTGCTTGCATGTTGCTCGACGATTGGTTCGTGCCGCAATTAAGAAAATGGGGCTTCGCTCAGATCAACGACGTGATCGTCCTCTCCCGCCCGCTACGCGCCGTCATCCGCGCGGCGGCACTCCAAACAGCGTCGCCGTCGTTAAAAGGATTAAGAATCCGCCCGGCAAAAAATTCTGACCTCAACGCCATCTTCAAAGTAGATGCCGCCTTTGATTCCCCTTGGCATTATTCAAAAGACACTTTGCAACAAGCAATGAGTCAAGTGGAATTCTCCAGCGTCGTCGAGTTGAACAACGAGATCGTCGGATACCAGATCAGTTCGGGTGGCAAACAGGGCGGGCATCTGGCGCGACTCGCGGTGAATCCAAAATTTCAAGGACAGGGCGTGGGGCGAATGTTGATGACGAACATTGCCGAACATTTTGATCGGCTCGGCGCGCCGTATATTTCGGTAAATACACAACACGATAACCTTGCTTCATTAAAGTTGTATCGCGCCTTTGGCTTTCAACAAACGGGAGATCATTATCCGGTGTGGCAGTTGGAAGTTGGGGGTTAGGTGGTTGGGGAAGAACTTTGATGTGGCGCAAATTGGCAACTTGCGCTTTAGCAAATAACGTAGCGCAAGTTGGCAACTTGCGCTTTAGCAAATAACGTAGCGCAAGTTGGTAACTTGCGCGGGCGACGAACACAATGAGCACGCTAGAATATCAGCTTTCATATCATCGCAATTTACCTCACATCCAACCCGAAGGCGCAACGCTGTTCATCACCTTCCGCCTTCACGGTTCACTCCCACTTCACATTATTCGACAACTGCTCGAAGAAAAACAACGCGCCGAAAAAGAAATTGAACGTATTGCTGATCCAGAAGAACGTTATCACCACGCTTATTTGTTAGATCGTCGTTTGTTTGCCAAATGGGATGACGCACTCGCTAACAACAAACACGGACCCTTTTGGTTACGCAACCCTCAAATCGCTGCGCTCATCGCCGATAGTATTCACTATCGTCACGAAAAGACTTACGAACTTAATGCTTTCTGCATCATGCCCAATCATGTTCATCTGGTGTGCAAACCGCTCGAGAAAGATGATGGCACGCATTACGCCATGTCGCGCATTATGCACTCGCTCAAACGTCACACCGCGCGAGAATCAAATAAACTGCTCAACCGCGAAGGCGATTTTTGGCAACACGAAAATTACGATCACGTTGTCCGCAACGATGATGAATGGCGACGCATCGTCAATTACGTATTAAACAATCCAGTGAAAGCAGGATGGGTGGAGAAGTGGGAAGATTGGAAGTGGAGTTATTGTCGTAACCTGTAGCGCAAATTGCCAATTTGCGCCACGCGGGCAAGTTACCAACTTGCCCTACGGTTTTGAAATAATCACCTTGTCGTGATCCGTAGCGCAAATTGGTAATTTGCGCCACGCGGGCAAGTTACCAACTTGCCCTACGGTTTCGGAATGATCAACCTTTGCCCCACAAATATCGCATCCGCATTCGGCAACTTGTTCGCCTTCACAATCGCCTCAACAGTCACGCCATAAAATTTAGCAATACCACCTAACGTCTCACCCGAACTCACAACGTGGATGAGCGGTGTGGGCGACGGTGAACCTTGCGCGGTGAGAGTCGGCGCCACCGTGGGCATGATCTGTTTCGTAAAATATTTGGCGAGCAGCGGATTTAAATCCGCAGTGGTGTGCCGCCGCAGCGCAATAAAAAAATCGTTGTTGCTCACGGTGCGCCCGCTGCTGTTGGAATAAAAATCACGCAAGAAAGCAAAGAACGAAGCATCACCAATCGCCGCGCGCAGGTCGCGCAAGAAAGACGCGCCGCGCCGCAACAAATTGCGCGAATAATCTTCGGTGTCGCTAAATTGTGAGGCGGCACGATCCAAATTGCCGCTCGGCTGCCAATAGTTGATGCGCGAATCCCAATACCACGATTCGAGATTCGGATAATGCGTTTGATAAAACAGTAACTCCGAATACATCGGAATACTCTCGTTGAGCCACGGCTGCGAATACGAATCGCCCATCACCGCCTGCCCCCACCACAAACGCGACATCGCTTGCGGCGTGAGCGCAGTCAAAAGTGAATCGGGTCGCCCGACGTAATCGGCGTAACCTCTACCCGTGTGCAAAATAATTCCGCTCGCCGTCGCCGAACCCAGATAAGCATTCTCGGCAATGATCAACGTCGTGTAGGGATACGCGCCGAATCGATCATTGAAAAGTTTGAGCGACTGCGCCCCCGCCTTCAATGCCTCTTGCCCTGCTTCAATATGCTCCGCCAAATAATACGAAGTGAGAGTGACGTTGCCTTCACGTTGAGTCTGCGTTTGATATTTATGACTCGCGGCGAAAGCAACCGTGCGCGCGTTGCGGATATTAAATTTCCAGTTGCCCGATGATCGACTCAGCGCCCCGCCGCTTGTAACTGTCACCGACTCCGTTGTTGTGACGTTGATCTCATAATCCGCCAAATCGGTGAAGATGGGATCGGCGGGTAAAGGATCAGTGGCGGCACTCCCCAAACCGTCGCCGAGCATGAGCCAACCCGATCCGCTTCGATAGGGAGTCAAGATCGGATACCAGTTAATAAATTGAATCAGATCATTGCTGTAACCGATGTTGCCGGATGGCGGGCGCGTATCGAGAGTGATCTTGGGAGCGGCGAGAGCGTAATTAAATGTGATCGTCGCCACGCCATTGGCAGGCGTCCGCTTTGGCAAGTTGATGATCACTAAACCATTTTTCTTTTGATACGTGGCATTACCTTCGGCAAGCGTGATGTTGCTCAACACCCACGTCTCGGCAGAACGCAAAGCGGTTGGCAATTGAAAGACTACTTGAGTCCACACATCGGGTCCGGGGTTGATCACTTCCACGGTTTGAATCACCGAAGCGCGATGCGCCACATAATCTAAGTTGATGTTGAAGCGGTACGAAGTGATCCATCCAGAAAATTTTCCCAACGGCACGGGCGTGAGCGTGGGGACGTTGGATGAGGGCGAAGCGATGCGCGTTGAGGTGGATACGGGCGATGATGTGTCGGGGATGGGTGGAGTTGAGCAAGAGGCAATGAACAAAGCAAAAAATCCCAAAACCCAAAATCCCAAAATCCCAAATTTCAAACTCCAAAGTTCAAACTTCAAACATCTAACATCCAACGTCCAACGTCTAACTTCCAACTTCCAACTTCTAATCTCGATCATCTCGCAAACGCGCTCATGATCTGCGCTGCGCCCCACAAGACCATTGCCACCAGCAAAAAGTTGAGCCCCAAGCGCACCTGAAAAAATTTCCAATCGGCGATCTGCGCTTTAGTGTGGATGGCGCTCAACATTGAAACATTGAGGTCGGTATGAGTTTGACTGGTGAACTTGCGAATGAAATCTTCTAAGCTCAAGCGGCTGATGCTGTCGAAATACAATAGCGTTTCAACGCCCGGCACCGAGGGCCATGGGCGCAGAGTCAACACGGCGCAGTAGATCGCCACGATCAACGCGGCGAACATTAAGATGATAAACAAAGCAGAGACACGACTAAAAAGACTCTCGCCGCTATCAATTAAGGTGATGCCCGTCCCTTTGTTCAACGCGCCGGTGATGGCAACCGCCACCAGTGCGCTGGTCGCCAACAAGAGAAGCCCTTGCGCTTTAGAGTCGGCGAAACGAATCTGATCTTCCATGTGAGAGAAGAGAGTCTTCATCAACTCCGTTGTTTCCACGCTCATCGTCTCAACCCAGTGAGGCGGCACGACGAGAGAAGTTTTTTTATCTGCCATGTTGTTTAGGTTTCATGTAAATCGCCACACCTGACAGGTCTTGCCAAATTTAATGTTCGCCAAATTTTAAACAGATCTGTCAGGTGTTGTTGCGCGACTCCTTATTCTTCCGGTTCAATTGTAAACGTGAGCGGGTAACCTTCGGCTCGCGCCATGCCATGCGCTTGACCCACGAGATACTTTGCTTGTTCGAGCGGATACGTTGCAACATACCCCACACCCGTGACGTGCGCGCGTTGAGTGATCGCCACTGCTTTGAGGAGTGAAAAGTTGAAAACGGATTGCAGAACGTGGATCACAAAATCGTAAGGCGTGACGTCGTCATTGTGAATCAAAACTCGATAAGGTGGATCGAGCATCACCTCTTCATCGGGAGTGACTTCGACCTCTACATCGGTGTCAACATCAGGATCGGCGGGAGCGAGATTAAGAATCAACATCAAGAAAGATTGTAGCACGAGGGTAAAACAGAATTGAAACGTTGTATATCAATGAGGCGAAGCCATCGCCTTGCTATGAACGATCTCCGCCAACGCCGCCGTGATGCGCGCCGGTTGGGGATGCTGCCAGATGTTGCGCCCGATAGCAACGCCGCTCACTCCAGCGTTCAAAGCTTCGCGCACATTGTTTAATAACTCACTCTCATCCGTCGTGCGCGCCCCGCCTAACACGACGAGCGGCACAGGGCAATTCTCTACAACTGCGCGGAACGATTCAGCATTGCCCACAAAAAAAGTTTTGATCACATCTGCTCCGGCTTCCATCACGACGCGCGACGCGGCGGCGATTTTTTCTACGGTTCGCATGTCGTCTTTCGCCGTGAAGCCGCCGGGGATCACCTCAGCCATCACGGGCAAACCCCACTTGTTGCACTCGGCGGCGAGCGCAGCAAAGTAAGTCAGGCTATGCGGTTGTTCGTCCCACCAAGGGTAAACCAAACACTTCACGCCCTCTACCCCAATTTGCAACGCAGTCTCCACTATTTTTTCTAAGAGCGGCGGTTGCGCCTCCACGCTCAACCACACAGCGGCGCGCCCGAAGTCGGCGGCGTAACGCTGTGCGCTGCCCAGCGTGATCAAAAACGCATCGGCGCCCGCCCCCGCCGTGTCACGAATAAGTTGTTGAGGATTCTCCAGCCCGTGCTGCACCGTGTCCATAAAACCGGCGTGATCCATCGCCACGATGAGGCTTTTACCATCGGGGGCGAAGAGGTGCGCCAAACGTTTTGTTTTATCTGCCATGAAAATAGCTCCTTGAAATTGTAACAAGTTCATACTTGCTATCATCTGTGAACAATTGTATTATACAATTGTTCAAGAAAAGGTTACGACACGATGAGCGACCTCGCCACGCAACAACTCATGCTGAAAGCCGCCCGCCTGTATTACGAAGACAACCGCACTCAAGAAGAAGTGTCGCACGTCTTGCATGTGTCGCGCCCCACCGTCTCGCGCCTCATCCAGCAAGCGCGTGAGGAAGGGATCGTCCAGATCAAAATCGTAGACCCCTCCTCGACCCACAGTCAGCTCGAACTTCAACTGCTCTCCACTTTTAATTTAACCGACGCCGTCGTGATCAACAGCGAAGGTGACACGCACGATCTCACCCGCAGCCGTCTGGGGCAAGCCGCGGCGCGCTATTTAGAACGCGCCGTCACTAACGGCGGCGTGATAGGCATGGGCTGGGGGCGCACGATGTACGAAGTCGTCAGCGCGCTGGAACCCAAACGAAAAGCGCGCGTCACCGTCGTGCCGCTCATCGGCGGGTTGGGGCAGATCGCCCCGATGTTTCAAGTGCACGAACTCGCGCGCGCGCTCGCCGAAAAGTTTGGCGGCACTTGGCAAAATTTTTATGTTCCGGCATTAGTGGAATCGGACAAGATGGCAGCGGACTTGCTGCGCTCGGCAGATATGCGTCAGGCGTTGGCGTTGTGGAATGAGATGACCGTCGCCATCGTGGGCATTGGCAACGTTGACCTTGCTTCGGAGATTCAAATGCTCTTTGTGAATTATCTCGACGACAACACGCAAACACGTTTGCGATCTCGCAAAGCCGTCGGCGATATTTGCGTGCGCTTCTTTGATGTGAACGGCAAAGTGTGTGAAGCCGTGCGCGGCGTGGTGGGCGTTGATCTTAAACAGTTGCGAAAAGCCAAGCGCGTGATCGGCGTGGCGGGCGGCGCGGCAAAAGCAGAAGCGATCTTGGGCGCATTGCGCGGGCGTTACGTCAATGTGTTAATCACCGATGATCTCGCCGCGCAGCGCGTGTTGGAACTGCACGGGCAAAATAAAAAAACGAAACGATGAATCGCATCGGTCTCATCGTCAACCCACACGCCGGGAGTGGCAGCGGATTAAAAGTTGCGCGCGAAGCGATGGGTGCGTTGGCGGCATCCGCAGTGGTGACGGGTGAAGGTGAGATGGGCGCCGCCGCGTTAGAGGGGTTATCGCTCTCGATCACATCACTGAGATGGAATCCATCGCGCAGCAAAGATCGCACATTCACACTCGCTCAACAAATCGCGCGGTTAGATGTTGAAGCGTTGATCGTGATCGGCGGCGACGGCACGCTGGCGGATGTGGCGTGGGCGCTGCACGATCTTAAGGGGACGCCGCCTCTGCTGGGCATCGGCGCCGGCACGGCAAACGTCGGTCCGTTTATCACCTGCCAAGCAACGGACGTGAATCGTTTGCGCGAGGCGCGACTCGTGACGCATCGTATTGATGGACTCATCGCGGGCGCGAATGGAAACGATCTGGGTTTGGGATTCAATGATGTGGTGTTGGACTTCACCGTGTTAGCAACAATGAACGGCGCAATGACAACCGTGAGC